>Ga0224528_1000890_pt1 | contig 21589 bp, 15 predicted proteins | sample CBST25metaG_2_FD_179888 | JGI IMG/M metagenome (GOLD analysis project Ga0224528, IMG submission 179888) | Peat soil microbial communities from Stordalen Mire, Sweden - C.B.S.T25 | ecosystem: Environmental > Terrestrial > Soil > Wetlands > Peat | place: Sweden: Norrbotten County, Stordalen Mire...
GGGTTGGCGGCGGCTTTTTCCAGCTCAGACAGAATCCGCTGGCGCATCTCGGCGGCGGCGGCAATGGTGAAGGTAATCGCGACCACCTGGCCAGGCTCGTCCACCTCGGCCAGCAAGCGCAAAAAGCGACGGGTGAGCAGGTCGGTTTTGCCTGAGCCGGCCGGAGCCTGCACCAGAATCGACTGCGCGGGGTTGAGCGCGCGCTGACGCTCCAGTTGATCGGGAGGCGCGGCGGAGTTACTCATCGTCTGCCTCCGCGCTGTCGTTCTCGTCGTCCACGTCCAACCGGTGCTCCTGAATGCGGCAGAGCGTTTGCAGCCCGCAGCGCTCACAGGTCGTGGTTTCGTCGCGGGGATCTACTTCAGCCTTCCCCTCAATAAAATCTCTCGCAAGCTGCTCGACGCAGTCGCGCCAGCCGAGCAGATCGTCGAGGGTCAGAGCGTTTTTCATCAGGGCGTTGGTGCCCTTGAGTCCGGCAAAAAGCGTTCCGGCCGCATTGCCCACGCGCCCGGCAAAGGCCAACTCGCCGGTGCGCACCTGGGCAAAAACCAGACCGCCCAGTTCTTCACCCTCGTCTAGGGCAAAGCCGGCATAGAGCGGCAGTTGCACGTCGTCTGGACGGGGCAGCTCCCAGGCGCGGGGTGAAACGCTGCCCGATTTGTAGTCGATCACCAGTTGGCTGCCGTCGTTGAGCCGGTCAATGCGGTCGAGGCGCAGCTTGAGGGTGAGCCCGGCAATCGAAACCGTGCGCTCCACCTCAGTTTCGGCCACCGCGAAATCGAGACGCGCAGCCTCGTACTCCAGCCACTCGCTCACCAAACGAATCAGCCGCAGCTCCTCCAGTTCCAGGTAGCGGCGGGGCATTTGGTCGCGCACGTGGAAGCGAAGTTTCGCTTGAAGTACTCCGCGCACATGGTTGGAAACAAAAGTTTTGCGATCAACCAGAGCGAGCAGCTCCGTGTGGGTGCGAATTCCCTCGGGCGGCCCCGCCCAAACCTTGCGCAGCACCTCGTGGAGCAGATTTCCGCGCTGCGAGGGAGTCAGCCCAGCCTCGGCCGGCTGCCAGCCTTGCGCCGCGAGCCGCGCCGTGGCAAAGGCCTTGAAGGGGCACTGCGACTGCGCGGTCAACACGCTGGAGCCGCCCGAGGCCTTGCCCGCGGCGAAAGCAATGCGGCTGGCGTCTTCAAACAGAAGCGTGAGCGGCTCGGCAGCAGCGGCAGCGACGGGCTCCAACCGCAGCGGCGCGCCCGCCAACCGCGCAATCAAACGCGAGGGGCGAGCTTCGGCGGTTTCCTTCTGTTTGGCGAAACTGAAGTTGACTTGAGCGCCTGAAGCCAGCAAGCGGCGGGTCACGATTTCCGCCAGCTCCCCGTCAAGCTGCGCCGTGGCGTGGGGCATTCCCGCCTCGCGCTGCACCTCGATGGGCAGCAGCGGATGGGCCGCGCCACCCGCCGGCCAGGAGTCTTCATCCGCGCCCAAAAACCAGACGCCGTCTGCCGTGAGGCCAGCCGACTCAGCCGGTCCCGCAATCAGAATCGGCGCGTCGTGCGACTCCGGCGCAAAAAGGGTCTCCTCCAACGCGCGCGCCAACTGGGAAAGAAACTCCTTCCAGCCAATGCGGCGGCCATCAAAGCCCAACGAGCCGCAAGCCTCCACCGCTTGCGCCCAGCGGCAGGCGGCCTGAAACTCGGCGCTCGATTGGGGCCGCGCGCCAGCAAATTTCATCTGCTCCAGCAGGCGCGGCGTCAGCTCCGCCCAATCAAGCGGACTCTGCGGGCGGCGATGCTCGGCCAAGCGCCGTTGCGCGCCAATCATGCGCTCGGCCCAGGCAGCGGGAATCGCTTCCGAGTGCTGGTCGACGAAGGCCGTCAGCGTCCAGTGCGTTCGCTCCAGCCCGCGACGGCGCACGGCGCGCATCTGGGCTTGCAGCGCGGCGGTTTCTCGCTGGGCGGCGGCGGCAAAGCCGGTCGAAAGCAGCCAGTCTACCTCCGGCTCTTGCAGCGGGCCGGTCAGCCAGCGCAACACCAGATGCGCGGCTTTGGCCAGGGCTATCTGGCTGAGCGGAAGGCCCAGCGAAAATTCAAAGCGCGAAGCCCCTCCCACCTGCCGCGAGAATGCGCGTTCCATTGCGCCGCGATGCGCGCTGGCGTCTTGCGCAATCACCAGCAAATGAGCGGCAGGATCAGCGTCAAGCTGGCCACGGCACCAACGCGCGCAGGACTCCAGTTCGCTGGGCGCGTCGGCTGCTTCGTGGTAGTAAAGCTGGGCGGCTGGCTGCGGCTGAGCCGCCTCGCGCCACGCGCCCCAGGCATCGAAAAACGCCCGTTGAGCCGGCAAAATGCGATCAAAGCCAGCCAGCAGCAGGGGCGGACGCGCCGCCGTTTCGGCTTCAAGCAATGGACGAACTTCCAGCGGCAAACGGCTGCTGGCCAGTAGGTTGCCCTCGCGGCAGAGTTCATCCAACGCGGCCAGCCAACGGCTAAAGGCAGCCGCGTCTTGCGTCCACTGGGCGCGCGCCGCCGACTCCAGATAGCGCGGAGCGTAGGCGCAAAGCCGGTCGTGCGCCTCCATGGCCAGCGCCGCCAGCCGATGGCGCGGCCCCTCGAGCAAGGTGGCCAGCGAGCGATCGAGCCCGGCCACATGCTCCCAAAGAGCTTCCTCTTGCGTGGAATTGAGCAGCAGGCGCACGTCCGCACCGCGCCGCAGCCACGCATCCCGCACAAAACCCTTCCAGGCAAAGATTTTTGGCGTTGGCCAGGCGCTCAGCCCCTCGGCCTGGCGGGCGCGATGAAAGCCAGCGGTCAGTGCGCGCGCCGCCCGGTCGCTGGCCGCCACCACCACGCCGCCCTGCCCAAGCCAGGCATCCGTCTCCGCTGCCAGCAGCAATCCCATTCCAGTTTTATACGCCGCTCTACCCGTAAAGAGCTATTCCGCTTCTTGCGGACCGTCTGTATGCTCATGTCATGAGTGAGGAGAGTTTCCCCATCCCCGGCGACCAAAATCAGTTGCACGACGCAGCTTCTTCTTATCTGCGTTCGGCGCGCCAGCAGCCCGTCTGGTGGCGCGCATGGAGCGAGGCGGCCTTTGCCCAGGCCCAGGCCGAGGACAAGCCCATCCTGCTCGACATTGGCGCCGTCTGGTGCCACTGGTGCCACGTGATGGACCGCGAATCGTACGAGAACCCCGAGATTGCCGCGCTCATCAACAAATATTACGTGGCCATCAAGGTGGATCGCGACGAGCGGCCCGATGTGGACGTGCGCTACCAGGCCGCGGTTTCGGCCCTTACCGGGCAAAGCGGATGGCCTTTGACAGCCTTTCTCACTCCCGATGGCCGTCCCTACTTTGGCGGAACGTATATTCCTCCCGACGAGCGCTACGGGCGGCCCGGCTTCAAGCGTATGCTGGAAACCCTGGCCCGGGTTTGGCGCGAGCGCCGCGGCGAAGCTTTGGAGACCGCCGGCAGCATCATCGCCGCCATCGAGCACAATGAGAGTTTTTCTGGCCGCGGCGGCGCGCTTTCCCTGGCCCTGGTCGACAAGATTGCGGCTTCGGCGGTTCGGCAGTTTGACGCGCAAAACGGCGGCTTTGGCTCCCAACCCAAGTTTCCTCACCCGCCCGTGCTCGACCTGCTGCTAGAAACCGCCATGGATCGCGGCAACCAGCAGGCCGGGGCGGCCTTCGCCTCGACTCTCGAAGCCATGGCCCGCAGCGGCGTCTGCGATCAACTGGCCGGCGGCTTCCACCGCTACAGCGTCGATGAGCGCTGGCGCGTGCCCCACTTTGAAAAAATGCTTTATGACAACTCCGAACTGCTGCGCAATTACCTGCACGGCTTTCAGAGCTTTGTCCGCGAGGATTTCCGCGCGACCGCACTGGAGATCATGGGCTGGCTCGACTCGACCCTGAGCGACCGTCTTTACGGCGGCTTCTATGCCTCGCAAGACGCCGACATCAACCTCGACGACGACGGCGACTACTTTACCTGGACCCAGGCCGAAGCGCGCGACGCCCTGCAAGCCGCGGGCTTTGACGCCACGCAGGTTGAGCTTGCCCTGCGCCATTGGGGCATCGGCGAGCAGGGCGATATGCACCACGACCCAGCCCGCAACGTGCTTCACATTGACCAAACAATCGAGGAGCTGGCCGCCGCCAGCGGCCTGGAAGAGGCGCAAATCAGCCCGCTGATCGAGCAGATGCGGTGCGCGTTGCTGGCGGTGCGCGGCCTGCGCCCCACCCCCTTCATCGACCGCACCCTCTACACCGGCTGGAACGCCATGGCCATCACGGCATATCTTGAGGCGGCGCGGGTGCTACGCCTCGACGCGGCGCGGGAGTTTGCCCTGCGCACCCTCAACCGCCTGCTCAGCGAGGCCTGGGACGGCGAGCAGAGCCTCGGCCACGTGATCGCCTACGGCAGCGGCCAGCCCCTCAACGCAGAAAAGGCGCCCGGCACTCTCGACGACTACGCCTTCACCATCCACGCCCTGATCGACGCCTGGCTGGCCACCGGCAACATGGCCTATTACCAAGCCGCCATCAAGCTGGCCGACGCCCTCATCCTTCGCTTCTACGACCACGCCGCGGGAGCGTTTTTTGACGCAGCCGCGCCAGTCCAGGGCCGCGCGCCCCTGGGAGTGTTGGCCGCGCGCCGCCAGCCCGTGCAAGATTCCCCCACCCCGGCAGGCAATCCCACCGCCGCCTCGGCCCTGCTGCGCCTTGAAATCCTCAGCGGGCGCCAGGAATATCGCAAGATTGCCTCAGAAACCCTGGCCTCGTTTGCCGGGATCATCGAGCACTTTGGTCTCTACGCCGGCAGCTACGGCCTAGCCGCCGAGCGCCTGCTGCTCGACCCGGTGCAAGTCGTCGTGGTGGGTTCGGGACCAGAGGCCGCGCGCCTTGAAGCCATCGCAGTGGCCCGCTACGCCGTCAACAAAACCGTCATGCGCATCGCCCCCCACCGGCTGGTTCCCGGCGGCATTCCCGAAACCCTGGCCGAGATGCTGCTCGACCTTCCCTCGCCCAACGGAGCCAGCGTGTGGGCCATCGTCTGCCACGGCCACACCTGCCTGCCCCCCATCACCACCCCTGAAGCGCTCCTGGAGGCGCTGGAGCGCACCGTCTAGTATCGCGACCGCATGATTCGGTAATGGGCAGAAGGTAGCGCCGACCTCCTGGTCCACGCTTGTCCAGCTTGAATTACCAATTCATGCGGTCGAATCAATCGTGCGTATCCAGCCCAACCGCCTGGGCCAAACGCTCCTGCCGCTCATCAAAGGTCCAGAAGCGTTGCGCCTTCAGCTCCAGGGCGCAGGCCACATGCAGCGAGTCCAGGGTGCGGACGCCAAGGATTGATCCATGCTTTCTGGTCAGTTCGATGCTCATCTCCCAAACTTTTTCGGGAAACTTGATAGAATTCCAGACGCCATGCGCGCAATCCTGCTCAAACTCACTCCAGGCCCGTAGAACATCGGGGATGGAAATCTGCCCTCTAAAGACGTTCTGATGGAGTGCGTGAGCCAGTTCAGAACGATTGAGTGGAGTAACCCACACCGGGGGAAGAAGACTCATGCGGCGAATCGCTTCAGCGGAATGAGCATCCTGAAGATAAAAAGAGACCAAAAAGCTCGAATCCGCGTAGATCATCAATAGCGGCTATTCCTTTCGTCGATGAGGATATCTACCGCGGGAATCATTCGGTCGCCAAAGTTTCGTTTGAGGCGGGCGGCGAAATCCGGCCACTCGACGGGCTGAACCTGGGGCGATTCGGGCACGATTCTGGCGACGACGCGATTGCGCTTCTTGAGTTCGACAACTTCACCGGCTTCAAGCCACTTGAAGAGCTGGCGGCTGTCGCGGAGTTGGCGTACATTCACACTTTGCATGATCTAAACGTGACACAATATGTGACACAAAGTCAAATATCGAGCATTCCCCTCGACCGAAAAGAAACAGGTGTGGACCGGAAGGTCCACGCCACAGCCGGCCAGGAGGCCGGCGCTACAGTTCACCGGTGGGAGGCTGACAAGATAAATTGAGAGCCCGCGCCGTTACTTCTTTTGCCGCGCGATCCAGTTGTCGATGCGCTCTGAAAGCACGTCGAGCGGCAGAGCTCCGGCGTCCAGAACCTGATCGTGAAAGGCGCGCAGGTCAAAGTTTTCGCCCAGCGCCTTCTTCGCCCGCTCGCGCAGCTCCAGGATCTTCAACTGGCCTATTTTGTATGCCGTAGCCTGTCCCGGCCAGGCAATATAGCGGTCCACCTCGACCTGGATGCTGGTCTCGTCAATCGCCGAGTGCTGGTGGAAGTAATCGACCATCTGCTGCCGCGTCCAGTGCTGCGAGTGGACGCCGGTATCCACCACCAGCCGGATCGCCCGCCAGATGTCGGCCTCCAAACGCCCATAATCCGAGTACGGGTCTCGATAAAATCCCGCGTCCTTGCCCAGGTGCTCGGCGTAGAGCCCCCATCCCTCGACGTAGGCCGTGTAGCCGCCGTATTTACGGAAGGCGGGCACGTCGTCCAGTTCCTGGCTGATGGAAATCTGCAAGTGGTGGCCGGGAATCCCCTCGTGGTAGGCAATGGCCTCGACCGCGTACAAGTTGCGGTCAGTGGCGTTGTACGTGTCGATGCGCAAGCGGCCCGGCCGACTGCCGTCGGGCGTTCCAGATTCGTAGTAGGCCGGCGCGGAATCCTTCTCCAGATACGCCGGCACCGCAACCACCTCGAAGGGCGCCTTGGGCAGGCGTCCGAAAAGCGCGGGCAGCTTGGCCTGCATGGGCTTGAGATAGCCGCGATAAGCCTCGAGCAGCGCCTCGCCCGAAGCGGCCTTGAGCTTGGGATCGGCCTTCATCCCCGCCCGCAAGGCGGCCACATCCTTGTAGCCCAGCTTCTGCGCAATCAGCAGCATCTCGGCCTCGTCGCGCTTCACCTCGTCCAGGCCGATCTGGTGAATCTGCTCGGCGGTCAAATCGGTCGTCGTGTTGTGGCGAAGCTGGAAGGCGTAATATCTGGCTCCATCCGGCAGAGCGCTGATGCCCGGCTGCTCGCGCCCGGCGGGCACATAGCTCACCTCAAGAAAACGCGCAAAGCGCAGGTAAGCCGGCAAAACTTCCTTGCCGATGGCGTCGAGGGTTTCAGTCTTGATGCGCTCCTGCTCGGCGGCGGGGATGGCGGCCGGAAAGCTCTTCACAGGCAGCGCCAGCGGCGACTCTTCCGGCTTTTGCGCGGCCATGGCCCGCACCTGCACGAGAGCTTTTTCCAGCAAATATTGCGGCGGCACACGGTGGTCTTCCAGGCCGATGGACATATTGACAGTGACCTGCTCGAAGGCCTTGGGAATCGCATGAAGACGGGCGATCCAGTCGTCGTAATCCTTGACAGTAGTAAAGCTCAGCCGCGAGGCCAGTTGCGGATAAGTAGTGTGGATGCCATCCATCTGGTTGAGCGGCATCTCCCACTCCTTGAACTCGGCTTCTTCCAGATCGTCGGCAAACTGGCGCAGCAGCAGCGTGCGGCTGAGCGTCTCCTGCTCGCCGAGGCCGGCCGGATCAATCGCCGCCAGGCGCAGCAGATAGTTCTGCTCGTGCGCAAGCCACTCGTTGGCCGCTTTGACGCTATAGTCGCTGACGCGGTCGTTATAGCGCTTGTCGCCAATGACAGAGGCAAACTCTGGCGAATGTTCCAGATTCTCTTCCCAGTATTGCTGAAACAGAGCATTCAGAGCCTTGCGCCGCTCTTCGACCGGCGCGACTGCCGCGGGCGTTTGGGCCTGCGGAGCGGGAAGAAAAAACAAAAACGCGGATGCGGCCGCACAGGCCAAACGGAGTTTTCTCAATGGAGCATATCCTCATCTGGATTCAAGGGATAAAACGCCTATCCATCGAGTGTAGAGCACAGAACCGCGGGCCATGCGCGCCGCTCAGGGTTTGGCTGCCAGTTGAACGAACGAAACATCGGGCGGAACCTCGCCCCGCTGAAAGGCTTCGCGATGGTCGGGATCGCCCAGGTCCATCAGGAAGTGAGCCCAGGTTTCATCCTGCAAGACCGCCATGTTCCACGCACCTGAAACGGAGTCGGAAAACTGCCAGACAATATGAAAGCCTTCCTCGTTGGTGAAGCCTTCGTGGTCGGCTTGAATGATGGCGCTGCCCCGCTCCCACAAGGCCGAGCGCACACCATGCAGCGCGGCCGACCCCTCGTCAAAATCCGCTCCCTGCAAGTGCTGGAAGGCATAAACGACCTTGACCTCGTTGAAATAATCATGCAACCAGTTGACGCCGCTTACCGGCAGGCAATCCTCGGTGTCTTCAATAAAATCGGCAATCACATCCTGCCCCGCCGAACCATCAAAGACCGGCAGCCGCTCGATCAGGGCAATCTCCAGCCCATCCTCGCCAGAGAGCAAAAGGGTCTCCCACTCCTGCTCGTCTCCCTCCTCGACGCTGAGCTGGCAATGCGGATGCTGGGCATCGAGCAGATCTTGCAACTCATCGAGCGCTGGAATCTCTTCCAGCTTCGACAGGACGCGCGTGTAATAAGCCATCGTTTCACTCCTGCTAGAGGGCCAGCCACCTGCGGTGGGGCCAACTGCTCGCTTTTCGCTCGCTCCAGCTTGTGCTTCCCACCTATTCCACACAATACGCGGAATGGATGGGCGCCTGCCACTCACCCGCGCAACAAATTCGCTGCCATCCTGAGCAACTTGACGCGCATTACGCGCTGCGGCTTGAATGAACGTGCTGAGCCAGCATTCGCCCCAGAGGGGCGATGGAAAATAGCCCAGGACAAGCGCAGCGCAGTCCTGGGTAGACTTCCTCTGAATAAGTCGAAGTTTTGAAAGGGCACGACTTTAGTCGTGCCGTAAACCGCAAAATCAACGTGGGCTTTAGCCCCTGAGGGAATGCTCGGAGTGAAGTCTAACTTATTCAGAGCTTCCTTAAGCCCCGTAGGGGGTTCGGAACTTTGTGCATTCCCACCCATTTCGCAAAAAACGCGAAATGGATGGGGCACGGAAGTTCTCACTCAAATCATTATGCCGCGCTGCCTTCCAGCTTATCCTCGCCAAACTTCTTGTTGGTGATCAGGGGCCTGGCCCAGATCGAGATGGCGAAGATCCATCCGAAAGTCAGGTAGAGCAGGCACATGCCGATGCGCAGGCCAAAGGAATCGGCAACGCGGCCGATCAGCAGCGGCATGATCGCCCCGCCCATGATGCCCGTGCACAGGATTCCGGCCAGCACACCGGGATGTTCAAGCACCGAATTCATGGCCAGCGAGATAATGATCGGCCACATCACCGAAGCGAAGAGGCCCATGCACGGAAAAGCGTACTGGGCGACCGTGGCCGGCCCAAAAAGCGCCAGTGAAAGGCAGGTGAGCGCGCCAATGGCGAAGGCGCCCAGAACGACGCGGCTATCCAGAAACTTGAGCAGGATCATGCCAATGAAGCAGCCCACCGTCATCAAGCCCCAGAACCAGCCCACGGCCCATGCCCCGGTGGTGTCAGGGTCAAAATGGTGATATTTGAAGAGGAACTCCGACATCCAGTTCGAGGTTCCCTGCTCCGAGGCCACATAAAAGAAGATGCTGAAAAAGTAGAGCCAGACCAGCGGCTTGCGCAGCAAAAGGTTGTACTGGCCAGCCGTGCCCGCCGACTCGTCTTCCTTGCGCTCGACCTTGGGAAAGCGAGAGAAGACGAGGGCCAGCATAATGGCCGCGATGACCACGGCGAAGATCCAATACATCGAGACCCAGCGCATCTCTGCCGGCACAATGGCGGCCAGCGAAGAAATAAGCAGGTTCCGGTTGGACGAGTGCTCCAGATTCTGAACGACGTAAGAGAAAATCTGCGGGCTGACAAAGGAGGCGATGCCAAAGATGAGCTGGGCAAAGGCCGAGTTGAAGGCGAAGTGTTCTTCGCCTCCGGCCACGCGCAAGAGCGGATTGATGGCTACCTGCAAGGCGGCCATGCAGCTTCCGATCAGGAAGAGCGAGGCCATGGCGACCGGGAAGATGTGCAGCCAGGCGAAGAGCAGCGAGGCCAGCAGGGCGACCAGAAACATGCTCAGAATCACCCGCTTCTCGCCCCAGCGCTCGACCATGAAACCGGCGGGAATGGAAAAGACCCCGTAGGCGATGAAGAAGGAGAACGGCAGAAGCGCCGCGGCAAAGAGGCTCAGGTGAAAGCTCTGGATAATGTCAGGAACTATCGGTCCAAGTATGTTTGTCACCAGCGAGATGACAAAGAAAATCGCGAAAACAATCCCAACGAGATATTTGCTTCTCTTCATGAATTTATATCCTCTCTTGAAATTACTCGTCCATTGTAACCTTGCTCGCATGGAGGAAGCATCCGGCCTCGAAGCTGGCGTTGGCGGCCATGGCGAGGGTAAGCATTTCGATGGGCAAAATCTCAAGAATGGGCAGCAGGCGCGCTGGTGATTCAGGCAGTCTGAGGGCGGTCAGTTCAGCTGTGGGGCCGATCGGCTCCGCCCGTCCGCCGGCTGCGCGCACGTCGCGCACCAGCTTGTGGTTGAGCGCGCGAGTCGCCGCCTCGCCCTCCATCACCAGGACCATGGTGCGCGGGCCGGCCAACTCCATGGGTCCGTGGCGGAAGGCGGCGCTGCTCATGGCCTCCGCGGGCGAGCGAGTGGACTCTTTGGTGATGAGCGCGCCGGTGCCGCACGAGGCCAGCGAGCGCCCGCGACCAACGATGAAGAGCTGGCTGACGCCCTCCATCTGAGCAGCGAGCGAAGCGACATTTTCGCGCCAGGATTCGAGATACGCGGCGACCATGGCCGGCGCTTGCCGCAGCTCGGCAAAAGCGGCGTCGGCAGTGACGCCACACCAGGCCGCGCCGAGAATTTCGAGGGCGGCAAGGGTTCCCACATAGGTTTTGGCGGAGACGGAAAACTCCGCGCCGCAGTGGGTGAGCAAAACAAGATCGGCCTGCTCGGCCAGCGGGCTGTCGGCGGTGTTGGTGACGCCAATGACCTGGGCCCGGCCCGCATTCTGCTGGAGCATGTGAACGGTCTCGGCGCTTTGGCCCGACTGCGAGGCAGCCACGATGATTGAGTCCGAGCTGAGCAGGGCGGGCATGGAATAAATCAGCTCCGCCGTGTCGAGCCGCGTCACGTTTTCGCTCTGCGCGGCGAGCATCATCTCCAGCGGGTAGAGGGCATGCAGCGAAGAGCCCATGCCAGTGAGCACAATGCGCTTGTGCTGGTGCTGCCGCATCTTCGCGATGCGCGCAAAGAGGCTGGCGTCGGCTTGAAAATCTTCGACAGTGGCCTGGAGGGCGCGCGGCTGATCGAGAATGTCGCGCAGATAAGGGCCCTCAACGACGGAATGCGAACTTTGCTTCACTGCTTCTCCTTGAATTTGCTGATGCAATAAATCGCTGAAAAGTCAAGCGCTGAAGCGGCTGTGCCAGACTTGCGCCGCGCCGATGAGTCCGGCGTTGACGCCCAGTTGAGAGAGGATGATCTCACAGCTCTCAACAGGAACCAGACGGCACCGATCACGCACCACGACGCGAATCGGCTCGAGCAGCAGATCCGCGCTGCCCATCACGCTGCCGCAGAGGGCGATGGTCTCGGGCGTGAAGATGGAAACCACGTTGGCGATGCCCAGACCAAGATAGTAGGCGAGGCGATCTACGGCCTGCCGCGCTGGAGCGTACCCCTGTCGCGCCAGTTCGCAAATCTGCTTGCCGCTGCGATGCTCTTCGTGGGGATTCTGCTCGGCATACCACTGCTCGAAGGCGGGACCGGCGGCCAGACTCTCCCAGCAGCCGCGAGCGCCGCAGGTGCAGAGGGGGCCATCGGGCTCGACGATATGATGGCCGATCTCTGGATGCGAGTTGGCCGCGCCGCGATAAACCTGGCCGTCGAGGATGATGCCTCCGCCGATGCCCGTGCCCACCGTGATGCTGATGAGGCTGCGCTTGCCCCGGCCCGCGCCCCAACGCGCTTCGCCCAGCGCCGCGCCGTCGGCGTCGTTCTCCAGGGCGACGCGCACGCCAAAGGCCGCGGCCATCTCTTCCACCGGGTTCCAGCCCATCCAGCCGGGCAGGGTGTTGACGTCGCCCATCAAGCCGGTGATGGGATCGATGGGGCCGGTGCAGGCAATGCCGATGCCTTGCAGATCAACGCCGCCAGCGGCAATCAGTTGGCGCAACGCCGCGGCCATTCGCTGGCTGGCGCTGGCGGGGCCGCTCGCCACTTCAATGAGAATATCGGTGCGCGCAAGTACCTTGCCGTTGTCATCAACGAAGCCCAAAGCAATCTTTGTGCCGCCTATGTCAATGCCTGCAATCATGCGTCTCCCTTAACTTGAAGTACTTCTATTTCCATTCCAGCACGGTTCCATCATAAGGGCCAATCTCCAGCGGCCACCCGGCGGGCTGACGAGTTACAATCTGTTGCCCATCAGCGGTCACACGGCTCAAAGAATGCACTGGCAGCGAGGTAGAGACAATGACCTTGCGCGATTGCGCGGCGTGATTGACCACAACCAGATAGCCGTGATCGGCGGCGTTCAGCGACGAGGCCTCGACGGATGGATCGTCGGTCCAAACTGTCGCCTTGACGCCCGCCCAATCGCGCAGCGCCCTGTAGATGCGATAGGTTGCGTCCTTGCCCTCGAAGGCCACCGGCTGATTGGCCAGATAGGTCTCGATAGGATAAGCCGAAAGCAGCGTTTTGCCACGTCCCATTATATGCGCGACCAACGCTGGGCGGCCCTCCTGATCAACGGCGATCACTTGGCCGGAACTAACTTCGAGCTTCGCCGTCCATTGGTTCTGCGCTTCGGACGAGGCGTTGTAAGTAAAGCTGTCGCCGGGCTTAAGATCGCCGAAAGGAGCTATGAATTTGATGGTAACTTCGCGCACCGGAGCGCCGTCGACCAGGCGCGCGCCAAAGAGGCTGTCCATCTCGGGAATCGCGGCGTCGGCGCTGACCGAGGCGTAGATAACTCCGCCGTTCTCGACATAACTCTTCGCCTTGCCCCAGAAGTCGGAGTGCACATGCACAATAGCCGCGTCAGTGCTGGTCAAGGGCGCGGCCATCAGCAGCAGGGGATATTGTTGCCAGTTATCGTATTCCCTGGGAAAGGCCGGCTTGAGGCCGGCGCGGCGGGCAAGGATGTACGAGGAAAGCCATGCGCCCATCAGCCGGTTGTTATCGTCGGGATAGGTGTTGGGCGCTTGCCCGTCGACCGCGCCGCCCTCGAGCGTCGAGGTGTAGGGCGCATATTCAGGACCAGTGAGGCCGAAGCGCGAGGCGTCGCCATAAGGCTTGGACCACTCGTAGGGCACCAGCAGCGCGGCCTCGGCTGGCGCGGGTTCAATGCCTGTCAGGTCCATGTTGGCAGTGGTCTTGGAAAAATCGGCAAGCATGGTTGCGGCTGGCTTCAGTTGGCGATCCCAAGTAACAATGCCAAACTGCGTCTCATGCGGCGAGCGCAAGTAAGGAACTTTGGAATACTGACTGGGCGCGGCGTCGGTGTAACACCAAAGCAGAAAGCCATTGGCGCCCGCGCCGAAGCTCGCATACATCGCCGCGCGCTCATAGGCGGCGACGGCCTCGGGCTTGTATTGGGCCGTGGAGGCGCCTAACTCCTGAATCATGACCGGATGGCCGGCGCCCGCGCTGAGCGCGGTTTCAAAGGCCGCGCCATAAGTCTGGCGCTCAGAGAGCATGGGATCAGGAAATAACTTGGGTGCGTAGATGGTGTACGGATGAATGCTGAAAAAATCCACTTCATTTTTGAGAATGTCGGGGCGAAAAGAGCCGCGGCTCACGTCTTCCATCGAGGTTCCCACAACGATCGGGTGCATCGAGTCATAGCGGCGCAGGCCGCTGGCGATCAGTCGTGTCCAGTTAATCGCCATCGAATCGGTCGTTGCTCCGGCAACGATCCAGAAGGGCGGCTCGTCGGTCAAGTCCCAGGAGAGGATGGCGCTGGACTTACCGAAATGGCGCGCCAACTCTTGTGCAAAGTCGGTTTGCAAACGCAGCATGTAGGGATCGGAGTGGGGATTGCGGCCCTGGCGATAAGGCACATCCCAATACGCCTCGCCCACCTCGCCGCCGATGAGCATCTCGGGATGAAGATAGATTTTGTAGCGATTGGCGAGGGCGATCAGATCGTCCATCTGGCGAAAGGCCTCGGGATTGAAATCGTCGGGGCGCGGCTCGAACCACGACCAGACCAGATCGAGGCGAATGGTGTTGACGCCCAGTTCGTGCATCTGCTTGAAGTCGGCCTCGATGGCCGCCGCATCCCACTGATACGGCCACTGCATGGCGGCCTTGGCGGGGACCCAGTTGACACCCACGGGCACGAAGCGCTTGCCTCCAGCGGCAAAGTAATTGCCATCGAGATTGACCACGGGAAGGGGCGCGGAGTCAGCAGGCTGTGCGGCTTGCCGCGCGGAAGCGGAGAGAGGCGACACGCAGCCGATACAACAAACTACGCCAAGCGAAAAGACTTTGATGCGAATCATCCATCTCATTGGATTATCTTTTCCCTTCGATCTGAATACGCCATTCTATCTATATGAATTGCAAAAATCCATCAGTTACTTGCCGCGCGGATTGAAAAGTCGAGGCATGGCAAGAGAAGACAAAAAAACCGTGCGCTGCCGCGGCGATCTTTTGCAGCGGCAGCGCACGTACGGGTGAAGTTAGAAGATGTACTTCAGCGCGAACTGAATCTGACGCTGCGGAGAACGAGTCGCAGTGATGATTCCGAAGTTTGCGTCCGTCACACCGCTGTCCGGATTGCCGTAGCTGGCAATGTTCAAAGCGTTGAAGAAGTCAGAGCGGAACTCGATCTTCTGCGCGTCATAAACACGGAAGGATTTAAACAAGGAGAAATCGACCTGTTCGTATCCCGGAGCACGCTCGGTATCAACATGCGCGGTTCCGTAGGCCGTGGTGGATTCGATCTGGTAGGCGCAGGTGCCATTGTCTGTGGAAGACGTGCAAGGTGTGGCCGAGGGATCAGTGCCAAACCAGTCATTCGTCGTCTGGTGAACCTTCTTCAGCGGCCGAAGCTGATTGGCGCGCTGACCGCCCCACGGGAACAGGTTCGCGGTTACTTCAACCGGGCTGGAGATGGTGATGGGCAAGCCGGTAAAGAAGGTGCCCGTCGCGCCAGCCTTCCAGCCGCCGATCACTTGATCGAGAATTGGATTCCAGTTTGCGCCGTAAGTCTTGCCGCGGCCAAAAGGAAGTTCGTAAACGCCAGTACCTGTCAGGGTGTGGCGAATATCGAAGTAGGAAGCGCCGTAATCCGCATGGGGATCGTAAGCATTCTGCCAGTAAGCGCTGGCGCCGTTGACGCCCAGCGATCCATAGAAACCAGGATTATTGGTCATCGACTTGCCGTACGTGTAGTTGATGGTGTACTCGAGTCCGTTGGAGGCGCGATGGCGCAAGATCATCTGCAACGCGTTGTAGTTCATCACCGACTCGGCCTCGGTCACCTTGACCACGCCGGCCGAGCCAACCAGGTTGATGTAGGGAGCACTGCTGGCATCGCCAATGGTCTTCCACTGATTGGCATAGTTGGCATCAATCAAATGCTGGCCAACTTCACCTACGTATGCAGCGGAAACCGAAGTGTTGTTGTCCAGTTGATACTCCGCAGTCAGGTTGAACTGTTCAGTGAGCGACGGCTTGAGGTTCTTCTTCCATGCGTAATATGAGCTGGTTGCCGACGATGCAACGTTGGAGACAAATCCGTTCTCGACAGCAAAAGGATTGCCGCCCGACGTGGCAGAGGGAATGGTCGCTGAATCCTCGAAGGAGTAGTTGTAAGGATAATTCTGGGTAAGGCGCAGAGCTGTTCCGGTGCCTTCCAGGTAATTCGTAATGCCGTAGCCGCCACGAACCACCCAGCGGGGCGCGGCCTGATAGGCAAAGCCAAGACGCGGCTCGAAGTTGGTATAAGTCGCGTTATACAGGCCGCGGCTATTACCATCCTTGCCCGCATACTCCAATGTCTGCGTGGTTGGGTTGACATTCAACTGCTTGTTGTTGACCTCGTAGATGGGCTGGAAAAACTCCCAGCGCAGTCCGATGTTGAAGGTCAGTTTCGAGTTGAATTTCCAATCGTCCTGCACATAGAGGCCGTCGCGCCATTGGCGCTGGCCAACATAGCCATACGAGGCGCCAACCCCCATGAATACCGAGCGGTCAAGAACGAAATCAGCAAACGAAGAGCCGGTTGCGCCTACTTGGCCGGTATAGTTCCCATCATACGCAAAGTCGCCCAAAGCCCCGTCGTTGCCGGGAAACATGTAGTTCTGCTGATAACGGATAAACTCAGCGCCGGCCTTGATCATGTGGTGGCCATGCTGCCAGCTCAAGTTGTCAACATAGGTAAAGTTGTTCTCGTGCATGTTGACCATCCAGGCCGTGGTGCCAAGACCGCTGACCACACCGTCCCAAAAGGCCATATTGGTGAATCCCGACACACTCTGTCCGCCTGGGATGCCTACCACTTTATTGCCGTTCAGGCCGAATGCGCCCGTCGAGTCAGTTGTATTGCCCTCGTCGTAAATTGAACGGCTGAAGCCTGCACGAAGCTCGTTGACCAGAGCAGACGTGAAGATGTGGGCCCAACTCATGACGCCACCCGTAAACGGATAGTCGTCTGATCCAGGAAAGTCGATAGCGAGCACAGCCTTCGGCTGGCCATCGCTAGCGTGTCCATGCGTAAAGCGGCCATTGACGGTATCGCTGTTGCTGACCTTCCAGTCAATGCGCACGTCGCCCTGATCGTTGCGAGTGAAGTTTTTGTAGCTGCCCAGATAGTTGCTCGTTGCCAGCGTACCCGAGGTGGGAGACTGATTCGCCTCTGGATAGTATTCAGAATGAGCAAACAGATAAGTAGCAACGGGGCTTACGATCGAAACCTGGTTATTGGGATAGGCCTTGAAGTTATTCTCACTGTCGTACAACTGAATCGGCGAGGAAAGCGAAAGAAGGTCGGAGAAATCTCCCGTTCTCCAGGGCGTGGGCGCGACACTGGCCGTGCCTTGACCGCCTGTGTGATAGCGCATGCCCTCGTAATCGACAAAGAAGAAGAGCTTGTCTTTCTTGATGGGCCCGCCGAAGGTCCCGTTGAAGATGCTTTGGGTATAATTGCTCTTCTGGGCGCCGGAGTATTTGTTAGACCACGTGTTAGCGTCCAGCTTGTCGTTTTCCAGATAGCCGTTCACACTGCCATGATACTTGTTGGTGCCGCCCTTGGTCACCGCGATGACCGTGCCGCCATTTGCGTTGCCAAACTCGGCATTGGCGTTGGTGGTGATGACTTGCATCTGATCCATCGCGTCAGGGTTAGGGTTGTAACCGGTGGTGTTATTGAGCGTTTCATTGATTTCAACGCCGTCGAGAATGAAATTGTTGGACTGCTGCCGGTTACCGTTGAATGCGGGAACGCTGTCATCGGAGGTGTAGCGCTCCGAGCCATTGGAGCCACTCGTCGATGCAGGTTCCGTGTTCACAGCGCCGGGGATAAAAGCGGTCATGGACAGAAAGTTCTGGCCGTTCATGGGAATGTTTTCGATTGTGTTGGAGGTGATGGTAGTGGCGATGGTGGCGTTTTCCGCGTTGAGAATGGGTGCGAGGGAATCGGTTACCGTGACGACCTCTGAAGCCGCGCCGACTTTGAGCTTGGCGTCAACTTTGGCAACCTGATCGATTTCCAGGGCAAAGGGGCCAACAACTTGTGCGCCAAAGCCCGGGGCCGAGAAGTTGACCTTATATGATCCGATTCTCAGCAGTTGAACTTGGTAAATGCCGCTGCCGTTAGTCGTCGTAATGGTGGTTACGCCAGTGGCGACGTTGGTCAAAACAACCTTCGCCCCAGCGATGACCGATCCGGTTGTATCGGTCACGGTGCCTGTGACAGAGCCGGTCACAGTTTGTGCAAGAGCCATGGACGACAGGCACAAGCACAAACAGATTCCGAGCATGAATCTTCTGATTCGATTCGTCATTTGCATCAGCCTCTTTTCTTGTCAAAGTCCTACAATGGAATCTTTCGATTCTGATGACCGATTGTATGGTCATGTGTACATGATGTCAATGGTATTTCTTTATACGTTCATCGATTCGTGCCTACGATGTGGTAAACCGGCTTCCGTGTACAAGCCTGAGAAGCTGATTCACGCCGCATGAACATTGTCGTCTTGTTTATATTCAATAAGTTATAGAAGACAGATCGAGAAATCAATGCCATGAAGATGCGCCGGGCGCTCATGCCCAAAACGGCTTCACGACGACCCCGTTCCAGGTCTTCCGTGAAGCCGTCTATACAATTTACATGCGCCAACCGACGTCAGCGAGCCGCTAACCAGGGCTTGCCAACTGCCGTTTCAACCTCTTGGATTGCAACCTGCTGCTCGCCCTCCTCACAAAGGACCACCATGCTCAGGGAGCGTCCCGCCAGAATGGGAAGTTTCAGGGAGTTGGCCTCAACGGTGGGGGCGAAGCTCTATACTGCTTCCATTCTCAGGGCAACACCTCGCCGACAAGCGCCATGGGATGATGCCAGTGGCGGGCATTGGGAAAAATCAACTGCCCTTCTCCCATTGACAGCAGCAGCATCGCGCGAGCACGATCGAGCGTCTGGCCGCGCAGAGCGATGGCCATGAAATGCAGATCGCTGCCGATCAGCAACTCATGATTCACATGCACGTCGGCGGAACTTTCGACGGCTGCGCTTTTTGGCCTTGGATGACAACCACGCCAGACATGCGCGCCTGCGACGATAGAGTTACAGCACCAGCGGCGCAAGGAACCGATAACTCGCGCGCCGCATCTTTCTCGCTATAGTTGACGAGAACAGAAATCTCGCGGCCGTCCTGCGAAGGCACACGGAAGCGATGCACGTGCGCCTGCGCGGGCTCGATTTTTTCGCCACTCAAGCGAAGATTGGCAGAAAGCGCCGCATAAAAGTCACGAGCATAAGAGTGATAGCGCGGATCGCCGTGGAGTTCGACGGGGTCTGCCCTGAAGTCAGCGAGTCGCGAACGCTCCGCGGCAAAGCAGCGCTAAAAACTTGGCGGCCAAAGAGGGCGATGCCACTGGCTCCCAGGACTTGCAGAAAAGCACGGCGCGATTTCGGTCCGATTGATTCAGTTACGCCCCAGCCAGGGTCATTGGTCGTTTCGGCCTTTGGCGAACGACATGCGGATTTGTCTATCCGTATGGATGTATATACTATCGACCATATCTCTCGTCAAGATGAATTTTGGGTTGACGAGAGATTTTTTAGTCGCGAAGATTTTCTGGATAAGTGCCGGGCGCTGGAGGCGAAAATATAAATTGTTGTATATAGAGCCGATCGCAGACATTCAATTGAGAAAGCAAGAAGTGTCAGGGCACGACTTCAGTCGTGCCGAACAATGCCTAAAAACAAGTTCCGGCTTTACAGGCTGCGGAAAAAGGGCTTGTTTTGGGGTAATGCAGTCAAAAACGCCCCGAAGGATCTAAAGCAATTCATTTATTATCAGCAATTTGCGGACCGACTGAAGTCGTGCCCTGACACAATCGATGACCTAAAGGTAATTTTGCAAGAGGCTCTGTATTTAGCATGCCTATATTCACACTTATGGTCTGAAAAGAAACAAAAGCCCGTGGCGCTAAGGTTCGTGCTTTCCCCGGTCCCCGAATGCGAGGGACCGGGGGCACCCAGAATGATGGTTTCATGCGCGGCTGGTCGGCAACGCCGGTGGGGGTCTAAAATCTGGCAAAATGTGATCGAACAAGGATGGATTCACCATCCTCGTCAGGCCAGCAGCGCGGAGAAGTTGGAAATCCAGGTCAAACACACCCATTGGAAGTGGCAGACTGCCGAAAAAGCCGCGCTTCGTAAAGCGTCAAGAGGCAACAAGGTGTTTTGCGCTCAGCAGCCTTTTTTGCAGCGCGCCATGATGGCGGCGTGAAGGCGGTCGCGGAGTCCGGTGGGCAGATCGTAGATTTCGTGGGAGCGGTAGATCTCGATGGTCTTCTTGGTGGTGTTGAAGACCACCTCGCAGTGCCCGCAACGGCCCAAGTGGGCTTGCAACTCAGCGCGCGTCTCGGCGGTCACCGTGTCGTCGATCAGATCATCGAGAAGAGCGAGAAACTCTCTGCAGGTCACTTTACCATCCCCGTTTCACCAAGCCTCGTACCCTAAAGGACTTTTTTGGGCAGCCCTTTTTGGATTCCCTTGTTCCGGCGAAAATAGCGGCTCAAACGTTCGCGCAGTTGCAAACGGGCGCGTAACAAGCGCGATTTGACGGCGGGAATGCTCAATCCCAGCGTTTCGGCCGTCTCTTCGGTTGAAAGCCCTTCCACATCGCGCAAAACAAAAACTACACGAAAACCCTGCGGCAACCCCTGAACGGTCTTGCGCAGAATCTCGGCCAACTCGGCCTGGTTGTAATTCTGCTCAGGATCGGGCGCCCAATCAGCCAGATCGCGAGGAACGCTTCCCTCATCAGTCTCGATGTCCTCGTCAATGGAAACCATTTTGCCGGTGCGCCGCTTGCGCAGACGCATCAGGCTTTCGTTGACGGCTATTCGTACCAGCCAGGTATAAAACTTCGAGTTGCCTTGAAACTGTTCGAGCTTTTCGTACGCCTTCAGGAACGCATCCTGCATGACGTCTTCTGCATCTTCGCGATTCTGGGTGATGTGCTGGGCGATACGAAAGAGCTGGCGCTCGTACTTGCGCACCAGCGTATCGTAGGCCGAGACATCGCCCCCGCGTACCCTTTCGACCAGGGCAACGTCGGGATGCGGCTCGAGTTCTCCTGCTACAAGTTGGATGGTCGTCATGGCAGTTGGTTGCGAAAAATCCGCATGGCCCTATGCGCACCGCGCGGCAAGCCGTAAAGATGAGTGTAACGGATGGCGGCGGGTGGAACAAAACGGCAAGGCTGGCCGCGGGCGAACAAAACAGCAGCTTGGCCCAAAATTGCGCTTTGCGCGGTAACGCGGCTGGTTCCCGCGCGCCCCACGGCAGGGCAAAGCAGCATAAAGTGAAGGTATGAGGGTTGCGCGTACTTCTACTTCACTATCGCGACTGGCTAGCCGCTGCCTGGCCAGTTTGCTCTCGTTCTTGATGGTCGTGCTGCCGGCTGTCGGACAATCAGCAGTTGACTCGAGCGCCAAGCCGACCCACTCTGCTTCCACCGCGAAGCAGAAGGCCTCACGTCAAAAAGCCAAAAAAGCAGCCCCAGAGGTCACGAGCAAAGGCAAGGCTGGCAAAAAGGCTGCCAAAGCAGCTCCCGCGGCCAGCGGCGATGACAATGCGACGGGCGCAACCGCGGGCGAGACCGCAGGCAAGGCGTCGAAGCTGACAAGCAAGGCGGCGGGCCGGAAAGTTGGCCGGACGGCAAGCAAAGCAGCGCGACAGGCGCGGACGGCAAGCATCAAGCAGGCTTTTGCCGCTTCAGCCGAGTTGCGTCCGATGGCCCAGCAACTGGCCAACCTGCGCACCCCGGCGGCTTATGCGGGGGTGATCAGCTATGCCCACAAGCACACGGGCGAAGCGGCGGCGGCGTCATTGCCAGCCTCGTGA
>Ga0224528_1000897_pt1 | contig 21537 bp, 13 predicted proteins | sample CBST25metaG_2_FD_179888 | JGI IMG/M metagenome (GOLD analysis project Ga0224528, IMG submission 179888) | Peat soil microbial communities from Stordalen Mire, Sweden - C.B.S.T25 | ecosystem: Environmental > Terrestrial > Soil > Wetlands > Peat | place: Sweden: Norrbotten County, Stordalen Mire...
CCCTACCCCCCCTAACCCCCCGGGGGTATAGGCTCTGCTGCTCAAATTCGGCCAGTTATTCGATTCTTTGACCATGGCAATTCAGGGGTGATTGAATGTGCAGGCAGGAAGTCCGATTGCGCCTCTTCTGTGCGCGAGGTGAATTCAAATGCGGTGGAGTGGAATGATCTTCTCGTTACTATTTTTGCCCAGTGTTCTCTTCTGCGCATGTGGGGGCGGCGGTGCGAGCGCTGCGACTTCCACACCGGTCGTCACCACGGCGGCAGTCAAGCCGACCATTCGCGTCGCCGCTGCGCAAAATGGCGCTATGGTAGTGAGCCTAGCTTCCTCCACTTCCGGCGCAACCATTTACTACACCGTGGATGGTTCCACGCCCACGACTTCCTCGCGGATCTATCAAGCGCCTTTCCTGGTGGCGTCGGACCTCACCGTCCATGCCATTGCGACCGCATCAGGCGATACAACCAGGGCGGTCGCCAGCCAGAGTTTTGCGCCCAAGATCGCCTCCGGAACGCTGTTGTGGAGCGACGAATTCTCAAACGCCTCCAGCAGCCCGGCGCAACCCAGTCCGCTGGTGTGGACCTACGACACGGGGAACAGGGGCTTTGGCAACCAGGAACTAGAGAACTACTGCGCCTGGGGTTCGACGGCCACGCCCTGTTCAACGGCTCAACCCAATGCCTACGTGAGCACAGACGGGTCTTTGCACATCGTGGCCGAGCAGCCCTCTCCCGGCGTCTATACTTCTGCCCGCCTCAAGTCGCAGAGCCTCTTCAGCTTTCAATACGGGCGCGTCGAGGCGCGCATGAAGCTGCCGGAAGGGCAGGGAATGTGGCCTGCGTTCTGGCTGCTGGGCAATAACATCGTCACCGTCGACTGGCCGGCTTGCGGCGAACTCGATGTGATGGAGCACATCGACGGCAGCAATCCGCAAAGCCACGGCTACGACTGGATTCAGGGTTCAATTCACGGCACCAGCTTGAATGGCGGCATCCAATATCACCCGTCCGGGTTCTCTGCCGCCTGGCACACCTACGGCATGATTTGGACCAAGGGCCAGATTCAGTACTATGTGGACGACCCGGCCAACGTTTACGCCACCTTTAATTCAACCACCGCGGGCGGCACATGGCCCTTCGATGCGGGTCCGCAATTTGTGCTGTTGAATCTGGCGGTGGGCGGCACTTGGCCTGGATCTCCCGACTCCACCACCGTCTTTCCTTCGGAGATGCTGGTGGATTACGTGCGGATCTACTCCAATTGAAGCCATAACTGCGGGCAGGATTCTCTTCTGGTGCCTAACAGCCCGTGGTAGAAGTCGCGCTTTGAAAGGGCACGGCTTTAGCCGTGCCGTAAGCGCCGCAGAATCAGCAGGGCTTTAGCCCCTGAGGGACGTATTTCCGCTCATTTGGACTTTTACCACAGGCTGCTAACCCGCATCGGCGCTCTTTTCAGTCAAGATGAGTCCAGTTTCTTGATAAGTGAGTCGGCGGCGTCCCATAGAATCCTGCGAATTGTTACTGCCTTATGAAACTCCGAATTACCTTGGTTACAGTGGCTTCTCGTTCCAAAGAAACTCCACAGATTACTGCCAGGTTACGGATTAAAGAAAGTATTTGCACGCTATTTGCATCTGTTTCACAGTGTCGTTACAATTCCGGCCGGATACTACTTTCGTGAACTCGCAAGTTCTAGAGAACGTTCCGATGAAGTTGGCAATTGGTTCCACCCCATTGGTGGAGCTTTCAATTCCCACGTCTGTACCATCCCTGCCGGCGCTTCCCTCTAAGCCGCGCATCCACGCCGAGGTGGGCCGCTACCGATTGCGGCTGGCCGAGAGCGCAGAAGATCGCGATGCCGCATGCCGGCTTCGTTTCAAGGTCTTTAATATCGAGCTAGGCGAAGGATTGCAGAGTTCCTACCGGACCGGGTTGGATAAGGATCAGTTCGATCCCATCTGCGAGCATCTTCTGGTTGAGGACAAGCTCGAGGAGAGTTCCGCCAAGCGCATCGTGGGCACTTACCGGATGCAATCGGGAACAACGGCCGGGCGCAATCTCGGTTATTACTCCGAGCAGGAGTTCAGCTTTGCTCCCTATGAACCGCTGCGCGCAGGGGTCCTGGAGTTGGGCCGCGCCTCCATCGACCGCGAGCACCGCACCCCCGAAGTATTGACGTTGTTGTGGAGGGGGATCGCACAGTATGCTACCGACATGGGGCTGCGCTACCTTGTCGGATGCTCGTCGTTGACTTCGAAGGATCCCGCTGAGGGCTGGCAGGCGTATCGCCAGCTTGAGCAGTACCGGGTTTCGCCGGAGTTTGCCACTGAGCCGACCGTCGCCTATGCCTGCCCCATGGAGCAGGAGGGCGTACATGCACAGCCATCGCCCCTCCAACAGGATCCGTCGTTGCCGGTTCCACCTCTTCCCACCCCGGTGAAGGTGCCCAAGCTGCTGAAGACCTACATGGCCATCGGCGCGCGCATCTGCGGATCACCGGCATGGGATCGGGAGTTCGGCACCATCGACTTCCTTACGCTGCTCGATCTCAAATTGATTTCGCCCTCGGCGCGCAATCGATTCCTGGCTCCGCTCACCAGGTGAGTCTGCGGGCTGTCCGGCGCGCTGTGGCGCTGGCCTTTGTTCTTGTTTTGTGCGTTTTCCGTTTCTGGCTGATGCGCCTGCGGGGCCCGATGACGCTGGAGCGTCGTGCCCAATGGGTACAATCCTCATCCCTGCTCGTGCTCACCAGCCTGGGCATCCGCCGTCGCGTCCAGGGCCAGCCGCCGACGCACGGTTTGGTTGTCTCCAACCATCTCAGCTATCTGGATATTCTGATCATCTCGTCGGCCATGCCCTGTTTCTTTGTCGCCAAGATTGAGATTGGCAGGTGGCCCTATTTTGGCCAGGCCGGACGCGCTGGCGGGACGATCTTTATTGACCGTTCCAGCATGGCCAGCGCCATGTCGGTGGCCGATCAGATTACGGAGCGCCTGAAACTTCCAGTTCCCGTGTTGCTGTTTCCCGAGGGCACCAGTACCGATGGCAGCCGGGTATGGCGTTTCCACTCCCGTCTTATCGATCCTGCCACCTCGGCCGGCGCACCGATTACGGCTGCATCTGTCCGTTATGTCCTTGCAGATGGCACGCCGGAAAGAGAGCTATGCTGGTTCGGAGATGCCGCATTCCTGCCCCACTTGTGGAAGGCTCTGGGTGCTGTCGGATTTACCGCTGAAGTGCAGTTCGGAGAGCCGCGGATCTATCCCAATCGCCGCACTGCCGCCGATGCCACGCATGACGAGGTTGCCGCCATGCGCTGCCAGAACGATCTCGTGCTGCAGTAAAGCTGGCCTTCGAGAATTGGAGAGGATGGCTTACCGCTTCGCGATCCCGGCCTGAACCGAGCCGAGCATCATGCGAACGGCGCCTTCATCCGTCAACGCGGCGTTGAAGGTGACTTTGCCGCTCTGAATCGCAATCCCCGCGGGAAACTGGCTTGCATAGAGTGTCCGCAACTCGACATCGGGCACGATCAGGAGCGAAACATGCGCGGGCAGGGATTGTCGCCAGCTCCGCAATGCCTCCGCTATGGCCGGAGATGCTGCGTCTTCGGCCCCTGTATTCGCACTCCAACTCGTCACGGCATATATAGTTCCTCGCGGAGAAGAACTGGCAATCTCTCGAACGAGAGAGGCTGCACTCGGCGACCAGAGCGTGAACGGAACCAACAGAACCGTCCCGCCTGTCAGCGGCAGGGTGCGAGGAATACCGGCCCCTTGTGTGTGGACCTCGCGTACGTGAAGCACGGTGAGTGGGGATGGCTGCCCGACCGTCTCCGTGCGTGCCAGTGCTTCTTGCATCGGAGCCAGTTCAGCCGTCTTCTGCCAAGCTGGCTGGCGCACGACTGCCTGAAGTTGTTCCATCGTGTCGTTTGCGCCTTTGTCACCGATACTGCGCGCCAATATGGCGCAGCGCAGCGCGTCTGCAAAGAGTGTGCTTGCCGGGGCATCACCGTCAGAGTCGGTGAGTGCTTTTCCGCTTTCTAACAATGGAATTGTCGCGGCTCTCTGTTTTGAGCAAAGTTCCAGGGCGAAATTTGTGAAGTCAGGGTTCATGCCCTCGGTTGCACCGATCACCTGATCTGTCGCGAAGTGAATCTGTGCGTCGTATGGGTAATCGCTCAGTAGAGAGCGTGCTTGCGCGTAGGCATTGTACGGATTGTTCAACCCCAGAAAAGCACGCACAAGCAGCACAAGGCCGAGTTCCCGCTGGGTTGGCGAAGCCAGCGTCAAGTAATCCAACAGCGTCGTTCGCGCTGGCTCGAACTGCCGGCCGAAAAGGCACAGTCTGCTGAGCGCCAACAATTGCGCCGCATCGTGTACGAAGCCCTCCGGGGCTGCTTTCAAGGCCAAACAGTCACTCGAAGCGCGCGCCATGCCGAGTCGGAGAGCGAGCGTGTCCGCATCGGTCAGATCGTCCGCCTGGGCGCGCGCCTGATTGTAGGGGTCCATCGCGGCCCGGTAAGCTTCGGATGGCGAAAGCGAAGGCTGTTGCGACCGGAGCAAAAGAGGGAAGGAAAGGACAACAATCGGAAGGACGGTTCGGAGGTTTTTCATCAAGAGCAGGTGAAGAGAGACACGGTTTGGCGCGATGAATGGTTCGCAAGACGCAAAGTGACTTTCTCTCATCAGTCGCCTCATCCGCCAGGCGGAAAAAGACAGTTCTTATACCTGCACCGGCGGCGGTGCCGTGGAGCCGCGCACAACGAGACTGGTGGAAACCAGGAACTCGCGCTGCATTTTTGGGTTGTTCGGATCCTCTGCCTGCTGGCGAAGCGCCTCAAAGGCGGCGCGGGCCAGGTCGGCGCGGGAGAGACGGATGGTGGTCAGCGGCGGCAGCGTAAACTCGGCGAAATCGATGTCGTCCAGACCGATGACCGACAAGTCGTCCGGCACGCGCAGGCCCTCGTTGTAGGCCGCGCGCAACACGCCGATGGCGGTCATGTCGTTGGAGCAGAGAACGGCGGTAGGGCGCACTCCCAGCGACTGCAGCTTTTTAAAACCGACGACGCCGCCCTTCAGCGTGTGGTCGCATTCGATGATCCACTTGGTCTGGATCGATAACCCGGCCGCAGCCATAGCCGTGCGGAAGTCGTTTTCGCGCGTGATGGCGGAGTGCAACTTGTGCGGACCGGCCAGGAAGGCGATCTTGCTGTGCCCCTGTTCGGCAAGGTGGTTCACAGCGGCACAGATGCCCGTGGTGTAGTCGAGCAGGATGGTGCTGGCTTTCGGGTCTTCCAGGCGAAACTCAGCCAGAACCATGGGGACATTGCGATTCACCAACTGGTCCAGAACCGGCTCTTCCTCGCCGAAGGTGAGCACGGCCACGCCTTCCACCTTACGCTCCAACATGCGGCGGACGCAGTTGGTCAGGATGGCAGGGTCGCTGTTCGAGGAACTGACAAGAATCTCGTAGCCGTTGGCTACGGCAACTTCCTCAAAACTCTGAATCAACTCGGGGAAAAAGGGGTTGGTGATGTTCTCGACGATGATGCCTAAAAGGCGACTACGCCCCGAGACCAGGGTGCGGGCGTGGGTGTTGGGAAAATAATTCAGCTGTTCGATCGCCTGCCACACCCGCTTCGACAGCCGGTCGCTCACCGCCGAAGAGCTGTTGATGGTCCGAGAGACCGTGGCGATGGAAACCTTCGCCAGAGCGGCGACTGTGCGTATGTCGGGAGTCTTGGCGACGGTCTTGCCGGTTCCTTTGCGAGCCACTTATCGATCCTGTTCAAGATATTGCAATGTGACTGCAATGTTAGTGCATGGAAGCGGCACTGCGGAAATAAGTATTCGTCTCAGGTGGGAAAAGCTCCGATTTTACTGCAGTCTGGGACGTGCAGGCGGGTGGGGATTCTTCTCCTCTTTAACCAAGAGCGTCGCGGTTCAGGCGTTGTCTGCCAGCAGCAGGCGCAGGTCGCGCAAATTGTGGCCGGTCGGACCAGTGACCGCGGAGTCGCCCAGAGCGGTGAACAGCGGACAGGCATTGAAGGATTCCAGCGACTTCTTGGGATCGAATCCGAAGCGCCGGGCACGCTCCACGGTGGTCGGGTCGGCAATGGCTCCGGCCGAGCGGGTGTTGCCGTCGATGCCGTCGGAGCCGGCGCTGAATACCGTAAGCCGCTCGCCGGGATGGTTGGCGAGTTCAAGTGCGCAGGCCAAGACAAATTGCTGATTGCGGCCGCCCGCGCCGGGCGTGCGGTCCATGGTCACCGTCACTTCTCCGCCCGAGATGAGGCACAGCCGTGGGTGGGCCGAGCGCAGGGAGTGAAACCGCTCCAGCAGGTAGCGGGCGGCATCTGCGTAATCCCAGTCGTCGCAGGAGTTGTCCACTGCCACGTAATAGCCAGCCTTCTCCGCCAGGGAACGGGCATTTTCCACCAAGTCGTGGCTGGAAAGCAGCAGTTCGAAAACCGAATTGCGAAAGGCCTCGTCTTCGCCGGACATACTGGCGGCCGCGGTGACCCGACGCGCGTGGGCGGCCTCTGCCCAGGGCAGCTTGGGGAAGAACGGCGGACGCCAGCCTTTGTTGCCTGGCGATTCGGGCAGATCTTCGCGGTCGAAGAAGGCTCGGATGGATGCCGGCAGCTTGGAGCCCAGATCGTATTTTTGCAGGATGGCGCGCACATCGGCCACCGTCGAGTGATCGGGTGAGGTGGGGCCGGAAGAGAGAGCGTCCAGCGAGCGCAGCGGCACATCGGGCAGCAGCAGCGAGACCTTGGCAGCGTCGGGAGCCGCGATGGCCAAGCGGCCGCCTTTTACCGCCGAGAAATGCTTGCGCAGGGTGTTGACTTCGTTGATAGGCGCGCCCGACGCCAGCAGCAATTGCGTCAATGCAATGGAGTCGTCGAGCGTGATATGCGGGTCCAGGGGAAGGTCGAACATAGCCGATCCGCCGCCGGAAATGAGAAAGAAAACCAGCGTGTCCTTGCGGGCCTTCTTCAGCATGGCCAGTGTCGCCTTGGCCGCTGCAAACGACTCCTCGTTCGGCAGCGGATGCCCGCCCTCGAAGTAGCGGAAACGCCAGTCGCGCGTCTTGGGCAATTGGTTCGTACAACAGATGCCGTGCAGGCCCTGGCGACGCGTCATGCGAGCGAGCAACGTTTCCAGCATCGGTCCGGCAGCCTTGCCCATCGCGATAACAAAGATGCGTTTGTAGCTACCGAGATCGATCGTGTCCGGTCCGCTCCCGTCAGGCAATAGGCGATGCAGTACGTTGCCCTCAAAGCGAATCCGGCGGTCAAAGGCCGATGCAATGCTGCATCCCTGCAGGGCGCCAGTGAAGATTTCGTTGGCCGTGGTGTGCAGGGAATCGAGTACGGGATCGCTGACCGGGGTCATGGCAGTTGCTCCTTCAGCCAACCGTTGAGCGCAGTCTGCATCGGCTCGAGTTGACTGGTAAAGAAGTGATCGGCGCGGGGGAGGAGCACCAACCGTTTCGGTTCGGCGGCGGAGGCGACCACGTCGACCAACTCGGCGGTTGGTGCGTACTGGTCGCTTGCCCCACTGAGGAAAAGTTTGGGAAGAGTGCAATCGGCGAGGAATGGATAGGTGTAGGTGCGGTCTTCGGCGCGGACGGGCAAACCGAGCGCTGCCAGGGCGCGAACTGCTGGCCGAGTCTGGGAGCAGCCGCAACAAGCAGCAAGCGCCATAGCCGCGCCAAAACTGAATCCGACCACGACGAGCGGCCGTTTGTATTCGTTTTCAAGCCAGGCCGTGGCTGCCAGCACATCGCCGCTCTCAGCGTCGCCGTCATGCACTCCCTGGCTCAGGCCGACGCCGCGAAAGTTGAAGCGCAAAACCGGCCAGTTGAGTCCCCATTCCGGGCCATTGAGGGTCTTCATGGCATGATAGACGACCTTGTTGTGCATTGTGCCGCCGCCCAGCGGATGGGGATGGCAGACCAGCGCAGCAAAGGGCGCATCGGGTGCGCCGTCGTTCACCAAAGCCTCCAGCCGGCCAGCGGGGCCAGTCAAACTCACGCTGCGCAGGGAGCCTGTCGCAGCTCTGAGTCTCGATTCGACTGAAAGGGATGTGGTGGTCATTCCACACTTCATTCTACGCGCTGGGAGCGCATCCACTCCTCCTGGAATCGCGGCTAGCCCAAAATCGCCGAATGAGGCGATTTTCTCCCACCGGGAGAGCCAGACCATCCCCCAGCTGCGGCGGGCAAATCCCCGGTGCGCTATTCTTTCAGTATCATGAATGATCGTCTGCCCGTTGATCCTATTGATCCTGTCCGGCTTACGCGTGAATTGTGCGAAATCGAGTCCACCAGCTACCACGAGGGTGCGGTGGGCGATTTCCTGGCCGATTTTCTCGCGCGCCGAGGATGGGAAGTCGAGAAGACTCCGGTTCCCCAGCCCGATGAGAACGCTACTGACGATCCGCGCTGGAATGTGTACGCGGGAATCGCCGGCCAGACTCCGGAACTGGTCTTTTCCACCCACATGGACACCGTCCCGCCCTACATTCCCTTCAGCGAAGACGACGAATATATGTATGGCCGGGGCGTCTCCGATGCCAAGGGCATTATCGCCGCTCAGGTAGTCGCTGGCGAGGCCTTGCGTGCGGCAGGGTTTCGGGTGGGCCTCTTGTTTGTCTCCGGCGAAGAACGTGACTCGGCCGGCGCCAGAGCCGCCAATCTTGCTCCCAAAGGCAGCCGGTTCCTCGTCAATGGCGAGCCCACCAACAACCGCGTTGCAGTGGCATCGAAGGGAGCGCTGCGTGCGTCCTTCAAGTGCTCGGGCAAGATGGCTCACTCGGCCTATCCGGAACTCGGCGACAGCGCGGTGCACAAACTCATCGAGGTTCTGGGAAAGGTGCTGGTGCTCGAACTACCGGTTACCGAAGGGGTCGGCCCCACCACCCTTAACATCGGCCAGATTCAGGGCGGCCACGCGCCCAACGTCGTCGCCGACAAGGCCGAGGCCCAGGTACTGGTTCGCCTAGTAGGCGATTCGGCGCCGGTACGCGCGGCCCTGATCGAAGCCGCGGCCGGTCTGGCGGAAGTGAGCTTCACCCTCGACCTAGCCTTCGTTCGCCTGCACGCCATTGACGGACTGCCGACGATGGTCGCCAAGTTCGCCACCGATATTCCCATGCTCACCAACTGGGGCGAGCCGCTCCTATTGGGCCCCGGCTCCATTCATGTGGCGCACACCCCTTTTGAAAAGCTGGCCAAGAAGGAACTCCGCGAAGCTGTCGAACTCTACATCAAGGTGGGCAAGCAATTGCTTGGCTAAGACAAGCACCTTGGCCGCAAAGCTCGCTTTGCGGCACAAAAAGAAGACCGAAGCGGCAGGGTCGCTTTCCACCGCTTCGGTTTCTGCCTGCTTTCCTTTCGCCAATTGCTAAAAAACGATCTTTGCTCCGAACTGCAGAATGCGCGGAGCATGGGCGCCGTTGGCATGGAAGAAGCCCTGTGCCACAATGCTCCCGTCCGCTGCACCGTTCACACAATCTGAGGCTCCCGCGCTGTATTGATAGTTGCCCTCGGGCAGGTAGCAACCCGGTGAGTTATTGATGCTGTTGAACTGCGGGTGATTGAAGACGTTGAAACCCTCGGCGCGGAACTGCATGGCGGTTTCTCTCCACAGAATGAACTGCTTGAAGAGCCCCATGTCGAATTGGGTGCGGTGGGGAAGGTTGAAGGCGTTGCGCCCGGAATTGCCGAAGGTCAATGCCGTAGGAGCCAGAATGGCCGCGGGATTGTAAAGCAGCGGACCGGAAACCCCTGAGATAAACTTGCTTCCCGTAATGCGTGTCCTTGAAACGCCAGGAGCAAAGTCGACATACGAGCCTGAGCCGACGCCATTGGCCACGCCCGCGTTGTCGCCGTAGGAGCCATTGGCGATGCTGAAGGGCTCGCCGCTCTGAAACAGCGTCAGCCCCGACCACTCCCAGCCGCCCAGCAGCGAGCGAATGCGAGGTCCGGAGTGAGCGAAGAAGGGCAGGTGCCAGATATAGGTCATGTTGAAGATCTGACGCTGATCGAAGTTGGAGCTGGCGCGGTTTGCTGCCATGTTGTAACTGTCTACAAAGTTCGAGTCGTAGCGGTCGCTCGAGGTGTCGATCGAGTGGCTCCAGGTGTAGGCTGTGGTGATCTCCAGATCCTTGGCCTGGCGTCGTCCCGAGATTTGCAGTGCGTTGTAATTGGAGTCGGCGTTCATGCCAACGTATTGCACCGAGTCCCAGCCGGGGTAGTTCTGGCGATACAAGTCCTGGTTCACGTTCCCGCAGGCGATGTTCAGGTGCAGCAGTGCGTCGCCCGTCACCGGCGTTCCACCCCCGGTTCCATCCACGGTGAGGTTGTTGCAAATGTTACTGTTAATGGCCTGATGGAGGGGGAAGGGGTTGGCGTCGCGCGCCAGATCGTGGATCTGGTTGATGTCGTTTTGCGAAGTCAGGTTCGACCCCAAACTGCCCACATATGAGACGGTTACCAGCGTGTTTCGAGCGATCTCCTGTTGAAGGTCGAAGTGATATTGCCGCATGTAAGGCCAATTCACTTTAGTAGGAATCGACTGCACGCCGAGGGGGAAGTATTCTCCGCCGCCGCCGATGTTGGTATATCCGTGAATGCCGAATTGATTGGGCTGCAAGACCAGGGGAGGCTGGCCTTCAGTGGATTCGGCATTGGCCTCGTTGCCGTTGGTGTGCTCGTAGAAGATGCCAAAAGCGCCGCGAATGGCGGTCTTGCCATTGCCGAAGGGATCAAAGGCAAAGCCGAAGCGCGGCGCGGGATTCCATATGTGTCCGGTCATGCAACCGGCGGGAATGCCGCTGGCGCCGCAATGCACCATTCCGCTCAGGTTGTCGATCGACTGCGATCCGGAGAAATCCAGTGCTCCGGTATTCGGGTCCACCACCGGCATATTCGCGGCAGAGTAACGTGTCGGATCGAAGTTGTACGTCTGGCCGTACCGCTCTTTGTAGAGACCAAACATGCTCATGCGGAATCCCACGTTGAGCGTCAGCTTCGGCGTAACATGCCAGTCGTCCTGCACGAAAGGCTCGAAGATCTTGAAGCGGAAATAGTATTTCGGCTCGTTGTTGGCCTGGCTATAGACGCGAATATCGCCTGCCAGCATATCGGCGAAGGAATTGCCGGTGGTATTCGACCCCTCGTCTGAGTAATAGTCGTCACCCGACGATTCGAAGTCTACCCAGCCCTGTGTCCAGACTTCGGCATCCTCATTCTTCTGGTTCGCCGTATAGTAAAACCCCGTCTTCAGCGTGTGCTTCTTGAGCAGCTTGGTCAGGGTGTCGCGATAGGTATAGGTGGGGTTGGAATTGCGGAAGGGAAGCGGACCGGCATCCTGTTTGAAATACGAGTATGTGTCACCGGCCTGGACGTAAACGGAGGGAACCTTTCCGCCGAAGTTGTTGTCGAAGAGCCCGGTCATGGTCAGCCCCGCCGGAGTCTTGGCGGCGTTGGTGGTGTTGGTCATGGTCAGGTGATTGGCGCCGTAGGCAAAGACAAACTGGTTGGTAAGCGTGGCGTTGGGCGTCCAGGTCAGGTTACTCACCAGAGAGACGCCGGGCCCCGTCTCCTGTCCGGGGATGCCGGGGAGCGATGAGTCGGCCCACGGCGAACTGGTCTGGTACTTCTGTTGCCAGGAGTCGTGAATGAAGCGGAAGTTGGCGTGCAGCGTGGGCCTGATCTCATCGTCGATCTTGATCAGTTCTTCGTGCATGCTCATGGGCGCCGGTGCGGTAAGTTCGAAGTTGTAGCCATTGGAATTGCTGGCTGCATCCACATTGGGGGTCGGAACCAGCGCCAGCAGCGCACCTGAATTCGTCTGGTCGATGTACGGCGCCATGTTGTTGCCATCGAAGCCTAACCAGTTCGCAATACTGCCGTCGGCGTTGTAGTTGGCTCCGTTCGCGGGGCAATCCGGATAGACCGGCACGTCAGGCTGGGTCGAGTCGGGAGAGCGAAGAAAGGGCGTTCCCGCCGCGGGACAAACTGCGCTGAAGTCGCCCGCGCGCTCTTCCTTGGTGGGAAGAATAGTCTGATAGAAGCCCGGCACCTCTTCGCGGCGGAACTCCTGGGACCAGAAGAAGAAGAGCTTGTTGCGCTTGATCGGGCCGCCCACCATATAGCCGAAATCGTTCTTCCGGTAGGCGCCGACCGCTTCTCCAGGCAGGTTGAAGTAGTACTTCGAGTTGAACATCTGGTTTTTGACAAACTCGAAGGCCTCGCCGTGCAACTTGTTGGTGCCCGACTTGGTTACCGCTTCGATGGTGCCCGAACCGCTGCGGCCATACGAGGCATCGTAGCTGGAGGTCAGCACCTGGACCTGCTCCAGCGCATCGACGCTGGGAAAGATGTTCAGGTTGGCCATGGAGCCTGAGTCCATTACATCTCCGCCGTCGATCTCCCAGTTGTTGTATTCGGTGCGCCCGCCGTTGATGGCGTAACTCACACTTCCCGTCGGCCCCACGCCGGCCTCATCCTGCCCGGTCTGGTCGCTGACGCCGGGAGTCAGCATCACCAACTGCACGAAGCTGCGGCCATTCAGCACCAGATCGCTGATCTGCGCGGCATCGACGGTGTTGGACAGCTCGGAGGTCTGCTCCTCGATGCTTCCCGCGGCCGATCCTTCGACGACCACTTCTGCGCTGATTTCGCCCACCGTCAATTTGGCGTCGCGTCGAATGTTCTCGCCTACGCGCAGGATCACGTTCCTAGCTACAAAAGTCTTGAATCCAGGCGCCGTTACGGTCACCGTATAGGAGCCCTGGTTGAGATCCGTGACCAGGTACTCGCCCACGGAATTGGTCGTCGCAGGCCGGTGGATTCCCGTCTCCGGCGCCAGAACCACCACCTTGGCATTGGGCACTACCGCGCCGGTCGAGTCGGTAACGGTGCCGGTGATCGAGCCGGTCACCTGCGCCGAGGCTGTAAGTCCAAATCCACATAATCCCAACAAAACCAGAATCCTGCCGATTGACTTATCCATGAAGCTACCCTCCCAAAGCCAGTCCATTTGCGCGCCGTTCCACCCCTTTTGCTCATCCATGTCTTCAGGCTCTGTTCGCCCGTGCAAAAGCAGGCAAGAGCATATTACGCCCGGATTTCAAACGATTGAACAGGTTTTGTGAAAGCTTCTTCTTTTTCGCCTCGGGCTACTCCAAACCGTATCCCGAACCAGCCCGGTTCTACTCTGCATCGACCACGCACCGGAACCCGATCATGGCCGAGCGGTCCATGCCGGGTGACATCAGCAGGTATTTTCCATGCTCCGAGAGCCGGTACGCCTGCGGAAAGTACCATTTCGAACCCTGCGGCTCGTAATGGCTTCCCCCCAGCAGAATCGCCGCGCGGGTATGCTCGTCTGTGTACTCATCCGTCCATTGCCATACATTGCCGATCAGGTCCATTACCCCAAAAGGACTGGCTCCCTTTGGGTGGGCATCCACATCGCTGGGCGGTAGCATGGTGGTTCCTCTGTCCCGCCTCGGCGCGGTGACACCAGGAATTGCCTCTCTGCCCCACGGATAGTCCTGATCCTCCGGACCTTGCGCGGCATATTGCCACTCCCACTCGTGCGGAAGCCGCTTGCCGGCCCATGCCGCATAGGCGCGCGCATCCTCGATGGAGATCCAGGTCACCGGCTTGTTGGCCCATCCCGTTGGATAGGAATCCGCGATCCAGTCCTTCAGAAAGTTATGGTCGTCCGTCGGCCGATAATGCGTCGCGTCAAGAAAGCTCTTGAACTGGGCGTTCGTTACCGGGTACTTGTCGATCCAGAATGCCTTGATGGGCAAAAGCTTTGAATGAAAGCGCCGAGGTGAACTCTCCCACGGGTACTGCACGTCGGCGCCTTCTTCGTTCATTCCCTCGATTTCGACGCCATGCACGTCGAATTGGAAATCTGCGGCGGGAATCTTGACCATGCCGTCGGGAGCGGTACTTGCGGGCCGCGTAGGGGCGATCGTTGTCAACTGCTGCCGAATGGCCTTCCACTCCTTTGAATAGCTGGCCAGGGGCTTTTGCGACAGCGCGCTCATTTGCGCCAGCAGGGCAGTGGGGACCAGGCTGTCCTGCCGCGTTTCCAGCACCGCGCCGTACCCGTTCGGCTCCATTTCCAGTTCGATCAGGGCCTTTCCACCTGCCGTCTTGGGGTGAATTTCGGCTCCATGCCACAGGTCGAAATAGCGGGCGCCTGCCACCACCGGAATATCGAAAACCCCCGCATCCACCGCATATGGATTGCGGTTCACGATGGTCCAGAGAGTGCTGCTCTTGCCCGGCCACTTGCTGGCAAAGACGCCAAACTGATGCGTGGGAATATTCGGCTCCCACTGCGGGCTGGTCAGCTGCGCCGCATTGGCGCGCTCAATCGTCATGGTGCGGCGCAGTGCTTCGGCGTCCCGCGGAGTCATCTGGTTCCATATGCCCCAGACATTCTCCCAACTCTCAAATCCGGTTCCATTGAAAAAGGCCGCCTGCAGGTCGTCGGTGTGATTGTGCGCCCAGCGGTTGCAGACATGAACCATGTGGCGGGGTTCAAGCCACTTGAAAAGGCTGACGGGAGGCGCGAAACCGTAGGTGAGGTATGCCCAACTCATCACGTTGTAGTTCAGCATCTCACCAGAGGCCAAGCCGGCTTCGGGTTCTGAGAGCAGCGGCCGCCCCAGCCGCTCCGTTTCCAGGTGGAAGACGCGCGGCACTCCTTCCAGCGTGTCGCCATTGATGCCGTCCGCCCCAACCTCGATCAGTTGCTTGGCTAGCACTTCCCACTCGCGCTTACCCTCCGGTCGAGTTCCCTCGTCCCAAATTACTACTGGGAAGAGCACGCGAACCCCGCGCGCATGAAACTGCGCCACCATCTTCTTCACGCCCTCCATGCCGCCGGGCATGTCGCGGAATAGGTCGAACTGGTTGCGGTTGTCCACTCCCAGATTTGGATAGACGTGCCAGATCAGTACGCTGTCTACGCCGCCATAGCGTTGCTTCAGGTCGTCCAGATAGCGATCAACCGTATAGCTTTGGCTCACCGGATCGAAGAAATAGCGGTCCTCGACCATGGTTTGCGTCTGTACGAAACTCGATTGCGCCCACTGAAACTCGGCGCGCTCATAATTGGCGTCTTCAAATCCAATCCGCACCAGCTTTTCCCTGCGCCAGTGCTGGATGTCGGAGAGCCACTCGCTGAGCGTTCTCTCTTTGCAAATCGACGTTCTGGGCGTCTCCTCGTCGGGGACGGCATCGCAGGGGGGCGCGTCGATCTGTTCCCCTTGCGGGTGAAAGGCGGAGTCCTGGCCGAGGCCGTTCCAGGACAACACGCCAGCCAACAGGGTTACAAGGATAATCCGCATTGGAACCAACGGTGTCTTCTGTATGAATGAATGCGAAGATCCGATCAATAATAGCTTCACCCAGCATCCCTCCGTTCGTAAGTCCAGGAGACTCAGCTTGTTGAAACCTTCCAATTCTGAGTAGACTGGTGCTGAATTGTCAAGGAAGACATGACTATCCTCAGTCCACTTTTCAGAGAATTTGCAAGAAACGGTCGAGGCGGCTCTCGAAGCCAGCGCACAAACAGCACTCGAGAATCCTGTTGGCGCGCCATTCTTCGAGCATTCCTTATCCTACCCTTGTTCTTTCCTGCTGCTCACTCTGCTTCTTTGCAGGAACCCGAGCATCCGCTGGAGATTTCCAGGGCGGTTCGTTCCTGGGAGTTTCTCGACGCAACTGGTTCGCGCGCCGCATTGCTGGGAAACGAAACGGGGCGTTTCGAGGCCTGGGTCTATCCGCTCAAGATTCTGCGCGACTTCCATCTGATCATTCATGCCGAGCAGCACGTTCTGCCCGCCGAATCCCTGGCCCGTACCCTGATTGTACGGCCGGAATCGACAACCATTGTCTATGCCTCGGACACTTTCACGATTCGCGAAACTCTGCTGGTCCCCATCGACAAGCCGAGCGCGCTGATTTATCTCGACATTCACAGTTCGGAGCCGCTCGAAGTCGAGGCCGCCTTCGAACGCGATTTTCAGTTGGAGTGGCCAGCAGTGCTGGCCGACCCTGAGATCGACTGGGCGCCCGCCCTGCACGCCTTTACATTCGCCTGTGAGCGCCCGGAGTTTGCCGCCATCGTTGGCTCGCCCACAGCCGCCGTGAATGAAACCGAACTGGCCAGCAATTACCAATCATCTAAAGAGAGCTCGTTTCGCCTCGGGCCGTCCAAGCCGGGCGAGGACCACAAGCTCATTGTGCTGGCGGCCTCCGTCGAGGGAGCCCGGCAAATGGAGTCCACCTACAAGGATCTGATTGCCCATGCGGATGACTTTGAAAAGGAAGCTGCGAGTTACTATCGCCAGTACCTGAGCCGCACCGTCGAGCTGGAACTTCCCGATCCGGAGTTACAACAAGCCTATGACTGGGCGCGCATCAATATGGCGCAATCCCTGGTTGACAATCCGCTTCTGGGCAAGGGGGTTATCGCAGGCTATCGTGTCGATGCGGGTGACCGCCGCCCCGGCTACGACTGGTTCTTCGGCCGCGACGCGCTCTGGACATCGCTGGCCCTGAATGCCGCAGGCGACTTTCGGACGACCCGCCAGGCGCTCGAATTCCTGAGCCGGTTTCAACGCCAGGATGGCAAGATCCCGCATGAGATTCCGCAAAGCGCCAGCCTGATCGGACCTCTGGCCAAAACTGCCTTCGCATACGCCTCGGCCGATGCCACGCCGCTCTATCTGATTGCATTCGACGACTACGTGACCCGCAGCGGCGATCTTGAATTCGCACGGCAGAGGTGGACAACGCTCGAAGGCGCCTCCAAGTTTCTTGGTTCGACCCTCGACGCCAACCGTCTGGCGCGGAATGAGGGCTCCGGTCATGGATGGGTCGAGGGCGGGCCGCTCTTTCCCGCGTACATGGAGTTTTATCAGGCTGCGCTCGGAGTCGAGGCTATGCGCTCCTGGCAGCACCTGGCCCGCGTCACGGGCCATGAAGGCGCAGCCACCGCTCCGGACGCCGCACTGGCAAATCTCGAGACCAGCTTCTGGATGCCCGCCTCTGGCCGCTACGCCTTTGCACTGGACAATCACGGCGCGCAGCTCGATACGCCCAGCGTGCTGGCCACAGTTCCCATGTGGTTTGGACTGCTCGGCGAAGAGCGCGCCGATGCCGAACTGGACGAACTGGCCAGACCCGAGCATCAGGCCGACTGGGGCATTCGCCTGATTTCCACCTCCGATAGCCGCTACAATCCCAGCGGCTACCATTTCGGCAGCGTCTGGCCGCTCTTCACCGGTTGGGCCTCGGTGGCCGAATATCGCTATCGCCGCCCATTCCAGGGCTACCAGAACCTGCGCGCCAACGCCTTGCTGACCTTTGCCGGGGCGTCGGGCCACGTCACCGAAGTCCTCTCCGGCGACGCACATCAAGCTCTCTCCGCTTCCACTCCGCACCAGACCTGGTCCTCGGCTATGGTGATTGCGCCCCTGCTGCTTGGCGTCTTCGACCTGCGCGTCGACGCCTTGAGTCGGCGCATCTCCCTCGCTCCCCAACTTCCGGCCAACTGGGACCACGCTGTCCTGCGCAATATCCGGTTGGGAGAAGCGGCCGTGGAGCTGCGTATCGAACAGAGTCCCGGCCTCATGCGGCTGCGCATCGCGGGCAACGCTGCCGGGGGTGCGGTTCTCGACTACTCTCCTGCCTTCAGCCCGCACGCGCGCATTCTTGGCGCAAACCTGGATGGCCATACTCTGCCATTCACCGTCATCGCCAGCGGCCATGACCAGCGGCTCTCGATGCATATTCCGCTCACGGGCCATGACGAGGTCGTCGAGGTGCGCACCGCCAGCGACTTGCACATCTCCTACGACTCCGTTCTGCCCCCGCTCGGCGACGCAAGCCAGGGGCCGCGCCTCACCCACGAGTCCTGGTCGCCCGATCGTGCAACCTGGACCCTGCAGTTCGAGGGCATTAGTGGCGGCGTCTATGAGTTTCCCGTCTTTGGCGCACAGGAGATCCGCTCCGTTGAGGGCGGCGAACTGCTGCGCTCGGCCGGCGGCGCTGCGCGCCTCAGTCTCCGTCTTCCCGAGAAGGGCCCGGCGCGCGCCACTGTGATCCTTCATCTCGCCTCTGGAAAGCGTTGAACTATTGCTTTGCAGGAGTGTGGCCGATCAGCTTGTCGGCCCACTGGATGAACCACTTCATATTCGGCGCGTCGGTGTGTCCGCCGTCATGCTGGCGCCAGGCAAGCTGTCCGTCGAGCAGGCCTTGGTTTACGGGTGGCATTTTGGCTGCTCGGAGGTCGCCTTCAACACTGAGTCCTTTGGCGCCGAGCAGTGCATACACGCGGCTTGCATCCACAGTGGCCATGAAGCTGCCTTCATGGTCGAGCCAATTGGCATCTCCCTTGGCCGGGATGCCGTAGCTGATGAAGGTGAGGCGCGGTGCACAGAGGGCGATGAGTTCATTCGAATCGACGGGAATGTCGCCGGGAGTCTTCGCTCCGAAGGTTGCTTCGGAGGCTCCATATTTGAGAAAGTTGCCGGCCATCCAGTAGTATTCGCCGCCCGTCAGGCTCTCCACGGCCTCACCGAAGTTGCGGCGCAACAGCGTGGCTCCGCCCTTGCCGGACGAGCCGACCAGCACCATCGCGAACCGTTCGTCGAAGGCCATGGTGACCAGCGCGGCCTTGCCGTAGCGCGACACGCCCTCGATCCCGACGTGCTTTGCATCCACCGCCGGATCGGTTTCGAAGTAGTCGAGTCCGCGACCCGCACCCCATGCCCAGGCGCGCAATGCGCCCCAATCTTCCTCGCTGCGCGGCTGCCCCTTGTTGACCAGCCCGATGATGCCGCGGGTGAGGCCTGCGCCGTCATCGGCCTGCACGCTGGCCGGGTCGAGGAAAGCAAATCCCCATCCCGCAGCTACCAGTTGCCAGGTGTTGGGCAGGTCGCCATCTTCGTTCATCTGCGGAAACTGGAATGGAGTGGCCTTGACCGGTTGCCAGGCCGGGTGTTGCGCGAGCACATCCTTCAGCGAGGGATCCTGCTGCGCCAAAATCGCCTTCCATGCGGCGTTGATGCGGTCCAGTTCGTCGCCCGAGGGTTCGTTCGGAGCCGGGAATCCGGCGTGCCCAAACATCATCAGCACCGGCACTGGCCCTTTGGCTTGTGCGGGCGTCACCAGGGTCATGTGGATGCGCACGCCGATCGCCGGATAGGAGGAGTTGTCCACCTCACCGATCAAGTCCTTGGCGATCACCGGCGTGAACCCGATCATCTCGTGATCCACCGCAACCACGGTCCAGTTGACCTTGGGCACGTTCACAGGGACGCGCCCATACACGTACTTCGAGAGCATTTCGACCAACTCCGGCCTGCGCTCGTCCCGCCACATCTTCGCCGACGTCACTTTCCGACCATCGTTCATGATGAGCGGATCGGGAACATTCGGATAGGGATTGGCCTGGGACTCATCGTAGTTGGCGTGGTTGGGCGCCTTCTCATTCCCGCTCGGCCCCGGACGCAGGGCTTTGATCCCCAACCGGTCCATCATCTTCTGGTGATCCTGATCGGCTGTCAACGTGACCGGGGTTGGCGTTGCGGAACTCTGCGCCGTGGCGGCTACAGAACCTGCAAGCATGAGCGAAATGCTGAGAGGCAGGAGAAACGATGGGAACGAACGAGGCACGGGAATGCTCCAGGGTGATATGCTTTCTGCGCTTCTAAAAAGCGATTTACTTCAGGCACACATGGTAACTCCTCTATTATGAAAAGCGCACTGAAATTCTTGACGATTGTTGGTTTGATTGCAGGCGGCACGTGGGCTCAGGCTGCCCAGCCTCCAGTTGGCGGGAATGCGTGGGTGGCCAGTTGGGGGGCTTCGCAGCAAATCCCCGAGCCGCAAAATACACTGCCGCCTGAAGATTTGCGCGATGCCACGGTGCGCCAGATCTTCCACCTCTCGCTGGGAGGCCCGGCGCTGCGGGTGCATCTCTCCAATGCCTTCGGCTCCACTGCCATCCATTTCGATTCTGTCCATGTCGCGCGACCGCTCTCGCCTTCCTCCGCAGAGATCGACCCGAAAAGCGATCGGCCGCTGAGCTTCTCAGGCAGCGCCGAAGTAACGATTCCGCCGGGAGCCGAGTTCGTTTCCGACCCGCTGAACTACCCAGTGGGGCCCCTGTCCGATTTGGCGGTGACCTTTCACCTTGACGCACCGCCGGCCAGGGAGACGGGGCACCCAGGATCGCGGGCCACCTCCTACTATGTGCATGGAGATGCTGTGAGCGCTGCGAATTTGACCAGTCCCCGGCATGTGGACCACTGGTTTCAGATTGCAGAGATCGACGTGCAGGCTCAGCCGGGAGCGGCTGCCGTGGTGGCGCTTGGGGACTCGATCACCGACGGGCACGGCGCCACGACCAACGGCAATGACCGCTGGACAGATGTGTTGGCTGAGCGTTTGCAGGGCAAGCGGGAGACGCGCAAGATCGGGGTTTCCAATCAGGGCATCGGCGGTAACCACCTGCTCACCGATGGCCTGGGGCCAAATGTTCTGGCGCGTTTCGATCGCGATGTTCTGGCGCCGGCAGGCGCGCGCTGGGTCATCGTCTTTGAGGGGGTCAACGACCTGGGCGGGCTTGCGCGGGACGGCGAAGTATCCCCAGCCGAACACGCAGCCCTGGTTAGCCGCGTACTTGCTGCCTACCAGCAAATCATCGCGCGCGCCCACGCTCACGGGTTGCGCGTCTATGGCGCAACCATCACTCCCTATGTCGGTTCAGATTATTATCATCCCGGACCGCTCAGCGAAGCGGACCGGCAAGCAGTGAACCAGTGGATTCGCGCCGCCGGGCACTTCGACGCCGTGATCGACTTCGACAGCGTTCTGCGCGACCCGCTGCACCCTGACCGGCTCTCGGCCAGCTATGACTGTGGCGACCATCTACACCCCTCACCTGCCGGGTACAAGGCGATGGGCGATGCGGTTCCGCTAGCTCTGTTCAGACACTGATTTTGTGCTTCGCACCCTACGCCATACAATGCCTATAGGGTTCGTCGATTCTGCCGAGATCGGGCCGAATCGGCTGCCATCCGCTACACTGGCGAGAGCGACAGTTGTAAATCAATGAAGGGCCTATAGCTCAATTGGTTAGAGCAGCGAACTCATAATTCGTTGGTTCCAGGTTCAAGTCCTGGTGGGCCCACCAGACCTTTTTTATTTGTCCAACAATATCAAGGCGTGCCGGCTATAACTATCGATTCGAAACGAGAATTGGAAGGGCCTCCAACTGCTAGCTGAGAGCTAGAAGCTGGAGGCCCTTTAGCTTAGCGCGTCTTGGAGATTTCTTCGACGAAGGTTCGTTTCCGAGTCACAATCGGCATAGGGGGAGCGGCTTGCCGCTCTCCCCTGCCACACCACCGGACAAGCGGGTCCGCATCCGGCGGTTCGAGAAGTTGAGGTCAACAGAGTCTCGGGATTCCCAGTTGATCGGCCCAGC
>Ga0224528_1000899_pt1 | contig 21516 bp, 18 predicted proteins | sample CBST25metaG_2_FD_179888 | JGI IMG/M metagenome (GOLD analysis project Ga0224528, IMG submission 179888) | Peat soil microbial communities from Stordalen Mire, Sweden - C.B.S.T25 | ecosystem: Environmental > Terrestrial > Soil > Wetlands > Peat | place: Sweden: Norrbotten County, Stordalen Mire...
GTGCCGATTGGCTCTTGGGTCGCATCGTTTTTCCCCAGTTTTCAGGCCGTTTGCTAACCACTACAGGGAAATTCTAGATCAACAATCTTCGCAAATCATCGGGTTTTATCACGGTTTTTCAGCGACGACCAATTACTCCTCAAATGTCGGATTTGCTACTGGAATTGCCTCCTTACAGCCGATGGGGCGACTCCCGGAGCATGGGGCGTTTTAGGGGACTCATTTGAAGTCAGCTCAGAAGGTCATTCGCTTATTTCGGCTTGGGTTTCGGCCATACAGCTCGCAGTTTTCCCGAGCGTTGCCAACGAAGAGTGAGAGCCAAAACTTTGGCCGGTTTACAGAAACTACACTGACATTCATTGATTCTCAATGAACGGGTTGACACCCCTCTTCATCTATGGGTATAGTTGTCCATGCAAAGTTGTTTAGGGGTACTCGTGCATGGCGAAAAACGACCTTCAAGGAACATTGGATCTGCTGGTGTTGAAGACTCTGTCGCAGACCGGCAAGTTGCATGGGTACGGAATTGTAGTTCACATACAAAGAGCCTCCGATGAGTTGCTCAGTGTGGAAGAGGGCTCGCTTTATCCTGCCCTGCACCGAATGGAGCAGAGCGGCTGGATTTCCTCAGAGTGGGCGCTGACGGAGACCTCCCGCAAAGCCAAGTATTACCGGCTTTCCCCGGCCGGCCGAAAGCATTTGCTGGAAGCGGAAAAGAATTTCGAACACCTGGTCAAGGGCGTCCGTGCAATCCTGCGCTTTGCGTGAGGAGGGAGTGTCATGTCTTTAATGCGCCGTGTATCGAACCTGTTTTCCCGCGCCAGAGTTGACCGGGAGATTGACGCCGAGCTCCGCACCCACCTTGAGATGCGGATCGAAGACAATCGCGCCGCCGGCATGTCGCCCGAAGCCGCACGCCGCGATGCGCTCTTGCGCTTCGGCAATCCAACGGCGCTGAAAGAGAAGACAACCGCGGCCGATGCCGCATTGTTCTTGGACAGTGTTTGGGCAGATATCCGCTTCGCGTTGCGCCAGCTGCGCACCTCGCCTGGCTTTGCGACTGTTGCCGTGCTCGCGCTCTCACTGGGGATTGGTGCGGCTACGGCCATCTTCAGCGTGATCGATGCAATGCTGCTGCGCCCACTCCCCTTTGCGAGTCAGGAACGTCTGGTCTACCCGTTCATGAAGTCGCGAACCGGCACTTCGGAGCCCGCATCTTATCTTGGCTATTTCGATGAACGCGCGCAACTGCGCACATTCGACGCGCTTGCCGGCTACTCTACCTTCGATCGGGTCAACGTGGAAGGACCGAACGGGCCCGTTTCGCTAAGGGCCGTAAAGGGCACCGATAACTTCTTCGATGTATTCGGCGTCCGGCCGATCCTTGGGCGCACATTCCTCCCCGGCGAAGATCAGCCGGGAAAGGACAACGTGGTGGTGTTGAGTTACGAGGTCTGGCAGTCGAACTTCGGCGGCAGAACGGATGCAGTCGGCAAGACCGTGCAGCTGGATGGCGGTGCGTACACAATTCTAGGCGTCATGCCCTCTGGCTTCCGGTTTCCTCTCTTCATGCGCGATGCCGTTTACACGCCGCTGCATGCGCCGGAGTCATGGATGAAGGCGCGTGGATTGCATTGGTTGAAGACCGTGGGCCGGATCAAGGAAGGTGTGAGCCTTCAACTGGCACAGGCCGACATCTCCCGGGTGATGGCAAATCTTGCCCAGACCTACCCTGAACAGGAGACGGAGCACACTGCCGACTTGCATCCGTTGGCTGGAGAAGTCAATGGCCTCGGGCCCGATGGCAAGATGCGCAGCCCTCTCCGTATGCTTGCGCTGGCCGTCATGGCCCTGCTTGGCATTGCCTGTGTCAACGTGGCGGGATTGTTGCTCGCGCGCGGCGTCAAGCGCGAACGGGAGATGGCGCTCAGAACCGCAGTGGGCGCACATCGCTGGAGACTGGTGCGGCAGATGGTCAGCGAGAGCCTCGTGCTCTCGGCAGCCGGTCTTGCCGGCGGACTGCTGATGAGTTGGCTCCTGCTGAAAGCCATGAACGTCTACCTGGTGGAAGCCATAGCGCGCGGTGCGGATGTCCGTCTCGACTGGAAAGTTGTGGCTTTAGCGCTTGGCATCTCCGTGCTTACATGCGTGCTGGCCTCGCTGGCGCCAGCCATGCAGCTCTCCGGAACCAATCCCAACCGTGCCCTTCGTGTCGGTATGGGCGCGGGCACTGCGCGAGCCCAGCATAGGCTACGATCGGGATTCGTCGTGATTCAGTTTGCGTTGTCGCTTCTGCTGCTCATGGTTGCCGGGCTCCTCATTCAGAATCTCCAGCGTTTGCTCAAGGCCGATCTGGGCGCGGATACGAAGCGCATTTTCACGGTACACGTCGCTCTTTCGCCAGGCAGTTATCGGGGCCGCGATCCCCTCCTCGCCTTCTACCGGCCACTGCTCGAACGTGTCTCGAGTCTGCCCGGCGTCAAGGCAGCCGGAGTCATCGACATCTTGCCCGTCGCTGGCTGGGGCGACGGCTATGAGATTCACATCACCGGACAGGCGCCCTACCCGAAGGGCCAGGAGATGGGCGCCGAAACAAGGGTCGTCTCGGAAGGCTACTTCGACGCCATAGGCATGAAACTCCTGCGCGGACGCTTGCTCTCGCCTACAACGGAAAAGCCTGGGAATGCCGCCGGAAGCATGGTCGTCAATGAGGCATTCCGCAGAAAGTTTTTTCCCAACGGCGGTGACGTGGTAAGTGCGCACATCGACGACAGCGATAAGCCTGAAAACCACTCGGGCATCGTTGGCGTCGTATCGGATGTACGTCAGGATGTGCAGTTGCCTGCCATGGCGGAGATGGACTGGCTCATCGACGCGCTTCCCCCCGAGAGCCGGCTGGACTCGCTCAAGAACATGTACCTGGTAGTCAACTCCAACGGCGACCCAAAGGCGCTGGACCCCTTGCTGCGCCACATCATTCACGACATTGACCCCGGCGTGCCTTACCGCGAAGCGGAAACGATGGGGCAAATAGTCCAGGATCAACTTGTCTTCGAGCGCATGGAGGGCTGGCTTTACGGAATCTTCGCGGCCTTTGCCATGCTCCTCGCAGTCATTGGGCTCTACGGGCTCGTTGATCACGAAGTGGAACTGCGAACGCGCGAGATTGGAATCCGAATGGCCCTCGGCTCCACGCGAGGCTTGATCACCATGCAGCTCCTACGCCGCGTTGCACTGCTCATGGGCGCAGGCATAACCATTGGATGGGTCCTTGCGTTGGCATTCAGAAAGATGCTTGCGGCCGTTGTTGAGACGCATGGGGCAAATGACTTCGTACTGTTCGCGGGCCTGACCTTCGGGCTGGCATTCTTTGGGCTTTTGGCAACCCTCGCGCCTGCCAGAGCCGCTGCTCTGACCGAACCGGTTAAAGCCTTGGTAGCGGAATAAAGCGGCACGTCCGCCAGCGCAAACCGAAAGGGTATCGGAGACAAATTGTTCTCGGGTTGTTGACAACAGGCCAATGCGCGGTTCCACGGGCACCCGCCCTGGTGGCAAGAATTGTGAATCTGGCCCAAATGCCAATATGACTCCCGGCGCCTAGGGCGTTAGTGAGGCCTTACCGAAGGGCGTCTCTGAAACTTCCACTGCTCATCACATTTCTAGCGCCATGATGCGTCTAGCGCCGTGATGCGCCGGCTCGCTGACCACGTTCGTTCGCCGCTTCGATCGCATAATCAACTTCCCGCCTCATGATGTCGAAGGCCTTCTGCCGGTCCACAATGCCTATATACGCTTTGACCACTGAGTCTATGACGAGCGGTGGGTTGTCTCTATAGATGTAATGTCCCGTTCCATAAGCCGTGATGCCTTCTCGATTGGCTTGGGCATTCACAAATTGCCGGTGACAATTCTTCCAGCGGCTAATATCTTTGTCGCTCGAAAAAGGAGGGAACTCCGATACCAGGTCAATGACTGGAATAGACGAGGGGAACGGCCTCTCTCTAAGAGCCTGTTTACGATCTCCTGAGCAGTAACCTGAGGAAGGCCAGATGGATCATTTGCAGACTGGTATTGAGCTTGCGTTCGCAGTTCTTCCATAGGCGGCGGCATTTTCCAGCCACGCGAAAGATCGTTCGACGATCCAGCGTTTTGGCAGCACCACAAACACATGTAATTCATTGCGCTTAACGACTTGTACAGTGGCCTTGATCCGCTTCATCACGCTGTCGGCAAAGGACTGGCCGGTGTAGCCGCCATCAACCAGCAGGCTCTCAACCCGTTTCAGATTCGGCTTGCAGCGGTCGATGGCCTCCAGAGCGCCGTCACGGTCCGTGACATCAGCCGTGGTCACGGCGATGGCGTGGGGCAAGCCCTGCGTGTCGACCGCGATGTGACGCTTGATGCCGGAGACCTTCTTGCTCGCGTCGTAGCCCTTTTCTTCTGCCGTGTCGGTGTTCTTCACGCTCTGCGCATCAACGATAACGAAGCTGGTCGTGGCGTTGCGCCCAAGTTTGGTGCGGGCCTCGCCAACCGATTTTTTTTAAGGCCCGCTCCAGCGCGCTCACGCCGCCCTGGCCCGGCGCACTCCATTTGGCGAAGTACGCATACACCGTGACCCAGTTGGGAAATCCTTCGGGAAGCATGCGCCACTGGCAGCCGCTCTTGAGCAGGTACAGCACGGCGTTGAAGACTTCGTGCAAATCCACCGTGCGCGGCTTGGTGCGCTTGCGCACCGATTCCAGCAGTGGACCAATCCGCTCAAACTGCTCTCGGCTGATATCGCTTGGATAGGACTTTCTTGGCTCCATCCTCTACCTTTAACGCACGGAGGACTGCCCGAGTATCGCTTTGCCGGCTCCCTGGGCATATCTCGCCTCAAGATCGTAAACAGGCTCTTAGAAGGGAGAGTGAAATGCCGTATCGGACAATGCTGTGCGGCGGAATAAGTCGATTCCAGTAACCGATCCCTTTCACTCGATAACATTCGAAGCGTCTGGACGGGCAACGAAGTTGTCGGAGCTCTAGACTCGGCCCACGGCTTCGTTACGGCTCTTAGCATAGGAACGACGCTCGCTGCTTCGTCTCCCTCTGAGTTTTGTCCCAAAATTCGCGTCGGTTTTTGAGCACGGCACCAAGTCGCTGCGTCGTCCATGCTGTCTGGAAGCAAGCGTATTTCCCCGATCAAGGCTCCGCATTCTCCGCTCCGATACGTAGATGAGAGCGCCCACCTCGTCTCGGCACTTTTCTCTCACTGAATCTTTTGCTCGATTCCCACCATCGGCTTTTGCTCTGTCCACGGGACTCTCCGGGCAGCGGAGGACCGCCAGACATGTCACTACGTTTTCGGAGACTTATCGTATGAACCCAGAGATAGTAGTTGCTCCTGATCCATCGCCCGATCTTACGGCTACCGTGGAGCGGATGAAGTACTAGGTGTTGTCGTCTGCCGCAGATGCGTCCCGGGGTGGTTACGCAGCCGACTTTTCGCAGTTCAGCCGTTGGTGCATCCAAAAAAGTTCACACCGCTGCCGGCGTCGCCAGAGATCTGTTGCCTCTACATTTCGGCGATGTCCACCGAACTTTCGCTGTCCACAATCTTGCGGCGTCTCACGTCCGTCGCATACGCGCACAGAATGGCTGGCCACACGGAGAATCCAGCTTCGACTGACCACCCCCTGCAGGGTACTCTTGTGAAAAGGAAGGACGCCTGCTCGGGATAGAGCGTTAGGATCTTCGCGTGACACAAGTCGATGAGTCGATCGAGTTTGTCTCCCGCCAGCGCGTTTTTCAATATGTACGCCTCGAGTTCAGTAACATCTTCGCGCAGAGTCTCGCTGGACGTACCGGAGATGAGTGTGGCGATCCCGAGTTCATCGCGCGAGTCAGATTCGCACGCTCTGGAGAGTGCCGGTAAGATACCGCGGCGGAATTCCTCAAGACGCAGATGAACGTTCGACCCGGAAATAGCCGGCGATTGATCTCGAAATGCCGCGAATGCGAAAGCGCGATCGCGGTTGCTTCGTCGGTACTTCCGGCGCCTTCAACGTCGGAGCGGATGGTCGTATCGCCGCCCGATCTTTCAAGTGGGTGAAGACCGAGCTGGAACGTCTCGTCGTCGTTACCGGCACGGTTCAGGATCGCTTCCTGGCCGGATTGTCCTTCTTCAACGGGCAGGTTCACTCCGAGGCGCTGGTTGCCGTAACCAACGTATTCGGCAAAGGTGGGTCGCCGACCTCGTAGGCTATCCCGCCGGAATGATGCCGCCGGTCTTGGCACCAGAATCCTTTAAACACCAATTACAAATGGTCTCGAAATGCTCCTGGTAGAGAAAGCCCGATGGAAGTTTCCCTGGATCGTCGAGGTGCTCGCGAAATTTATCTGGCTCAAGCTCAGGCTTGAGATGCTCGAGCAAAGTAGCGAAGTCGCCCAACGAAAGATCATTCACTGCCTTGGCTATCTTGTCAGAGAGCTTCGCCTTCCTGTCTTTAGACTTACGCCTGATTTTGAGCACTTCGAGCGGTGTGAGTTTCCTTCCTATCGCGTTTTTTCGATTTCAAGCCCGGCTTATTCGGCGCAATCCATCGCGCGAGGATAATATGCAGGTGCGTTGATCCATGTTAGGAGTGACATAATGCACTATTTAGCTCTCCACAGAAAGTCAACTTCCAGATGGACGGTCACCCCATCGGAACGTCAATGTCTGCGTACTAGGCCGCTCGATTCGAGTTGACAATCTACCTCAAGTGAACAGCAGGGACGCATTCAGAGGGACGATTCTCCGACTTAAGGTGCGTCTCCTACTTGTGTAGAGCGCCGAAAGGGATGCGGGCCATGTTTGTGCATCTTCGGCAGTAATGCGAGGAAGCAATTTGGCGGTAGCCTACATGAGAACCTCGTTGGTTCAAGTATGGCTGCGCGCGGTGGTCGCTTGAGCTTGGTCCAAGGCCTTTCGATTTGCTTCAGACCGGGAGAGTAAGCCTGCCGCCATCGGTCAGGTTTGGTTCGGGCAGGTGCCGGTCTTCACGGGTGCCAATCGGCGCCATAAATCTCTCGATAGTTCTGAAGAGCCAGGTCTTCTGAAGGCGTCCGCATTGCATCATTAAAGCGATTCATGAAAGCAAAGTAGCTTGTCTGCAACACGATATCGGCAGCGCCCTTGCTCCCAAATGCTTCTTCGACTTCCCTAAAGTCCTGACCGCCAACGAGCTCTGGATGGTGCGTCAACTTTCGGGCGAAGTTCACGACCGAGCGCTCATCGGAACTCAACACAGAATCATCTGTCCTCATCTCAAGGAGCTTGGATGGGTCAACTCCCGCTCGCCTCAATCCAAGCAGCACATGGAGCGTGCAGTACCGGCAGCCATTTGCCGTTGAAACCGCGAGCGAGGTGTAACGCAGGAGAATCCGGGGAATTGTGACCGAGGGTCCAAGAACTCGTCCGTAATCCCACCACGCCTGGGGAACATCGGGACTCCACAGCATGATGCGCTCACCATGTGGAAGTCCTATTCCCATCGAGGACTGGCCGCGCTTTTCAGCATCCTTGAACGAGGCGTCATCTTTACTCAAGAGTGCCAGCCTGCTGTCATCAAGAACCGCCACGCGACCTGCCGGCGGCACATAGTCGTGTCCCGGGGACCGGGCGGCAAATTCCAGGGTCCAGCTTTCAACCGGCAGGTTGAATGCGTTGGCCATCCTGGTGAAGTAGTTGAAGAAGCACACGGAAAGCGTGAGTTCCACCATCTGCGAGTCGTCGAAAAGGGCTCTGACCCTGCGGTATTCCGAATCCTCGATCCCACTCGCATTTGTGGACACTGCTGTCGCATAACGAAGCGCCATTCTTTCTTCATGAGAGAGCCCTGCTTCGCCGCCGGAGCGGAGTCTGGCCAGCGTTGAAGTGCCTCCACCAGTAGCGCGCAACATATGCTCCAGGTAGGCTGCGACGTAGGGACTGTTGTCCAACTGGGCGACGCGAATGCCCATTGCCATCTTTGTCTCAGGCCTTACCGAGCCGCTGTAAAGCACGACGCGCATAAGATGAGCCACGCTTGCCGGAACACCGGGGCGGCCAGAGAAGGCCCTTACAAAATTGGGAACGCGACCGGTACCGGATGGCTCCAGATCATCAACAGCCGCAATTAGCCCATTACCATCCCCTTCAACGCTTACCCTGGGCTGCGCACTGGTGCTGGCGCGCCCTTCCGCTTCAAGCACACTGACAGGAATGAGATGTATCGATGCAGGAGGCCGCTTTGCTGGTCCGTTGCCAGAGGCGGCCTGGCCACATAGATTGCATATTCCTGCCACAAACAAAAGCACAGCCGTAAGGGTGTAGTTACTTGTCATTCGTGGTCCAATCCATAGAATGCGTTCGCATGCACCGAGTAGAATGCCAGCAAGGTCGTCGAAGCGGAATTAATGGGCAAGGGCCGAAACCGGAGTTGGCGTCCAGTCTGCACCATAGACTTCGCGATAGGTTTGGATGGCATTGTCTTCAGACGGAGAGTGCATGGCATCGTTGAACCGATTAAGATAATTCATGCCGCAAGCTGCCAGAAGTATGTCCTGGGCTCCAGTTTCGCCAAACGCCGTTGTGAGCTTTGACCAATCGTCATCTGTAATGGTGCCGGTGCGTCGCGTCAGCTTTCTCGCGAATAGTACGGCTGTCAGTTCTTGAGGACTGAGTTGCGAATCGTCTTTCTTCATCGCTAGCAGTTTCCCCGGATCGACCCCCGCATGGCGCAGCCCCAACAAAGTGTGGAGCGTGCAGTAGCGGCACCCATTCGAGGTGGCGACTGCAAAGGTCACGTAGCTTCGAATGGCTCGTGGCAGCGTCGATGGGGTCTTGGATGCGATGCTACCGAACGCCCACCATGCCTGGGGAAAGTTTGGCACCCACAACATCGTCCTTTCAGAATTTGGGAGATACATGCCCATCCCCGACTTTGTGCGCTCGGCCATCTCCTTCATGGGAGGGTCTTGATCCCAATTCAGCAGCGCCAAATGCGCATCCGTCAGAAACGGTACCCGTCCTGCGTAGGGATGAAAAGCAGGAACATCCGGATGTGGCGTATCCAGCGCCCAAGCCTCGACGGGAAGATTGAGTCCCTCGGAAAGGCGCGTGAAGTAGTTGAAGAAGCATACCGTCAAAGTCAGCTCAACGATTTGGGAATCGCTGTAATAGCCGCGTACTTCCCGGAATGTGCTGTCGTCGACGCCGCCAAACTCCGGCGAGAGTTCATCCGCGTACTTGAGGGCTAATCTCTGTTCGATGGGGAGGGAGGTTGTCTTGTCCGCTGCGATTGCGGCGAGGATGGACTTGCCATCGTCGGTCGAACGCAGCAGACGCTCGGCATGAACGGCGAGGTACGGATTGGAGTTCAACTGGGCCACACGCAAGGCCATGCCCAACTTCACTTCCGGTTGGACAAGGCCGCCATAGAGAAAAGTCCTAACCACGTGCGCGAACGCACCTGGAGCGCCTGGTCGCGATGCAAATGCCTTCACGTAATTGGGCACATTCTCGCTACCAGCCGGCTCAAGGTTGTCTGCTGGATCAACAAGACCGGCGCCGGACGAGGATAGATCGATGCGCGCATTGGCTTTGGCCTGGGCTCGTTCCTGCTTCTCAAGCGTGGCGACGGCCACAGGATGAAGCCGTATAGGCGCCGGTTGCGACCAGTACTGGCAGAGCGCGGCGGAGGCGCCGAAGACTGAGGGCACCAGAAGCACACTGATGTTGCGTAGAATCATTTACCTTCTCCATGTAGGGATCATTGCTAAGACTGCTGAACGATCTGGTTGCATGCGCGTTGGATTTGCCGCGGCGAGTTTCACAAGCCGCAGGTACATTTAGTTACTTGGCCAGAGCAGACACCGGGGTAGGCGTCCAGTCTTGGCCATAGACTTCGTTATAATTTGCGATCGGGACGTCCTCCGATGGTGAATGCATTGCGTCGTTGAATCGATTGAGATAATTCATCCCGCAGGCTCCGAACAAGATATCCAGGGCACCTTGTTCAGTGAATGTCTTCACGAGGGTGGACCAGTCCGCGTCGGTAATTGTTCCGGGACGTCGCGTCAGCTTCCTGGCGAATTGCACGGCCACGAGCTCATCGGGACTGAGTTGCGAGTCGTCCTTCTTGATGGAAGCGAGCTTGGCCGGATCGATCCCCGCACGGCGCAGACCGAGCAAAGTATGCAACGTACAATAGCGGCACCCATTGGAAGTTGCCACAGCAAAGGTCACATAACTCCTGATTGCGCGGGGCAGCGTCGACGGAGTCTTGTTGACGATCTTGCCGAACGCCCACCAGATTTCGGGAAGATCGGGCTCCCATAACTGGGTTCTCTCGGAATTCCAGCGATTGGTTCCCTCTGTGCTGGGAAGGTACTCTTTGATTCGCGCCAAATGCTCATCGGTGAGGAACGGTATGCGGCCCGCATAGGGATGAAATGCCGGGACATCCGGGTGTGCCGGAGTATCAAGCACCCATGCCTCGACGGGAAGATTGAGCCCCTCAGCCAGACGGGTGAAGTAGTTGAAGAAGCCTACTGTCTCCGTGAGCTCGATGATCTGGGAGTCGTTATAATACCCGCGAACCTCTCGAAACGTCGCGTCATCGATCCCGCCGAATTCCGGCGAAAGCTCATCCGCATATTTGAGAGCAAGCCTTTGTTCGATTGGCAGGGTGGCTATTTTTTCCGCGCTGATGGCCGCCAGCACCTTCTTGCCTTCCTCGGTCGAGCGCAGGAAGCGCTCGGCATGAGCAGCGAGGTAGGGGTTGGAATTGAACTGAGCAACGCGCAATGCCATTCCAAGTTTGACTTCCGGCTGCACAAGCCCGCCATAGAGAAAGGCTCTGACGGCGTGTGCGAACGCGACCGGGGCGCCGGGACGCGAGGCGAAGGCCTTCACATAGTTGGGTACATTCTCGCTCCCTGTAGGTTCCAGGCTGTCGGCAGGATCGACCAAGCCGGCACCGGACGCAGAGAGGTCGATGCGCGGCTTGGCTTCCGCCTGTGTCCGCGCCTGCTTTTCAAGTGTGGCCACGCTTACAGGGTGCAACCGTATGGGCGCGGGCTGTGACCAGTACTGGCAGAAAACGGCTGGTACTCCTAGAAGCACAATTACGAGAAGCGCATTGGCGTTGCGCAGAAACATTTGCATTCTCCTTGGCAATGAGCGGGTGAAGGCGAGTGGAGGAAGGGGAAGTGCCTCCACCGGGGTTAGAAGACGATCTTGGCGCTGAGTTGAAAGACGCGGGGATCAAACGCCTTGGTGGATTTGCCGAAGATCGATGTGCTCGAATACGTGCCGTTCGATTGAAGCGCGAGAGCAAGATCGTTGTTCGGCAGATAGAGGTTGACGTTGTTGAATGCGTTGAATGCGTCCGCGCGGAATTGAAGTATCCTGTTCTCGCCCAAGCCGAAGTTGCGCCCGAGCGCCAGGTTTGTGGTGGTCTGCCGCGGCCCGCGATAAGTGTCCCTGCCCAGCGTGCCGTCCGTCCCCAGCACGGGTTGCGGGAAGACGGTTGGACTGTATAGCCCGTTGAGGAAGTCCTTCTGTTTGAAAGATGATTTCACGACGCCTTGCGCCGGGGCATCCGGGCGATCATAGAAACCGCTTCCGATACCGCCGCCGCCGTCCATGTTGTAGTCGCAGCCAAGATCCACCAGTGCGCCCGATGCCTCATGGACTAACTTGGATGGAGCGGAGCAATAGGGACTAAACGGCCGCCCGGATTGCGCGGACACGATGGTCGAGATCTGCCAGTTCTTGTAAAGGTCCGCCACAAGGCCTTTGCGGCTGGAGAACTGCGGCGCCCAGACCGCGGACGCGGTAAACCGCCGAGGAACATCCATTTCCGAAAGGGCCCGCTCGCATTTGAGACAATCGACATCCTCGGCGCCGACCGATCCATCCCCGTTGTCAAAGAATGAGCCGACGTTTGTATCGGAAGACGTGTCGAGCCACTTGGACCAGCGATAGTTTGCCTGCAACGTGAACCCGGTTGCCACTTGATGACGAACTTCCGCGGTGAAAGCGTTGTACGCGGAGCTGACATCGCTCATGACATAGGTAACGCCCGCCAGGTTTTGATTGATACGCATCGCTTTGCCGTTATTCACCAGCAGATCGCCGTCGAAGCGATTGATGTCGTCGCGGCGTTCAAGATCCATACCATCGGTTCCGACATATCCAAGTTCCACGATCCAACTCTTGACGACCTCCCGTTGCACATTCAGGAAGTAACTCACGCTGTGCTGGGTCTTCAGCTTTGGATCAATGAGCCAGGGAGAGATTCGAATCGGCGGCTCACCGGGCGGCGCTACCACGCCTCCCTGGGCGTTGAGCGTTGCTTTGAACTCCGGGTTGAAGGGCACTGGAATGCCATAATCGATCGTCGTGCCATAGCCGCTTGCCGGCCAGATGACGCCCTTAATGGCATACGGGGGGTTGGCGGTTCCACCCATCACAGTGTGCCCGTGAATCGGCTCGTAGGCCAGACTAAAGCCGGCACGAATCGTGCTTTTCCCATCTCCGAAGGGATCGTAGGCCAGTCCGACGCGCGGTGAAAAGTTGAGCGGAGAACCGTGGAAAAGATGGCCAACCTGGCCGACCGTCGCATTCGCAAGCTGCTCGTCGAGTGTGCTACCGGTTCCGAAGATGATGGAAGTGAGCTCGCCGCGCCGCTCGGATGGGTCGCCAAAGTAGTCATTGCGCACGCCCAGCGTGAGCGTAAGGCGGTGTGTGACCTTCCAATCGTCCTGCGCGAAGATCCCATACTCATAAAAGGAGAAATCGCGTTCCTGCTCTGCGGGCTGGCCCGTCGATGGAGTAACGGTTAGCGTCTGCTCATAAGGCTGGTCGGCAGCAAAGGTGCTCAGCCCGTTGAAGTAAAACGCGCCAGCACTAGGCTGGCCCAGATTGAAGCCCACAAATTGGTGTCTCCATTCAAAACCGGTACGAATGAGGTGGTCGCGATGATTGATGCTGATGGAATCGCGCAGTTCGAACGTCCGCAAATGGCTGTTCAGACTGGCGGCATCTCCAAAGCCCGCAGTGATTCCGGTGATGTTGATAGATGGGTATTGAATATATGGGCGGTCAAAGTTGAAGGTGACATCATTGAAGGAAAGACGCGCATCGTTGACCATCGCCCTCTGAAACACGTGTGTTTCCCCGGAATTCAAGTTGCCATAGAAGAAGTGAGTGGGATCTCCAAAGCCGCGCAGCGATATTCCGGAGACAGCCGAGGTTCCGTTGTCCCGATCGTACTCGGCTATCCAGCGGCCAAACAGCGTGTCTTTCTGCTGATTAAAGGTGTGATCGATTCTAGCGACATACTGATCGTCGCGCAGACTGTCGGGAACATTCACTTCCGCCGTTCCCGCCGCAGGGATGCCGTTCAGATCCACTTCGCCAAGGTACCCGGCTCCAACGCGCACAGGTGTCGGCGCCGGAAACTTGCTGAGCAATTGCTCAGCAATCCCTGACGGATACTTCTGAGCCACATAGCTCCTGAATTCCTGGGTCTCGACCTGATAGGAGAATGGCTGCCCGTATGCATCGCGAGTACCTTCATACGATCCGAAAAAAAATGTCTTCTTCTTAAGTATCGATCCGCCCAGATTGCCTCCAAACTGATTGAAAACCAGAGGCGCCGGCTTACCCGTGATGGAGAATCGATTGACCGCATTCAATGCCGCGTTCTTCTGGTACTCCCAAACCCTGCCATGAAAGTCGTTTGTCCCGGACCGCGTGCGAATGTTCACAACCGAGCCGTTCCCTCTCCCGAATTCGCTCGAGAAATTGTCGGTCTGAACCTGTACCTCTTCAATGGAATCCAGGCTGGGAACGATCGATGGAGTTCCTTCCTCGAGGAGGTACGCGTCCAGCGCGCCATCGAGCACGTAGTTGTCTCCACGAAAGCGATTTCCATTGACAGCGACCGCCGGTGAATTCGTTAGTTTCCCAGAGCTCGATGCGCCAGGAATACTGGTGGCGCCGGCGCTCAGGCTTGTCAGAAAGAACACGTCGCGGCCCGGAATAGGCAGCCCCGTTATTTGATTCTTCTCCAGGGTGTCAGACAGACGCGCGTCCGTAGATACTGGAACTCTGGCTTGGTCGGCATTTACCTCTACGGTTTGATCGACCTGCCCAATTTCCAGCCGCGCGGTGACTTCGGAGGTCTTCCCGACGTTCAGTTCCACACCACGCTGCTCGAATGCTTTATATCCTTGAACCTTAACCTGCACGGTATAAAGTCCAGGCGGCAGATTGGGGATAGTAAACGAACCATCTTCGTTTCCTGTCGCGGAACGGCTGATTCCAGTACCTTCATTGGTGACAAGAATGACTGCGTGCTGAACCGAACCAGATGCGTCGGAAACGCTTCCTATCAGGGTGGACTCCGTCAACTGGGCGCGACCCGGCACGCAGGCCAGTAGCAGTATCAGAAGGAAAAATGACGAAAGGGCGCAATTCAACTTGCGTGCAACTCTGTGCATGGCTCTCCACAATCCTCGGCGTTGACCGAAAGAAAAAGTGGGTTAACCATATTCCCAGGGGCATGTCTTGCCATCGGACATCCGATGCGGATTTTCATCCGACTTTTAGTGGAGGAGCCATAACCACCTAAAGATTGATCTGCCTACTCACTCGTTCGGTGGAGGACTGCTCTTGTTCGGCGGAATACACTTCTGCCGAGGAACTTGTCGACATGGAAGGAATACGCAAGCAGATAGGAAGACGCACCCTCTTGAAGGCCAGTGGATTCGTTGCCGCAAGCGGCGCACTTGGATCGCTTTGGGCGCTTGTGGCCGGCGGTGGCAGTTCCGCCAGCGCGCGAAAACGCGCCCGGTGGATCAGGGTTGTGAGCCGGCCCACTCTGGGTGAGACGACAGCGGACTACAAGCGATTTTCAGGCAACGATATTTTCACAATCTATCGACAATTGAAAGACCAGCGCGACGGAGCCGGTTCGTTTGAGGCGGAGCAAGCCTCCAAGACAAAGCGTTTGGCCGCGTGGATGAACGAGAAGAAACCGGGGTACAGTCTGCCCGATCGCCAATTGAGCGAAGGCGCGTTTACTGTCATGCATAGCGCCAAGCCGGGCACCGGGCTGCTGGCATGGACGCGCACCTCCGTGCGCACGCCGGAGGAGTTGGCCACCCCGCGTTATACCGCTTCGCCTGATGAGATGGCGAAGACCGTGAAGGCCGCCGCGCGACTCTACGGCGCGGGGTTGGTTGGAATCGCGCCGATGAATGAAGCTTATGTCAACCTGAGAGTACCGCATCGAGCGCAGCCGCGGAAAGACCAACCGGACAAAGATGCTTCACAGAAAAATCAACCTCCGATGGTTCAACGACCGGAAGGGGTACATGCGGGTGGTGAGCCCGGGAAAGATCAACCTCAGACGGTTCAACCGCCGCAAGATAAAGAAATTGTTTTTGAAGACACAGATGTCCCCGCGGTGACCGACACCAAGTTCGTGATTCCCCGGAAGATGAAATGGGTGGTGGCCATTGCTATCCCCATGGATCTCGACCTTCTTTCTCGCGCCCCCACTGCGTTGGGCGATACCGCGGCGGCGCTCGGTTATAGCCACTCCGCTTTCGTAGTGGCGTCGCTGGCCGTATTCATCCGCGGTCTCGGATATGAGGCCATACCCTGCGTGAACGATACGGCCCAGAGCATACCGTTCGCAGTCGATGCGGGAATTGGAGAACTGAGCCGCCTCAACAAGCTGGTCACACCCGAATTCGGAGCTGGAGTCCGTCTCTGTAAGGTCTTTACCGATATGCCCATGGCATACGACAAGCCGGTCGATTTCGGCCTGGTTGAATTCTGCAAGACGTGCAAGAAATGCGCTGAGGCGTGCCCTTCGCGCGCCTTGTCGTTCGAAGATGAGCCCAGCTTCAAAACCAGAGGTCCATGGAATAACCCCGGACACAAAGCCTGGTTCGAGGACTCGTACAAGTGTTACCAATACTGGCAGAAGACTGGTACGGGTTGCGGTATCTGCCTTGCAAGTTGCCCCTACACGAAGGGCGATCAGGCATGGATTCACGAAGCGGTGAAGGCCACGGCGTCGATTGCGCCGGCCACGGATGGCGTTTTCCGCGCGATGGACGACGCATTCGGCTACGGGAAACAGCGCGACCTTGAACAATGGTGGACGAAGGATCGCTCCGGTAGAAGAGGATAATCATGACGAACGCAACCGACGTTTTTACCATCACAATTCGCAGGCGTCCGTGGTGGTTTTGGGGTCTCGCCGGACTATGGCTGCTGCTGGTAGTCCTGATACTCCAGACGGCTTTTGCCAGCGTCCGGGAATCTGAATACCGTGCGGCAACCATTAGTTGGATTGCCACTGCTGTTCTGGTGGGTATCGGCGTCTTTGCCTGGCTGTGTCGGGGACGATCTCGCAGGCTAAACGCTTCGAGCGACCGATTCTAAGACGCAACCGCGTTGATCCAAGGTCGTGATCGACCGGTGTCTCAACGCTGGAGTGACCGGCTCTCTCCGGCGCTGGTTACATACACTCCTGGCTGGTCTTGGAGCGGGCACGAGAACTCGCACGCCCCGCAGCCCACGCAGCGGCTGGTGTCGATGTGCGGTTGCTTCAACGCGCGAGGCTTGCCCTCCGCGCCGACGATCTCGGCGGCCTTGATGTAGATGGCCTTGGGCACCACCGGGCACCACTCCAGACACACGACGCATTCGGTGGACTTGGCCCACGGCAGGCAGATCGCATGGTCATAAACTGCCGTCCCTATTCGCAACGGTGTGGAAGCCTCATTTTTCTCAGCTATCCAACCCTTTTGTCCGGCCGTCAGTTCGTGAATCGCGCATGTGGGACAGACCTCGGAACACAACACGCAACTCGGCTCACAGTAGCCGATCTTCGGCGTGACCAACGGGCTCCATAGACCCTCCAGCCCTGCCTCGATGATGGCAGGGTGCAGTGCATTATTGGGGCACACCCTCATGCACTCGCCGCAACGGATGCACCGCGCGAGAAAGTCAGTCTCATCCTTTGCTCCCGGTGGTCGTATCAGCCTGTCGTTGCGTCCTTTGCCCAGCCCGGTTTGCGCACGGAGCAAGGGCACGGCGGCGAGACCGGTCACTACCGCGGCCAATGTTTTCCGGCGGCTCAGGCTTGTTCCCACAACCTCCGGCGTCGTTTGGAAGTTGCGCGAGAAGCGAAACTCAAGGCTTCCGTGGGGGCAGGCCTCTACGCAGTTCAAGCAAAGGTGACACTCTGTCTTGTGCCATGGCGCCCCGCCGATTGGATCGTCGCCACCCTGGCAGTTGATCTCGCAGCGGCTGCACTTGTTGCAGGTTGCGGCATCCTTGTGCAACCCCAGAATCGACAACCGCGATGCAACGCCCAGCAGCGCACCCAGCGGACACAGCGCCCGGCACCAGAAACGCGTGATGCGCAGATTCATCAGGAGCAGAGCGAGAAAGCCCGCGCACACCACAAGGCTCGGCCAGTAGTGAGGCTGGTAGACAACGTAATACTTTTTGCTGGCCGCCGCCGGCAGAACAGACACACCCGTCGATCGCACAAACAAGCTGAAGGGATCGATCCAACCGACAACGTTGCTACGCCAAAGTGCCGCAATCAGTCCGGCGATCAACAGGAAATACTTCGTCGTGTGCCACGTTTTGTAGCGATTGGCCGCAATCCGTATCTTGCGCCCCTTGGACTCTGAACGGAGGTTACCCAGGAAGTGATTCAGGCTGCCCATGGGACAGATCCAGCCACAGAAAAAGCGCCCCAGAAACAAGGTAGGAATTAGGATGATCAGAGACCACGCCAGCCCACGATAGAGAGCGTGGTCTGCCAGCAGATTGACCAGGGCAGCCAGCGGATCCACCTTGAAGAAGAGATTGACCGGAATCGCCGGTGGTCGATCGGCGCCTAAAGAGACGAACAGCTTTGTGCGTAGCAGCAAAGCGACAAATGCGATGAAGAACACAATCTGCGATATGCGGCGAAGTCGAGTCGCCAAGGTGCGAACCTCCAAATCTATTTTTTGTGGCAAACCCACCGCCGCGAACAAGAACTCTTCGGCAGGTTAGTTGCCGAGTGCGGATCGCCTCCACTGCGTTTGCTCGATGAAAATCAGGACCAAGATAGTGCTGCGGACATGCATTGTCATCGCCCATCCGATGGAGATGGGCGTCAAATTCAGAGCGGCGCTGTGCTCGAAGTGGATTCCGATTGAAGAGGCAACGCTGGACCAGTAGATGAACTTAGCCGAGGTGAAAATTACCCTTCAGTTCTTCGCAGTCCTTTGAGCAGGCGAAGGAAATGTGAGCCTCCTGATAGTTGCCTCGAGTTTTGCGAAATCGTCCGAGGCGCCCCCCGAATAACTGGCGACAATCCTGCCTCGCTTGTCAACAACGATCGTTGAAGGAAACTGCTCGACCCCAAAGGCGCTCATCGTACTCTCGTCGGTTAACGTCAGCAGCACGTCGGATCCAAAATGCCCATGCTCGGCAAGGAACTTCTGGACAATCTCCTGCTCGTCCAATACGTCGATGTCAAGCACGATGACCCCTTGGGGCTTGTACTTGTCGGTCAATCGGCGCATCGACGGAACCTGAGCAATGCAGGGCGGGCACCAGGATGCCCAAAAATCGAGAACTACCGTATGCCCTCGAAAGCTGCTCAGTCGCACGACATCTCCATGCAGATTCCGGAGCGCAAAATCCGGCGCTACAGGCATAGCGTGAGATGTGGCCTGCCCGGAATTGCATCCCAGACAAAGAACGCACATTACAGATTTGATTACCAGCCTGGTCAGTTGATTCATCGGTGATCCGCTTTCAGGAGAAGAGCGTCGAGTGGATGGTAACTGGATCTGTGCAATGCTGTCTCCATTTTGGCAAAGTCATGTCGGAGAGGCCATGCCGGATCGGTCAATGCGTCCCTGGCATGACGCACGACGGCCTGTGCGGATTCTGGACGAGTATCCCGGTCAGGTCCGAATCTCCTGCGTTCAGTTGGTCCCACGTCGAAATCCCACCGACTCAAGATCGTGAAAGGAAGCTTGCACTTCATCAATCGTTGCCAGACGATTCAGCTTGAGACATTTTTGAACCGCGGCAAACTGCTCCGCAAGGATCACGCATCCCGATATCTGGACGATCCAACGCCTGCATTGCCGCCAGGTTCCGAATCCCTCATAGGCATATCCGGTACCCGTCTTCTCGACAAGGATCACTCGCACCGTCAGTTCACTCGCTGGACCTTTCATCCTTATAAAATGGGCCCGGAACGACGTTCAGATCGTAGGAAGGGATGTATTGATGGCACAAGTCCAAGCTTTTTGCCGGTTAGGTTTTCTTGTTTCAGCGAACAATCCCGCTTCCCGGATTCACTCCACGTGAGCTGCCAAGACAACCGAGCAGCGGCTATTCGGATCGGTCATATTTGGGTGAACGAATCAAATCCAGGTGCAGAGCGCTTCTCTGATTTGAAGAAACCATTGTTTGTGGAGAAGGCCTGTAGGTTCGAAGGCCTCGAATGTTTGTGGTCGGTTGCAAGTTGCTTACCGGTCATTGCGCCTCTGCCATAGAAGCATCGCACGCATGAGGTCTGGAGTCTTCCCCTGATCGGATGGTTTAGGTGTCAATCCGAAGGTGGAGTTGTGACAGATGGGCGCGATGCTTTCAGTCGCACCGGGCGCATCGCTGACGAACGCCCGACTCGGCCCGGTCTCGCGGGTTTCGACCGCGTCGCCGCCCATCCGGAAGTGATAAATGTGGCGCGATCGTGTTTCCTTGATAGAAAAGTAGACAACATGCTCGAAGACCATGTAAGCGCAAAAATCACGCGGAAACGGCTCATGTCGGGTCCTGCCGCTAACCATGTCGATGATTTCTCGGATTGGCTGTATGCCCGAGGCCATAACAAACGACCGCTCTTTCGAATGCTTCAATCTTTTGCTGGGTGGACCGATTGGCTAACCAAGACTGGAAGAACTGCTGAAGACTTCGTGGAAGGGCTACAGGAATGCACAAAGCACTTCACGTCAGCTCCTCATGTCCCCTATGAACGCGGCCCCAGACGTGAATCTCTCAGTGTTGCGCGGCATTTCCTTCAGTTTCTGGGGGGACGGGGCCTTCTCCCACAAATTGCTGACGCTGACTCTCTCTCCTGCTCCGCTCCACTGCTCCAAGAATTCTATTCATGGATGCTGGAGCAAAGGGGCGTGACGCGTGTGACCTTGGATGTTTATGGCAGAGTGCTGGAGGAGTTCATCGTAACGGTCGGTAGCGATCCACATGCTTACAGTCCTCAGTTGTTGCGTGAGTTTGTTCTGACCCGGGGGGCACGCCACGGCTCCTCCTACGCGAAACTGGGAGCCACTGCCGTACGATGCTTTCTCCGATTCCTCGGGGCAACAGGGCGATGCAAGACTGGGCTGGAATACGCCCTACCTGCTTATGCTTCTCGAAAGCTATCGTCAATACCAAAGTTTCTCGCGTCCGAGGACGTAAATCGGGTCATTGCTGCATGCTCGACCGACGGGGCGGGTCTGCGGGACAAAGCCATAATCACGCTCTTTGCCCGCCTAGGGCTGCGTTCAGGTGACGTTGTCAAGCTGCGATTGATTGATGTTGACTGGACAAACGGGACGATCAAAGTATGCGGCAAAGGGCGGCGTCACGATCTTCTGCCCCTGCCGCAGGAGTTGGGAACGGCAGTTCTGCGATATCTGCAGAAGAGTCGTCCTGCATCCCATGCGCCGGAGATGTTCGTTACCGTAGTGCCGCCATTCAGAAGGCTAAGCTCTCAAAGAGTGGGTGGGATCGTTCGGGGAGCATTGGACCGTGCCGGAGTCAGCTCACCTGCCCGCGGAGCGCATGTTCTCCGGCATTCGGCCGCAACAACGATGCTGCGACAAGGTGCATCTCTTGCCAGCATCGGTTCTGTTCTTCGCCATCGTTTGCCTCAAACAACTGCTCGGTACGCCAAGGTGGATATCGGCATGCTGTCCACGATCGCTCAACTATTGCGTCATGCACATCCGGACACAACCCAAATTTATGCGAGGGTCGATGTCTGCGTCTTACGTCCGTTGGCACTGCGCTGGCCGGGAGGTGGGCAATGACAACGCTCAGACAAGCAGCTCAGGATTACATACGGATGCGCCGGCACCTCGGCTTCAAGATGCGGCATGAGGAGCGGCGCTTAAGGCGCTTTGCTTCCTTCATGGAGCTACACAACGCCTCCTACATCACAAGCAAACTGGCGCTAAAGTGGGCGATGGAGCCAACCGATGCACAACGCTCCACGTGGGCCGAACGCCTGATGTGCGTACGTGTTTTCGCGCGCTATTGAGTTCGCTATTCCGGCTTGGGCTCTTCCGCAGATTTGGTGAACCAAGACTGGCACTTTTCAAATAGTAGAACTGGGAGAAGAATAGAAGGCAGCTTCTGGCGATTCACTGCGGATAACCATGGAGCAGTCATCTTTGGTTCCC
>Ga0224528_1000900_pt1 | contig 21515 bp, 14 predicted proteins | sample CBST25metaG_2_FD_179888 | JGI IMG/M metagenome (GOLD analysis project Ga0224528, IMG submission 179888) | Peat soil microbial communities from Stordalen Mire, Sweden - C.B.S.T25 | ecosystem: Environmental > Terrestrial > Soil > Wetlands > Peat | place: Sweden: Norrbotten County, Stordalen Mire...
CCCGGAAGGGATGGGAGTCTCCCGCGGCGGACTGGGCGGACAATATCTGCGGTCCCATCCCGGAGCGGCGACCCCGCCCCCCTGCCGACGGGCCTTCAATCGTCTGTTCTTGGACAATGCAGCAATAACTGACCGCATAGTGCGACGCGGACTTGGGAACCGAATAATGGAAAACCCCGACCAGCCCGGTGGGGGTCTGCTCCCAGTGGCTCCAGGTCATCTTGCCCTTGGCCGTGTCGACCAGCATGAGAACCAGAATGGAGCCGAATTCGCCCCGGGTGGTCAGTCCCACGCTTTGCTCTGGCTGCTTGCCGCCCACGGAAACCTCGGCCGGATCCCGCGAGTCGCGGCCATCGCGAAAGGTGATTTCCCGGCTCGAACTCCCGATCGCGCGCATTCCGAGGCGCACCGGCCACTCGCCGGGCGCCGGAGACTGCGGGCTGTCGTCGAAGCGATAGGTGGTGAGAGTGGCAAAGAAGTTTGGCAAACGGGAAAGGGTTTGAATGGCGTATCCCCGCGCCGCTTGGACCATGCGTTGCTGGGTGGCCGGGTCGGGAGACGCGGTGGCGGGCAGTTCGCTAGAGGGTGGGTCCAGAAAGGCCGAGCGGTCGGCGAGCAGCTCCAGGGCCAGCGCGGTTTTCGGGCCCGGAGAAAAGCTGGCGCCCAGCCGGTCCAGGGCGGTTGTCGTCAGCCGCTCGGAGGGTTCCAGGTCGTCCAGCTTGTGCGCAATCTGGTCATCGGTGCGATGGCTGGCGAAGTCCGCGGCCAGGGTCTGCTCCAACTGCGCCACGGTCAAGTGCTTGCCCGCATGGGCGGGAAGAACCATGGCGATGAACAAACCCAACAGAATCAGCCTTCGCATGGGCGCAGCTCTCCGCTTAAATCCCCCTCATTCTGCTCCGACTGGCGGAAAACCGGGAGGAAAAAGCCGTCAGGCCGTTCGGGGAAAAGTTGTCTCACCGTACGGAGAAAACGGAGGGGAAGCTGATGGGAGAACTCTACACAGACAAGGCGCGACGGGCAAGGAAATTGCTGTTGGGGTGACTGGGGCAAGGGCCGTCATTAGCTGGCGGCTTCCTGCGGAGTCGGATCGAGGAGGCCGGTCTGCGGCAGAGCAGCTTTGTGGGCGATGCTCTCTGAAAGCTTCATGGTGGGCCGCTCGACAACGAGATGAATCATGGTCGCGAGCAGGATCACCACAACCACACATGCGACGGTTTCCGCGATGTAAGGGTAGACAGCCACTGCGTGCATGCCCCCTCGCAGTTTCATTGCCGTGTAATAGACAACGCCATGCACCAGATAGATGGGGTAGCTGATGATGCCGAGCAGACGAACGGCCCGGTTGGTGAGAAATCCAAAAAGATCCGCTCCCTGCACGACCAGGGCAAAACCTGCCAGCAGGAAAACCTCATTGACACCATCGATCTTTGGAATCATCAGATAAGCAAGATACAGTCCAAGCAGCATCCAGTTCTGCCAGGGCAGCACGGCTCGCGACCAGTTCCGAATCTTGGGTTCCAGCGCGGCAATGAGAATTCCGCCTCCGAAACCGAGCAGCATGAACTTGGCAAAACCGGCCAAAACCATACCGATCACATGCGAATATCCTGCGTTCACGCCTCCGAAGAGAGAGTATTTGTTCACCAGAGACAAGGGCGCAAAAAACAGCAGGAGAATCAATAACCGCCAGTTCTTGCGGGAAAACCAGGCCAGGAAGGGGAGCAGAAGGTAGAACATCCACTCCAACGCCAGTGTCCAGGTGACTCCGCAAGTGATGCGTAGGATGTCTGCATTGTTGACCGCGGTCCGTCCCCCCACGCTGAACAGTAGCCACGGAAGCAGGGAACTGAACAGGGCGCCGATTCCAACCTGCAAACGGAAGCCGGTAACGGCGAACCCGACGAGGATAGCGATTCCGATACAGGTGTAGTAAGCGGGACCGATGCGGACAAAGCGCGACAGGTAGAACTTACCCAGGGGAATCTTGCCTTTCTTCATCAGCTTGCGCCAGAAGAGAAATCCGCTGACAAAGAAGAACTGCAAGACGCCGAAACCCGCCAGCCGCGCAAAGATCAAGCTGCGGCCGGTGGTCCATACGCCACTCTGCATAAAAAAATACCAGCAATAGGCATGGTGAGCTATGACCGAGCAGGCCAGGATTCCGCGCAATCCTTCGAGAGATGCGAGCTTGGTAGTCGACGGACTTACAACCTTGCCGAGACTTCCGCCCAGCCGGTCGAACAGGAGCACCAGGACGCCGGCGCCAGCCGTTACGAAGCAAAAGAACAACACAGCCAGAACGGGGTCGGAAACGAATCGTTGAAGGGCTTCACTCAAGATTGCTATTTCTCCTTCTCATAGCCTTGCCTGACTTCGCGAGTGATGCAGGCGCACCAGACAAGACTTGCAGGTGCTTGGAGCGGTTCCACAATGCACGTGCCGTTGCCAGTTCTTTGCAAGGCCGCGTGCGGCGGTGGTTCCGGGGTACGGCAGTTGTGGAATCGCTGTAGGCGAGGTTTGCAGGTGCAATCGGCAAGGATTACAGGGAAATCGGAAAGAATCTGCCCAGTTGAAACCGGGTTTAGCATGTGCCGTCAAGCGCGGATTGCGGCCTTGCTCTTGAAGAAGTCGAGCGATCTCCGCAGGCCTTCCTTCAGTTCGATCTGGGGTTCCCAGCCGAGCAGGGCGCGGGCTTTGGCGATGTCGGGGCAGCGGCGGGTGGGGTCGTCCACGGGCAAGGCTTCAAAACGCAGCCCACTGCTCGATCCGGTTGCCTCCAGCACGGCCTTCGCACATTCGAGGATGGTGAACTCGTTGGGGTTGCCGATGTTTACGGGCATGTGCTCGTCGGAGCGCGCGAGGCGCAGGATTCCCTCGATCAGGTCGTCCACATAGCAAAAGCTGCGCGTCTGGCTGCCATCTCCATAGATGCTCAGCGGCTCGCCTGCCAAGGCCTGCATGATGAAGTTGGAGATGACCCGGCCGTCCATGGGGCGCAGACGCGGGCCATAGGTATTGAAGATGCGGGCCAGATGCGTGTTCACGCCATGCGTGCGATGGTAGGCCATGACCAGCGCCTCGGCATAACGCTTGGCTTCGTCGTAGACCGAGCGGGGACCGACGGGGTTCACGTGTCCCCAGTACTCCTCCGTCTGCGGATGTTCGAGCGGGTCGCCGTAACACTCCGAAGTGGAGGCGTGCAGAAAGCCGGCGTTATATCTGGCGGCGATTTCGAGGGCGTTTCCCGTGCCGGCCGAGCCTACCCGCAGGGTTTCGATGGCCAGGCGGAGATACTCGGGCGGACTGGCCGGAGAGGCCAGGTTGAAGACGTAGTCCACCGGGCCAGGGTCGAAAGGCGTGCAGATGTCGCGCTCGTCGAAGCGGAAGCGCGGCTCGCCGGCTAGATGGGTCAGGTTCTCCCTGTTGCCTGTCGAGAGGTTGTCGACGCCGAGGACGGTATGGCCCTCGGCCAACAGGCGGTCGGTAAGGTGAGACCCGAGAAAGCCGGCGGCGCCGGTTACGAGGATACGCATGTTCAAAACCTCATTGCTCCAAATCTCCGAAACCGGGGTCTGGAGGCCGTATCTCAAAAAAGAGCGAAAATGGACTGAAATGCAAGTCCCTACAGGATTGTTCGGCGCGGCTTGCCTTGCTGGGCCTGGTAACTTGCCGGCCTCCCCACGCTGACATAGGTGAAACCGTGGTCCAGCATCTGCTGTGGCTTGTAGAGGTTGCGGCCGTCAATCACGATGGGGAAGCGGACCACCTGGTTGAGCCGCACCAGATCGAGATGGGCGAACTCCTTCCAGTCGGTCAGGATCAGAACCGCGTCGGCGTCCTGCGCCGCCTCGTAGACGCTGTCCGCGTAGTGGAGATTCCCAGAGGGCGGCAGCACCGTCTTGGCGCGCTCCATGGCAGCCGGATCGTAGGCCGTGACCGTTGTGCCGGCATCCAGAAGCTTCCGGATCACGTCGATGGCGGGAGACTCGCGCACATCGTCGGTATCGCCCTTGAAGGCCAGGCCCAGGGCCGCCAGTCGCTTGCCCCGCAGGGTCCACAGCGCGGCGCGCACCTTGTTGAAGAAAACGTCCTTCTGGGTCTCGTTGATCTTGCGAACATCCTGAAGCAACTGGAAGTCCACCCCCTGCTGTTGCGCGACCCAATGGAAGGCAGCTACGTCCTTGGGAAAGCAGGAGCCGCCATACCCCAGGCCCGCCCGCAGAAACTTGGAGCCGATGCGGCTGTCCATGCCGATGCCGGCGGAAATGTCCTCGATGTCCGCGTCGACTGCCTCGGCCAGGTTGGCCACGGCGTTGATGAAGGAGATCTTCAAGGCCAGGAAGGCGTTCGAGGCGTGCTTGATGATCTCCGAGCTCTGTGCCGAAGTGACCAGGAGCTTGGCCGGGTTCTGCGCACTGCAGACTCCTTGGAGCGCACCCGGCTGGGCATAGTAGCTTCCGCCGGTGAGCGGCTCGTAGATGCGCCGCAAGACTTCGGCGGAGCGTTCCGTGTTGGCTCCCACAACAATGCGGTCCGGGTGCAGGAAGTCCAAGATGGCGGTGCCTTCGCGCAGAAACTCGGGGTTCGAGACCACGTCAAAGCTCTTGGGATCCACTCCATAGCGGTGCAGCACGCGGCGGATCCACTCGTTGGTGTAGACCGGCACCGTGCTTTTTTCCACGATCACCTTGTAGCCGTTGACGGAGCGGGCAATTTCAGAAACCACGGCCTCGACGTAGGAGAGGTCGGCGGCGCCGGTATCGCCCTGCGGCGTTCCCACCGCGATGAAGATCGCCTCGCTCTGCTCGACGGCAGCGCCCAGATCTGTGGTGAAGGCCACGCCGCGGTCGGCATGCCTGGCCAGAAGCTCGGGCAAATGCTCTTCGTAAATCGGCACGCCGCCCTCGCGCAGCGTCTTCACCTTGGCTTCGTCGTTGTCTACGCAAAAGACCTTGTGTCCCATTTCCGCAAAACAGACGGCCGCTACGAGTCCCACATAACCGGATCCGATGACACAGATGGAAACTGGCTCTGACATGCGCAGGTGTACACTCCTTCGCGGCTTCCCGCGGGATGGCGGCCGGAGAATTCCCAGCCGGTGAGGCGTCCAGGCGGCGCTCTGAGGGGCGGTGGCCTGACCGGAACGAACGGGCCGCCGCAAATCGCGGCCCGGGGTTGACCCAGGAGAATGAATCGTGAGCCTTAGTGGGCAATTCTCCAGTTCGACTAGCTACTAGGCTATCCGGTGAAGGGGGGGGGGAGCAAACGTCTTCACCGGTTCCACCATTGCTGTATCCCGGAACCCGGAGAGCGACGGGCGGGTTTGGCCATCTGGTAAAGTGGGATTGCAGCCTGAGGACCGGCGCCGTGCAGCTACATTTGCGGCCCTCTTCCAGACGCTGCAAAAGATTTTTTCAATATTGATCAGGCCTTGTCGGGAATTGAGCATCGGGGATCCATCCCGGTCACGAAAAAACGTGACGGGTGGGGCGCCTGGACTGGTTCCATTCCTCATGGGGCTTCTCAGTAAGAACAGGGGCAATCATCATGACAACTTCCGAGCGCTCTTCGCTCTCCGAATGGGCTCCATTTCGCGTGACGCCGCAGTTTGTGGAGCGGGTGTGGGGCTGGAACGATCTTCGCCCCTGGTATGACCAGGTCGCGAAGGGCAACCCCATCGGAGAAGCCTGGCTCACCGGCGACGAGTGCGAAGTGGCCACCGGCCCCCACGCGGGGCGGAAGCTGGGCGAGCTCTTCAGTGAGTCTCCAAAGGCCCTGCTGGGCCCCGGCGCGCACGATCCAGGCTCGCCGCTGCTGCTCAAGGTGATCTTTGCCCGCGAAAAGCTCAGCGTGCAGGTGCATCCGGACGACGCCATGGCGCAGAAGTACGGCGAGCCGCGCGGCAAGACGGAGTGCTGGTACGCGCTGGCGGCCGATCCGGGAGCCAAGGTGGCTTGCGGCATCAAGCCGGGGGTCTCGCTCCAGACGATCGAGGATGGGATTCACTCCGGCACCCTCGAAGAGAGCCTGAACCTGCTCGATGTGGTCGCCGGCGACATGGTCTTTGTGGATGCCGGAACGGTCCACGCCATCTGGCCGGGATCGATTCTGCTCGAGACCCAGCAGAACTGCGATCTGACCTACCGCCTCTACGACTACGGCCGTCCGCGCCAGTTGCACGTGGAGAAATCTCTCGAGGCGATGCGCTTGACCAGCCGTGCGGGCAAGGTTCCCGCCAAAGATCTCAAGGATCGCTCGATCCTTCTGGATGTCGAGTATTTTCGCGTGGAGCGCCTGCATCCGGCGGAAAGCTGGACCCGCGTCAGCCTGCAGGACGAAGGCGAAGCTGCGCCAGGCTTGGCGTATCTGTTCGCGGCGGCCGGAACAGGCAGGCTGACCGGGGAGGGCTTTGAGCCGGTTGAGCTGCCGGCTCGCGGGATTGTCGCGGTACCGGCCCTAGCACCCGATTTTCTGGTCGAGAACCTGGGCGGGCTGGATCTGTTCCGCATCACGCCCCGCTGGCCGAGCCAGAGCCGGTAACCACGGCCTCCTGAAATGGGGCGGTCGCGGCCTGCATCCGGGCCCGGAGGCATCCCCGCCATGGCCCGGCATTGAAAACGCTGGACATGGGGCTGCGCCCCGCGTCAGGCCCCTTCGTTCTTTCATTGCCGACCTTGAAGACCAGACCGGTGAATTGCTGTACCGCAACCCCAGCCTGAAAATGCGAATTTTCCGTGGCGCGTCGGGGGCGCGAGCATTTTCGTTCCTTGTGATCCTGCTCTGCGTCTTGCGGATATACACTCAAGCCAAAGGGCACCCCCTCGGGGGAGGAGCGCATCCAACAAAACTGAAGGAGATTCTTGAATGCGGTTGAAGATATACTTCGCCCTGCTCCTCGCGGCTCTCCCGTTTTGTGCGGCGCACGTTCTTCTGGCTCAGGCCGCTCCCGCGGCCAGGGATGGAAGTCTGCCGCTGGCCATTGGCGGCGGCTTGTCCAGCTACGACGTGGATTGGGGGCATGGCCGTATGTTGGGCGCCACGGTGTGGGCCGACTACACTCCCGGTTGGCTCCCGGCTCGCCTGCGCGGCCTCGGCATCGAAGCTGAAGCGCGTGACATCAGCCTCGATCCTTCGTCTTCGCAGCCGTCGAACTTCCGTGAAGCCACGGTGGGAGGCGGCCCGATCTATATTTGGCGTCACTTCCGCAACTTCCACCCTTACGGCAAAGGCATTGTGAGCTTTGGCGTCATCGATTTTCGCATTCCCAATTCGACGTACAACTATGACAGCCGCACGGTCTTGAGCGCGGGCATCGGGTTCGAGTACCGGGCCTACCGAAACGTGTGGGCGCGGGCCGACTATGAGTACCAGGATTGGCCGCATCTCTTTGGGCAGACTCTCGACCCCCAAGGCTTTACCGTCGGCGCATCCTATCACTTCAGCCGTCCCCATCTTCATTGAGGGCATGGCGAAAGTCAGCTTCCGAGCAAGAGTGGAGCGAGATATGCGTCGCGTCGCGGCGCCGCAGGCGGTTCTCCATTCTCGACCGCGCCAAAGGCAATTCATCAGGCCTCTTCCAGGGTTCTCCCGTGCTCTTTATCGTGAAATAATCTAAACACATATCGCGGCAAAAACTCTCTCACTGCCTTCCTTCGCGGGATAGATATCGATGCGGCCTGCGGGGCTCTGCTGGTTCCAGAATCAGCCTAAACTCCCACTGCGCCGAGACCTCGCATCGTCGAATTCGCATATAATTCTCTTCATACAGAATGTGAAGGGCGAGTTAGTTCATCATGAGAATCCTGATCAATGATTTCTGCGGTCATGCCTTCCAGATCGAATTGAGCCGCGAGTTAGCGCGTCGCGGTCATTCAGTCCTTCATGTTTTTTTTGCGGATAACCTGTCCACGCCCAAGGGAGAGACCCGAGCCGGGAAGGACGACCCTGTCGACTTCGCCATCGAGGGCCTTCATGTTCCCATGGAATTTTCCAAACACTCGCTCCGTACCCGGAGAACGGTGGACATAGCTTACGGAAAAGCGGTGGCCGCGAAAGTCGCCTCCTTTCATCCGGATGCGGTAATCTCCGCAAACATGCCGCTCGATGCGCAGCGGATTCTGCTGCAGACGACAAAAGAACATCACGCGAAATTCATCTTCTCGTTGCAGGATGTTTATAGTTCGGCGGTGCGCTTCGTACTCAAGCGCAAGCTGGGGATTCTCGCAGGGATCGGCGGCGCATATTACGAGCGCATGGAGAAGAAGCTGCTCAGGGCAGCCGACGCGGTGGTCTGCATCGCTCCCGGATTCTCTGAGCTGGCGGCCGGGTGGGGCGTAGAGCCTTCCCGCTGCTTTGTCATCGAAAACTGGGCGCCGCTGGATGAGGTCGTGCCCACAGGCAAAGACAACCCCTGGGCGCGCGAACACGGAGTGGCCGAGAAGTTCTGCTTCATGTACAGCGGTACCTTGGGCATGAAGCATCGCCCGGAACTGCTTCTGGCGCTGGCGCAGTCGCTGGAAAGCCGCAAGGATGCGCGCCTGGTGGTGATTGCCGGCGGCGCGGGCGCCGATTGGCTCCGCGAAAACGCGCAGGCGGTGCGGAAGGATGTGCTGACGCTTCTGCCCTTCCAGCCCTATCGCAGGATCTCCGAGGTGCTGGGATCGGCCGACGTGCTCATTGCGCTGCTCGACTCCGATGCCGGCGCCTTTGCCGTACCCTCCAAGATCCTCTCCTATCTGTGTGCCGGGCGCTCACTGCTGCTGGCCTCTCCGCCCCAGAACCATGCGGCCGCCGTGGTGGCGCAGGCAGATGCCGGCAACGTCATTTCTTCGGATGACGCCAGCATCTTTGTGAATACCGCAAGAAGCCTGATGGAGAACGACGCGCAGCGCACGCGGTATGCCGCCAACGCGCGCGCTTACGCCGAGCGATCGTTCGACATTGTGCGCATTGCGGATCGCTTTCTCGACGTGATTGCCAGTACCCAGGCGTCGAATTCGCTCAGCGCGCCGATTGAGAATCCCGATGCCGATCGAGCGTCAGGCGTTGGCCGATAACGATAGTATCCTCGGAATTGGTATAGACCGAAAGCGCACACTCAAGTGGCTATTTCCTCAAGAAACAAGCCACACTGCACGGCCCTGAAAACACCGCGCAAATAGCAGAACTGCCCTAGCTCGGGCGGCGGACTGGTATCTTTTCAGTCGACTGTACATTGCTGTCGGCTATACTTGAGTCTGAGAGTGCATTCCCGGCAGCTCTGGTTTTCCCCGGGCAAGTTTACCTATAGAACCACAAGCGCAAGGTAAGTCGGCTGGAACGGGGTCGGTCTTGTGCAAGGGCGGCTCTTGCCATACCCGACGCACCCATCAAGTCTGCTGCCGGTTACGGCACAAGCAACAAAGGAGAAGATTCTTCATCATGCGGAAGGCTTTGATCACTGGAGTTACCGGTCAGGATGGCGCCTATTTGGCGGAGTTTCTCCTTAAAAAAGGCTATGAAGTTCACGGCATCAAGCGCCGCTCTTCCCTGTTCAACACCCAACGCATCGACCACCTGTATCAGGACCCGCATGCGGAGCATCCGCTCTTCTTTTTGCACTACGGCGACATGACTGATACCTCGAGCCTGGTCAATACCATCGCCAAGATTCAGCCCGATGAAATTTACAATCTGGCCGCGCAGAGTCATGTGATGGTCTCGTTCGAGGAGCCGGAGTACACGGCCAATGCCGATGCGCTGGGCACGCTGAGAATTCTGGAGGCGATCCGGCTGCTGGGCCTGACCGGCAAGACCCGCTTCTATCAGGCTTCGACCTCGGAGATGTTCGGCCTGGTGCGGGAGACACCGCAGTCGGAGACTACGCCTTTCTATCCGCGCTCGCCCTACGGCGTCGCCAAGGTCTACGGTTACTGGATCACCGTAAACTATCGCGAATCGTACGGGATGTACGCCTGCAACGGCATTCTCTTCAATCATGAGTCGCCCATCCGCGGCGAGACGTTTGTGACCCGCAAGATTACGCGCGCGCTGACGCACATCAAGGTGGGCCTGCAGGACTGCCTCTATCTGGGCAACATGGACTCGCTGCGCGACTGGGGCCATGCGCGGGATTACGTGGAGATGCAGTGGCTGATGCTGCAACAGGAGACGGCCAGCGACTACGTGATCGCCACCGGCGAGCAGCACACCGTGCGGGAGTTTGTGAACATTGCCGCCGCGCAGTTGGACATGCCCCTGCAATGGCAGGGAACCGGTGTGGACGAACATGCCGTCAACGACCGCGGCCAGATCGTGGTGCGCGTCGATCCCCGGTATTTCCGCCCCTCCGAGGTGGAGACGCTGCTCGGCAATCCCGAAAAGGCGCGGCGCGAACTGGGATGGAAGTCGCGGACCTCCTTCAGGGAACTGGTCACCGAGATGGTGACCGAGGACCTGAAACTGGCCAATCGCGATCTTCTGGTGCAGCAAAGTGGCTATGAAACAGCCGTGGGTTTCCACGAGCATTGAGTGCGTGTCCGTTGCGTTTCGGTAGCCGGATTTTCTTCTTTTTCAGGGGGATTCATGGAGGACGATAGCCGCATTTATGTGGCCGGGCACCGTGGCCTGGCTGGCTCCGCGCTGGTGCGCAGCCTGGAGCGCCACGGCTTCGGCAATCTGATCTTTCGCACCCACGCCCAACTCGATCTGAAGAAGCCGGAGGCGGTGGACGCGTTCTTTGCCGACCAGCACCCGCAGTATGTTTTCCTGGCCGCGGCCAAGGTCGGCGGCATCTACGCCAATCAAACCTGCCCAGCGGATTTTATCCGCGACAATCTGCAGATTCAGACCAGCGTGATCGACGCAGCGTACCGCAACGGCGTGCGGGGACTCCTGTTTCTCGGCTCCAGTTGTATCTATCCTCGCGACTGTCCTCAGCCTATCCGCGAGGAGTATCTGCTGACCGGGCCGCTGGAGTCTACCAACCGCGCTTATGCGTTGGCCAAGATTGCCGGGATTGAAATGTGCTGGTCTTACAACCGGCAATACGGGACGCGCTATCTGGCAGCGATGCCCACCAATCTCTACGGCCCCGGCGACAATTACGATCTGGAGAAATCGCATGTGCTGCCGGCGTTGATCCGCAAGGTCTACGAGGCCCGTTCGGCGGGACGGAGCGAGGTGGTGGTGTGGGGCACGGGCAAGCCGCTGCGCGAGTTTCTTTTCAGCGATGACTTCGCCGACGCCTGCGTACACCTGATGACGCTCGACGACCGGACCTATGGGACTCTGCTCAGCGAGAACTTTCCCCCGCTGGTGAACGTGGGCTGCGGCAGCGACGTCACCATCCGGGAACTGGCGGAGACGGTGGCAAGAGTGCTGGACTTCAAGGGCAGCCTGGTCTTCGACGCCTCCAAGCCCGATGGCACGCCGCGCAAGCTGATGGATTCCAGCCGGCTGCGCTCCTTGGGATGGGCTCCCCGGATCGATTTGGAGACCGGCATTCGGCTGGCCTTCGAGTCTGCCAGGAAAACGCTGGAGCAGAGTCTGGCTGGAGTAACCCGATAGGCCAGACAGGATGGATTGCACGAGCTTCCCGGCGGGAAAACTCGCGCATCGATGCGCCATCCGCTGCGTTACACGTTCCACAAACAAAGGGGAGCATTCATCGATATGGCGAAGGCCGCAATTATATTTGGTGGAGCAGGATTTATCGGCAGTCATCTTTTGATGTATCTGGCTGCAACAGGCGAATACGACAAGCTGGTTTCTGGAGATATTCAAGCGCCCCGCTTTACCGTGCCGGGCGTCGAATATGCCGAAGTCGATGTGCGCAAGCCGATTCCCGCCGATCTCTGCCCAGGGGTAACGGAAATCTACAACCTGGCGGCCATTCACACCACGCCGGGCTACGAAGACCGGGAATACTATTGGACCAACGTTCTGGGCGCGACCCACATCTGCGATTTTGCGCGCCGGTTGGGCGTGGGCCGTATTCTCTTCACCAGTTCCATCTCGGTTTACGGTTCCACCGAGGAGATCAAGGACGAAGATTCGCCGCTGACTCCCGAGAGCGCCTACGGCTGCTCGAAGTTATGCGCCGAAAAGATCCATCGGCTGTGGCAGGCCGAGCGGCCCGAGGAGCGGCGGGTGGTGGTGGTACGGCCGGCCGTGATCTATGGCTACACCGAGCATGGAAATTTCACCCGGCTCGCCCATCTTCTTCGCAAGCGGCTTTTCATCTTTCCCGGACGTACCGACACGATCAAGGCCTGCGGCTATGTGAAGGACATAGTTCGTTCCATGCGATTCATGCTCGACCACCCGGAGAGAGTCATTACGTATAACTTCTGCCATGCAGATCGTTATTCGACGGCGCAAATCTGTGAGAGCTTCTCGCGGGTGGCCGGCTATCCGCGGCCGAAGCTGATCGTCCCGCTGGCCGCCATGCTCTTTGGAGGATGGATCTTTGAGGTCTTGGCCAAGCTGGGCTTGAAGACTTCCATCAACCGGGCGCGCGTGATGAAGCTGGTTCGCTCCAACAACATCGTCCCCAAACGGCTCGCCGAATATGGATTCTCCTACGAATTCAACCTGGATGCTTCTCTGGCCGACTGGCAGAAGGCTTCGAGCCAGGGCGATTTCGTTTAAGCCGCTGCCTGCTTTTTTCTTTTTGAGATCCGCCGGAATGGCCTGAACGCGCCATTCCGGCGTTTGTTTTTAACTCGTTTGTTTCAGAATCCAGGGTCGTTGAGCGAAAATTGAAGACGACATGAGCTTCCGATTCGCAGTACCCCAAGAACTTCGCGGCGCGCTTGACCAGGCTGCCGCCGACTGGCAGACCAACAACAAGGTTGCCCGCTTCTGGCAGAAGGACCCCAGCCTCTGGACCCGCGACGGCGAGGAGAAATGGCTCGGCTGGATGGACATCGTCGAGCGGCAACAGAAGGATCAGGCGGCCTTTACCGCGCTGGCGGCGGACGTGAAGGAGACCGGATTCAAATCTGTTTTGCTGCTGGGCATGGGCGGCTCCAGCCTCTGTCCGGAAGTGCTGGCAGTGACCTTTGGCCGGCAGGCGGGCTTCCCGGCGCTGCACATTGTGGACTCGACCGACCCGGCGCAGGTGAAAGCCGCCCGCGACAAGGTGAACCTGGCCGAGACGCTGGTGGTGGTGGCCTCCAAGTCGGGCTCGACCCTCGAGCCGAACGTCCTGAAGCAGTACTTCTTTCAGGAGATGCAAAAGACCGTGGGCGCGGTGAAGGCCGGCAGCCATTTCCTGGCCATTACCGACCCGGGCTCGAAGATGGAGCAGGTGGCCAAGGCCGATGGCTTCCGGCACATCCTCTACGGCGACCCCACCATCGGCGGACGCTTCTCGGCGCTCTCGAACTTCGGCGTGGTGGCGGCCACGGTGGCCGGTCTGGACACCGCCAGGCTGCTGGCCGAGGCGGGCAAGGGCGTGGCCGCGGCCAAGCTTGTGCCGGCTGAAAATTCCGCCGTGCAACTGGGCCTGCTGATGGGCCTGGCGGCCAATGCCGGACGCGACAAGATCACCATCTTCACTTCGCCGGAGATTTACGACCTGGGCGCCTGGATGGAACAGCTGATCGCCGAGTCGACCGGCAAGCTGGGCAAGGGCATTACGCCGGTGGACCGCGAAGCGATTGCCGCGCCCGCCGTGTACGGCAAGGACCGGATCTTCGCGTACATCCGCCTGAAGGGAACCTCAGACTCGAGCCAGGACGCCAAGGTGGCGGCCATTGAAGCGGCAGGGCACCCGGTGGTTTATATCGAGATTGCGGACCGCTACGAGATCTTCGAGCAGTTTTTCACCTGGGAAGTGGCGACTGCCGTGGCCGGCTCGGTGATGGGCATCAACCCCTTCAACCAGCCGGATGTGGAGTCGGCCAAGATCGAGACCCGCGCCCTGACGGCGGCCTACGAGCAGACCGGCAAGCTGCCGGCGCGCGAACCGGTGCTGGTGGACGGTGGCGTTAAGCTCTATGCCACCGAGGCATACGCCGCCACGCTGAAGGCTGCCGCTCCGGGCCAGACGCTGGTGGGGCTGCTGAAGGCGCACTTCTGCCAGATTCATGCCGGGGACTATTTTGCGGCGCTGGCCTATCTGCCCATGTTCCCCGAGCACGAAGCGACGATTCAGTCCCTGCGCCACAAGGTGCGCGACCAGAAGCACGTGGCCACCTGCCTGGGTTTCGGCCCGCGCTTCCTGCACTCCACCGGCCAGGACTACAAGGGCGGCCCCAACACCGGCGTGTTTCTGCAGATCACTGTGGACCATGCCGTGGATGTGGCGATTCCGGGGCAGAAGTTGAGCTTCGGCGTGGTCATCGACGCGCAAGCTGCCGGAGACCTGGCGGTTCTGGAGTCGCGCGGGCGCAGGGCGCTGCGGGTTCACCTGGGAGCCGATGTGGCTGCCGGGCTGAAACTGCTGGCCGCCTCTCTAGACCAGGCGCTGGCGTAAGAGAACGTTCCATTGCACCTTCGATGGGGCACGGCTTCGGCTGCGTCCCATCGTCGTTCAGCGGATGTCCGCGGCAGGCAACAATCCGCTCCTTTCTTTTGGCGCAAGGGATGGGCCGCGGAACTTTTTCCCGCCGGCGGGGTTGTTACCGATGACAGCTTCCCGGTTCCCCCGTCCAATCGGGTAGAGCCGGGAGAATGACTTCAGGCGCAGGAGATGACCAAGAATGAACCGGTCCTTGTTAAAAAAAGTTTTTCCTCAGGCTTTGGCCTGGGCGGCGGTGGTTGTGTTCAGCAGTGCATTTGCCCTGGCGCAGGACACAGCTCCTTCCGCTGCCGGGGCAACCGGAGCCAGACCGGACGGTCAGATCGAGATGGACGTGGTCCACGCCCTGGATGCCTCCAAGGCGCTCAAGAACGATCTGATCACCGCAGCGACCATACAAAGTGAAATCACGCTCTCCGGAACTGTCGCGAGCGAAGCCTCCAGCGAACTGGCCGAGTCCATTGCCGCTCGCGTTCCCGGCGTGACCAAGGTCAACAACAACTTGAAGGTTGGCAATCCGCAGGATGCGGCCGCGGCCGGCGATTACGCCGCTCAGCCCATGACGGACAGCCAGCCGGACGAGGCGGCGCAGCCGGCTCCGGCGCCAAATGACGGACCGATGGCGGTTCCCGACCAGTCGCAGAACCAGTCGCAGGACCAGCCTCAGTATCAGCCCGCTCCCCAGGCGCCTGCTGCTCCGGGACAGTGGGGACGGCCGCAGTACGCGCCGGCTCCCCCTCCGCCCCCAGTGGCCTATGAAGCTCCCAAAGGGCCGGTAACCATTCCCCAGGGGACGCTATTGCAGTTGCGGACCAATGAGCCGGTGGCCAGCAAGAATGCCAAGAACGGTATGCCGGTTCAGTTCACCGTCATTCAGGATGTGGCCTTTGGCGGTGTGCTGGCCATTCCACGCGGCGCCACGGTGCATGGTGTTGTCACCGAGACGAAGAAGGCGGGCGAGCTCTCTGGAAGCCCAGAACTGGCACTCACGGTCACTTCGCTTGACCTGGGCGGGCAGAGCTACGCCCTGAGCGCCGATCAGTTCAAGGTCAAGGGGCCGAACAAGGCCGGCCAGACCGCGGGCAATGCCTTCGGCGGCGCGGTTCTGGGCGCCATTATCGGCGGCATCGCGGGCCGTGGTGAAGGCGCTGCGATCGGCGCCGGTGCGGGCGCGGTTGCCGGCACGGCGGCTTCGGCGGCTTCGTCCGGGCCGGGAGTCTGGATTCCCGCCGAGGCGCGGGTTGACTTCCATCTGGCGGCTCCAGTCACGGTGAACCCGGTCAACCAGCAGGAGGCGGCGCGGCTCGCGCAGGGCCTTTATCCCGGCGGTCCGTCCCTTTACCGGCGCGGCTATCCCAATGCCCGTCCGTATTATGCCGGCTATCCCTACGGTTATCCGCCCGTCTACTACCGTCCGTACTATATGGTGGGCGGGTTCTACTCCTGGAGGTAAATGCGGAACCATCTATCCTGAAAGCGGCGGGCATCCCGGAAAACGGAATGCCCGCTTCCTTTTTTTGAGCGGCAACTATTTGTGCTGGAAGACGCTGTCCGTCCAAAGTCGGTTCCCGCTCGTCTATAATGGCAAAGAATCGCGTCGAGCGAGAATTGCGCTCCATGGAAGATGCCGGAGGCCAGCCGCACCCGTGCTGGACCAAGGGGAAATCGATCATGCCCGCGCTTAGAGAGTTGAAGGTTCAAGTCCACCCATGATCCGTTTCCTGCAAAGCAAAGACAACCGTTTCGTCAAGGCACTTTTCGTCGTCATCATCGCCGCCGCCTCGGTGTCCATGGTGGTCTACCTGATTCCCGGGCTGACCGGAATGGGTTCCGGTACCGCTGACACCTACGCCACCATCTACCCCCATTGGTACAGCCGCTTCCTCTCTTCGGGCCAGTCTGTGAGCCAGGAGAAGGTGAGCCAGGTGGCCCGCCAGCAGTTGCAGCGCCAGCGCCTGCCGGATTCGCCCTTCATCGTCTCCTACTTCGAGCAGCAGGCCGGGGCGCAGTTGGTCCGTGAGCAGGTTCTGCTCGCCGAGGCTGATAAGCTGGGCATCCATGCCGGCAACGACGATGTGATCAAGTTCCTCCACCAGGGCCAGTTTGGCGAGTTCCTCTTCCCCAACGGCCAGTACATCGGCTCCGACCGCTATGCCGCCTTCGTCGCCAACCAGTTCAATCTCTCGGTTGCGGAGTTCGAGCAGGAAGTGAAGCAGGACATCATCGTCCGCCGCCTCCAGGCTCTGGTCACCGCCGGGGTTACGGTGGGCGACCAGGAAGTGCGCGATGCCTATCGCAAGTCAAATATCAAGATCAAGTTCGACTACGCGGTGATCTCCTCCGACGACCTGCGCAAGTCCATCAATCCCTCGGACGCGGAGCTCGAGTCCTTCTTCAAGGCGAATGGCGCGCGTTACGCCACGGCCGTGGGCGAGCAGCGCAAGATCACCTACTTTGCGTTTACCCCCAGTGACCTGCCCGGCGGCATGCCCCATCCCAGCCAGCAGGAGATTCAGCAGTACTTTACCGCGCACCAGTCCGAGTACCAGGTTCCCGAACAGGCAAAGGCGCGCCACATCCTCATCAAGGTGGCCGCGGGCGCCGACGCCAAGACCGATGCCGCTGCCAAGGCCAAGGCCGAAGGGCTGCTCAAGCAGATTCAGGGCGGCGCCAACTTTGCCGACCTGGCCAAGAAGAACTCCGACGATCCCGGCAGCAAGGACATGGGCGGCGAACTCGGCTTTGCCCAGCGCGGCCGCATGGTGCCGGAGTTCGACAGCGCCCTCTTCAGCCAGAAGATCGGTGACAGCAAGATCGTGAAGACGCAGTTCGGCTATCACATCGTGCAAGTGGAAGAGCGGCAGACCGCGCACACCCAGTCGCTCAACGAGGTTCTGCCCACCATCCAGGCCACGCTGGTTCGCCAGAAGGCGGCGCAGTCTGAAGAGAACTACGCACGGACACTGACCTCCGAGGCCATCAAGAACGGCCTGGACAAGACCGCTGCGGCTCATCACCTGGAGCTGGCCACCACCCCGCTGGTCGGCGCGCAGGGTGTCATCGCCGCTCTGCCCGACTCCACTCAGATCGTCGGCAAGGCCTTCCAGTCCAAGCAGAGCGATCCGCCGCAGTCCGCGTCCACCGGCGAGGGCTACGCCATCTTCCAGGTCACCGGCATTGCCGCGGCCCACGCGCCCAACTTTGCCGAGTTCAAGAACACGGTCGCCGAAGACTACCGCAACGAGAAGCTCCCCGTCCTGCTCAGCCAGAAGACCAAGGATCTGGCCGACAAGGCGAAGAGCATGAACGACCTCGCCAAGGCCGCCAAGGCCGTGGGCGCAACGCTCAAGACCAGCGACCTGGTGGGCCCTTCCGGCCAGGTTCCCGATCTGGGCCAGGTCGGGCAGGTGGCTCCGCAACTGCTTGATCTGGCGCCCGGCGGCATCAGCGGCCCCATCAACGCGCAGCGCACCGGCGTAGTCGCCAAGCTCATCGACAAGCAGCAGCCCAGCCCCGACGAGATTGCCAAGAACTTCGACCAGACCAAGGACCAGATGCTGGAACAGCGCCGATCCGAAGCCTTCAACGTCTTCCTGAGCAGCACCATGAACGACTACAAGAAGCACAACCGCATTCGCATGAATGCCAAGGCCAAGACTGACCAAACTCCGGCCATGTAACCTGGCCGCCGCTTCGCAGCAAGACCACAGAAAGGCCCGCAACCGGAATGGTTGCGGGCCTTTTTTGCGCGCTTCAAGAAAGGGTTTACTCCGAAGCTGAAGGTCCGCATCCGACGCTGCGGCGGAGCGGCAAAAATGGAGGTATTTTGGTCTCGATTTGGGGCTTTTTGGCCAAAAACGGCTCAAAAACGGCCAAAATAGGCGAGTTCCTGTTACTTATCAGTTAACTATGTATTTTGGTATACTGTTCATTCTTAATATCTTAATCGTAGTTTGGCAATTAAAATGCGGTTAAAACACATAGGGGGGGTGGGTCTAGAAGCGATTTCGGCTGGTTTTTTGCCCGGAATCGACCTGAAAAAAAGTCTTTTCCGGCTTCCGAGAGCGGGCGCGGACGTGGACGTCCGCGCTACAGCCGGCCAGGACGCTGGCGTTACTTTCCGCGGCAACGTTACTTCCCGCTATAGACATCATGCGCTCATGGGGTTTAATTCTGCGCAAGGAAAATCGAGATCGGCGGATAAAATTGGCCGAAAAAGTGCTCGCACGGGGCCCCCGAAATGATCCTCTCAGAGGACCGATTCGTACCTCGACGATTCTTCTTCGATTGAGATTGGAGGCCTGACTGAAGCTGGGCGAGGTTCGTGCTTTCCCACCCTTGCTAGAAAAAAGCGAAGGATTGATGGCACCCAGATTCGTGGTTTGGATAAAGCTGAAAAACAGCCGGAAGGATGGGCCACTCGCCCTCAAAGTTTAGACCTTGAGAACCTAGCTTCCTCGGAACTCAGCAATGTTGGTCCTTGGGGCACCCGCCCGATCAGTCTTTTCATTACTTCATCCCTGAAATTGAATAGCAATCTGTCCAACTCCCAGCCATTAAGACCAGCCAAATGTGCAACGTCAAGGTAAAACTTCTCGTGCTTCATGTATTCGGCGTCCGTGAAGGAGAGTCCAAGAACCTTTGAAATAGATTTAATTCGTATGTCTATAGCGATGCTTTCTCGAAACTCCTTGTGGTACACGTCCATCATAATGTTCCGCGCATACTTTGGCCCGATGCCGCGAAATTTCCTCAAAAACTTAATCTTTTCCTCTCTATTCGGCTGCGCAAGAAGTAGGGATTTTACCCTTTCAGGCCCGCCCATTTTCTTGACGTACTTGAAACATTCCAGAATGTATCCTGCCTTCACGCCTGGCATTCGAATCTTTGACGCACGACACACGTCATGGACTTGCTTCTCACGCCGTGTGGGAGTTAGTGCTGCAAGAGCTTCATATCTGACTCGATTGTAGTTATCTCTGTTCTCGATCAGTCCTTTCCAACCGGAGGCCCTCCCCATCGTTGCGAAGCTTTGCAATAGGTAGTGCCAAATGAAATCGGGACGCTTTAACCCAGTTCTTCCACGCTTGAGGCACGCCAACACTTGCCCGTTCTCAGCGGCGAGTGGTCGAACCACCTTTAGCAGGCGATCTTGTGGTGAACTTGTTTTCATCGACCCATACTACACCGATATGGCTGGTGGCCCACATCTCGATCCATCCTTGAAGATGGGTGGCCCAGGTCTGGATTTTCAGACCTGGGATTCCGTAGAAACCCGCTGGCGGGGAATTGGGAGTCTAGATAAGGGGCACCCAGCCTGCGGATTACCGGAGAGCGCTGGATCGATTGGACGCCTGAAAAGCAACTGCAGATCCTTCCGCTGCGCGTCAGGATGACAGCGTTTTGATGGTGATGACAGCGGTTTGGCGGTGACGACAGCGTTTTGGTAGTGCGGCCGGAGGAGCCAGGCGGCGGTCATACAACCGGAACGGCAGAAATTCAGGAATGGTCCGGTTGGGGTTCGCGGTCTCCCGGCACCCATCTTCAGTGGGGCGAATCACTTCCTTGGGACCTGTGCCACCCGCCTTCACCAGCACAAAGGCTCTTTCCTTGAGGAAAGAGCCTTTGTGCTGTGAGCTGCAAATGACCTGCGGTTTGCCTTACCGCAGATTGGTGGTCTGGAAGGGCAGTCCGGTGACGGGCTGGCGGTCGGGTTGGGCATCGACGTTGGGCGCGACGGAGACGCCGGAGAAGCTGGCCGGCGCAACCGTGGTGTTCCAGCCATCGACCATCACCAGCGCGTCCTCGCCGTTGAAGTCCTTCAGCGCGGCTTCGATGGTGACGGTCTTGCTTTCGTTGGGCAGCAGCGAGATGTAGTTGTCGCTGTAGTAGACAGGCAGCACGCGCTCGCCGGAGTGCTGGCGGCGCAACTGCACGTGGGCCATCAGGGCCACGTGCGCGGTCGGATTGTGCAGCGTGACGGTCACCAGGCGGTTGGCGTCCACTGTCTTGCTTTCGGCCCGCATCTCGAGAGTGACGGTGGGCAGCTTCTCGAGGTCGGTGAGCACATCCGGGTAGCCGGGCTGGGCGCGCCAGTAGAAGTTCGTGGAAATGAGCTTGCCCTGGGCGTTGCGTAGTTCCAGCTTGAGGAAGTGGGTCGAGTGCAGGGTTGCCGGGAACTCGACCGGGCCCAGGCTGGTGGCGGCGGAGGGCGGCGCGGTGAGCTTGGTTTCGTGCTCGTAGGCCAGGGCGCCGTCCAGGTGATAGACGGCCACGTGCGCGGTGGCATCGGCGAGCGGCTCGGGCAGGTTGTTGATGACCTGGAGGTCGCCCGTGGCCTCGTTGAACTGGATGTGTACCGGCTCGCCCGCGCTCTTGACCGCGAAGAGCGAGGAGTTCGGTTCCAGATCGTAGTGGTAGATCTGCCAGACGAAGCTGGGCTGGGCCGGGTTGCTCATCCAGGTAATGACGGCGGTGGTGGGATTGAAGAGCTTGGCGTTGCGGCCCTCGTACATGGCGCGGAAGGCCTCGTAGTTGGCCATCTGCCCCTTGCGGACGAAGTCGGCGAGGTTGGCGATCTTGCCGTAGCGGCTGGCCAGGGTCATGGGATAGGAGTCGCCGTGCTGCGCGCCCTTGGCCATGTCGTGCTCGGCCCAGTCGTCGTTGATGGTCTCCCAGTCCTTCTGGGGCATCATGCCGTGAATGGATTCGAGGGTGGGCACGGAGACCGAGCCGGTTTCCGTCTTGAAGTAGTCGTCGGTAATTCTGTAGTACTCGCGCGGAGTGCGCCAGAAGTAGGGACCGCCGGAACGGACGCCCGCGCCGTCGGTGGAACTGGGCTGGTAGCGGCGCATGGGTTCCAGTTCGGCCATCAGCTTGCGCAGCTGAGCGTCGATCTCCGGGGGCGGAAATCCCTCGTTGCGCGCGCACCAGACGGCGATGGCCGGATGATTGCGGTAGCGCAGGATCTTCTCCCGCACATTGGCGATGTAGGTGTCCACATCGG
>Ga0224528_1000901_pt1 | contig 21498 bp, 21 predicted proteins | sample CBST25metaG_2_FD_179888 | JGI IMG/M metagenome (GOLD analysis project Ga0224528, IMG submission 179888) | Peat soil microbial communities from Stordalen Mire, Sweden - C.B.S.T25 | ecosystem: Environmental > Terrestrial > Soil > Wetlands > Peat | place: Sweden: Norrbotten County, Stordalen Mire...
ACTATCTGCTTCTGAAAGCACAACGACTGGCCGCCACGAGAACAGAATTCGTCGCCTTTCAAAAAGCCGCGTAAAACGCACACTTTTCCACTTTCTCGTCAAGAGCCTCTTTTCGCAGCCATCCAAAAAGACTGGCAACGATAAATTGCTGCCATGGATTTAGGGCGAATGGTTGCCCGGCAAACTCGCCTTTGGTGAATTTGAATAATCGAAACAGATTTATGGCAGCATTGGCTTTCTTCTCAGAGAAATAGTAAGGGCAATCGTCGCCCAAGGATTTTTTAAGGTCGGCAGTGTGGCGCTGTATAGCTTTGCGTTGAAGATCACCAACAGTTAGGCGACCTTTTAGCACATCCTCGATATACGATTGATAACTATTATTCAGCGTCTCGGAAGTCATTTATGATTTGTTGCAACACCTCTATATCTCCACTGTTTGTATCGCCTGATAATGCTGCACGAGATGTTGGAGTCATTCCAAATTGAGCTAATATATGGTCAAGGTCGCGGCCCTGTTCTGCCATGGCATGAACCGCCGGATTGCATTTAACAATCTTGCCTGTATCGATCACTAAACCATATGTGTCACGCGCCTCTTTTGCGAGAATGTAATTATGCATGGTCGCGCAATATCGCCCGAGCAATTCACCGTCATTTTTAGTAAGATGCCCGGCATCTATAAATTTAGGAAGAATATAGTCCCAGATTTGTGACTCAGTTTGATTTAGCCAATATGGTTTTTTAGGTATTTCTACTGCCTCAGTAATCGGTTTTGCTAGCATTGCCATACAGGTATTTATGACAGGTATTTATGATAATTTTTTACATAAATTACGGACAAAACGTGAAGGGCAGTTGGGATACGGTCTTGTCGTAAGTCGTTCAAAACATTTTAGATAGGGCCTATCCCCTACGGCATCGGCGCATCATTCGCCTTTGCCTGTCCGTGCAGCATGACAGCGATGGCAGAGACACAAAAGATTTGCCGGATCATACTTGCGGTCAGGATGCTGCGCCAGCTTGGCTATGTGATGAATCTCCGTGGCTTGCTCCACGATGCCACGCTCTAGACAGTCCGAGCATAATGGATTTTGCCTAAGATAGTTAAGTCTGAATTGTCGCCAAGCCGAATCATAGCCCCGACTGCTAGAGCTACCGCGCTGGCTGTCAGATATGCGGCTCGGTGCTAGCGTCTTATGCTTTTCGCAATATCCTTTGTCAACCAGTTGGTTGCAGCGTGGAGCAAGGCAGAACCTCATTACTTGCCCTTATAATCCTTGAATGCTTTCTCTAAAGTCGGAATTACCGATTGCTTGAGATAGTTTGTCAAGGTCATGATTTGTTGGAGTGTTTTGAGATCGTCAGTTGCATTCAACCCGCTAGTTGTTATATCCTCGGCAATCGAGACTGACAACGCTGTACTATAAGTTATCAATTGGATAAGTTCTGACTTGATGGCTGGAGCGTCTGTTAACATGACTTTGAGCACATGCGCAAGATGATCCACGTCGATGAATGGTTTTTTTACAACTTTCCCAATATCTTTCCCAACTATTTCTATATCGTGTTTGATTCCCATTTCGTTTTACCTATTGTTATTTACCTATGCAATAATTCTTTTTCTGTTGGTTTGTTGACCTTGAATTTAATGGGGCAAATATATCCATTATAATATTTTCTTGATCCATCTGGTAGTGTGGCGTAAATCACTTCTTCTTGTATCTGCAACTCAACTTCTCTATATGCCAGACTGGATTTACTTTCATGCAATGACAATATTTCAAATTCAAAATGATCCTTGCCGAGTCTGGCAATATCATCGGTCAATTGCTTGCAACTTCCGGTATATGATCGCCAACCAGATTCTTTTACGATGTGCTTCTTTCTGTTGGTATCTTTTACTTTTTTTGTGATGGATGACCAGAAAAACTTTTTGCCAATATATTCGCGGCAATCATCTAGATTGGTGATCTTATAACAAAATCCCACCCAAGAATTTATATCTATTTCCCATTGGCTTATCCAATGGCCATATGTGTGCATATCATCCTATAGAAAGTATTGGTATTACTTACCTGCCCTACTTCTTTCAATAAGTAGCTCCATTTTGTGTATCCGGTCATGGCGCTGTTGTGCTTTCACTTTTCTACAATCTTCAGCTTCTACTTGGCACTCTGGGCACCTTCCATGAACCAACTCACCGCACTTTCCCGTATATCGCCCTTCATCGTACACGGACAATTGCTCGTGGGTGTGTACGCATACATGCGACGGCCATCTATGATGCTTGAAGCAATATCCCCTAAGCCATAGAGTGATATACGCCCAAATTATTTGCATTTTTATCCTTTATGAATTAGCGCTTCAGGTTGGCTGATTTGCCGAGCCATTTTACCGGCCCGGCAAATATTGCTACTTCGGTTAGTCATCCCATCCATCATTCTTCATAATTATCCTACGTTGGTTGTTCTTGTTATAGTTCAGCAATAACAACATCAAGTTCTGAAACTATTAGGTCAACGATGCTTGTAATGGTGCTGATTTTTGAACAATTCTTGATGGCTGCAATATCTAGAATAGTTGGAAGATCTGTTGCGATAGATGTTAGCAATGTAGAGATAGATGAAACTGTTCCGCCTGATACGGCAAGTGTTTGGGCTTGTGTGATGTAAGTATTAATTTTTGTAACGATAGTGGTGACTTCTGTTGAATCGGCACCTGCCAAAGTTGCAATAGACTCGACCAATGGCTCGACCACGGCCAAAACGGTAGTGACGGTTGATAGTGCTGTGCTTGTTGATGTGAAAGCAGATTTAATTTTGCTCCAAAGTGACATATATGTTTTCCTCTGTGCTGTATTTAGTGCTTTATAGTCCGACTACTGTAAAGATAATCGCTACCCATGCGCCTATTAATAGACCTAATAGAGATGCTTTTATTGTGTTCTTGATATTTGTTTTTGCAATCTCAGTCATTTACTTCTCTCCTTTGTTGTCTGTTGGCTTACGTGGAACTAACGGGCACATTCTTTCATGGTAGCTATAGGATATTGCCCGATAGTAATCTCCCGATTGCCGAGCGGTTTCGATTCTCTTACTTCTTTCTTCATTGGCTATCTTTTTCAGATTGGCTATTGATATATCATTGATATTCATTGTTTGTATTTCTCCTTCATGTGTATTTAGTCGATCAGTGGATTTTTTGCCATTTAAGGAAATGCATTTCTTTAAATGCAGTAAAAGAAAATGGAATTTGCGGCAGAAAGAAACCCGACTGACATAAAGGAGAGTGAATGTCAGTCGGGATAGGAGAGATAATATAATGTAAGTGTTACTTGTGTTGCACTGTTATTTAGCATGCGTTTTTCTCGATATGTTTCACTATTTTCACTATTTTCACTATTTTCGATGTTTTTCATGCATTTATAGATGGTTTTACATTCGGTAGTGGGATTGGTGCTCCATGTTAAAAAGTTGAAAAACATCGTCTAAACCCCAGTAAAAACGGGTATGTTTTGAGATTTATTTGAAAAATAGATAGTTGTCCATGCTCGCTAGTGGTGATCTGCAATGCTTTAATTGTGGTGATCTATCATGACAGTGTGTGCAGATTGAAACGATTGATGAACGATTTTGGAACGATTAGGAAACGATTTTCAAACGATACAAAACGGTATCTCTGACCGTTGTCAAATCGTTGTCAATCGTTGCTGATCGTGTGTTACATCCTTTATTTTTCAGATGTTTTTATTCCACTGTCACCCATCTGTCACCGTGCTGTCACCACTGTCACCGTCTGTCACCCGTCTGTCACCACTTAACTACTTTATTATGTGTTGATTACAACGAAAATCATGGTTGGTGACAGAGTGACAGACGATTTTGAGAATTCACGCTGAAAAATATTTCTCTATTTCTCTGTTTTTATTTTTTATAATCAATTTTTTAAAATTATCTGTCACCACTGTCACCTATGAGATAACTATATCATAATAAAGAAGTTAAGTGGTGACAGACGAACAAAATCGTCTGTCACCCATCTGTCACCACTGTCACCTTGCTGTCACCTTGCTGTCACCAACATCGAAATTAAATGAACATTTGAATTTCCATTTTTTAGCTGTCATACTGTATCTGTTGTTGGGGGGATGAATAGAAACAATATGGTGCAATGAATTTCCTTAAATGGCCATTAATTTCACAATAAACTAAATAGATATAGTGCAGTCGAGAGCACAGAGCAATTACGATAATCAATTTTAAGATGGCTTACGATTGAGCCTATCAATCGATCAAACATAATTGCTCAAACAAGCCCTAACTATCTCGACAATGGTTAGGGCAACTAATTTTGAGGTAATTATGATAATAGGTTCAGTACATTATACAATTGGCAAGCATGATCTTAATCTTACGAACGATGGTTGGATTGATGCAGATATGAATCTCCGTGATTGGTATGATTGCTCTTCACTAGATGGATATGCAATTGACGCGCTGTTGCTGGATGGACATAGAGCGAACGCCAATGTTATTGCTAAGCAATTATATTATTTGGATATTGACCATATTGATTGCAAACTTGATGAAACCCTACAGGATGATTTTGTGCAGGCTCATGCAGCGTATATGTATACGACTTGCAATTATCGTGCAGATGGTCCTCAAAAGCATCGTATAGCCTACGCTCTTGCAGAGCCTCTAACCAATCATGATGAGATCCAGTCGATGACCTATGCTCTGATCTATCTCCGTGAATATCCATACCTAGATGCCCCGCTATATGATGCAAAGGGCAAGCGCGTTACGCGCTGTGATGCGGCCTGTGTGGATGCCAGTCGCCTATATACCGGCAATCCATCTCCTGCCTATCGTCATTATTATGGCAACATCCTATCTATGAATGATGCTCGCTTGATGATTGATAATTTCGCCGATCTTGGCCGCGAGTTGGTAAATGGTCGTCCAGTAAACACCCCAGTTATTCAGACTATGCCTCATAAAATGGCCAATGATGAAAAGCAGCAAATACTAGATGCATTAATGAGCAACTATACGATACTTACTCCTGAAAACAGTTATAAAACAATTCATCGGATTGCAAATGCAATGCTCACCATTGGATATTCATCATATGATGTTGATTGTGTAGTTCGGCACATAGGGCAAAGCAGAGATGATATAGGCCGCTTAATTAATAGATTTGCCGATAGACAAGCCACGCATAATGCAAGCTGGTCCGGTCCAAAGGTTGGATATAGCACCATCAAATCATTTCTTTGCGACTGTGGTCACCCCGATTACCAAAATACAAAATTGTCCATGCCGCCATGGATGATTGGCAAGATACGCAAAATAATTGCATCTGATATGAATCCCCATGATGCTTATAAGGCATTTATGGGAATCTTAACTAAATATAGTTTAGGAGAGATTGCAAAAACAATTGTCGATATATTTTGCGAGAAATATCCACAAGAAACACTTTACCAACAACAACTAAGAGCAACACTATAGGAGAGCAACACAATGTTTGATGCAACTACCGCAATAGCAAAACTAGACCAATCAATCGCAACAACTTATCCTGAAATAGATATTATCAAAGGATCTATCTGCAAATATCTGGAAGAAGCGGACCAGCATAAAAATATCAACCCGCTAAAATGGCATGATTACATCGATGCAGCTTATGGTCAAAGCTATGAAGAGGAAATTACAGCATATCTATTGATATATTGGCCGAAACTAAAATCTAAAGATATTAAACAATATATGCACCAAAAAAAGGTGGAAGAAACCTATGGATATTATCCAAAAACAGTATCTAACTATGTCGATGTATATACACAAATAAGTGATATAGTTGCCAACTTTGCAACCGTATATCATGGTGACAAATCAATGAGCATGGCCGATCTTGAACGAGATGCATATGAGCAGATTGTTAATCTTCGCATGAATGAGTATAAAATCATGCCCTACACTGATCGCCTATTATCTAATTGCATCGGTAAATGGTATGAGATGCAACAACAACAATGCCGCGAAAGTCTACTACAGTCTCTAACTGCCCCACACAATTATGATACATCTGCCTCATATAATGAATGGGTGAAATTGTCAGAAATTATCGACAAGAATCCAGCATCACGCGAAAAGACTATTAATATCTTGCAGCATTGGATGTATAACCTTAAAAGGTCATTGGCTGGACACGTTGCAAGTGATCCAATCATGCCAGTATTGACTGGTGTTCAAAATAATGGAAAATCTACCGCTGTTAAAAAATTATTGACAAAGATCAATGATGCCAATGGAATGTGGGTGACTGATATAAAACAACTAACTGACCCAAATTCCTACATGCAATGCTATATTGTTCCGGTTGCCTTTCTCGATGAGATGGATAAGTTTGATAAAACAAGTGCCGCAACGACCAAAGCATTCCTCACAAAAGATAATGTATCGGCGCGAAAACTATTCACTCAATTTTTTGACACAAAACAGAAATTGATTCAAACGATTGGTACAGCCAACGGTGCTCTAGATACTATCATCACGGACACAACGGGTACTCGTAGATACTGGGAGATACAAACCCCCGATGAAATGTCCCTAGATCGCGACTGGTGGGACCGTATTGATTTTGATTTGTTGTGGTATTCCGTTGATGTTGATGCAGCCGACCCAATGACTAGAGATGAATATCTCAATATCTACACATATCAACAGGATAACCAGCGCCGTAAATCATTTGTTGAAGAGTGGATTGAATCGGACAATATCAGCGGTTGCAAAAATACTTCGGAGTGGTTTGTTGAGTGGCAAGACTGGGCGAATACATATCAGCAACAAATGGCCAAAACTTCATTGACGACATTCGGTAGATTTTTAAAAAATGTTCCGGGTGCTTCATCTAATCACACAAAGAATGGTACGCAGATTGATATACCAAGCAAAAGTAATATGTTTGTAGATGATTTGCTAACAGACAAAATAAAGAAATTACGTATTAATGGAGAAAAATAATGGTTGAGAAAATACTAGCAGCGTTAAAACAATATACAAATCTTGGTGAGTGGGGGATGAATTGCCCCACTCTACAAGTGGATTTTATCTCAGATAGAGAAAGCCTAATTAAGACCATGGGCAATAACGATTCTTTTGTAGATAGCATACAGACCTGTTGTAACTGGCTTGATAGTCATAATATAGACTATATGCTGAAGAGAAACAAAGGTCGGAATTCATATGGCTTTAAACATGATGTAGAGGACTGGTCAGAAAATTTTCGTGCATCATATGTATATGTATCAAACGGTGCATTTATTATTTCGGCCATTATACATGGCTATGTTCCATTACAAATGGATCAATCTCCAAATTGTAAGTTTAAAAAAGTAAGATAATATAGTGCCCCGATGCTTAGCATCGGGGCTTTTTATTCCTTAACTGCCCCATTTCTATTATATATCATAAATAGATATGTATTAGGAGAGAGCAAAATGCAAAAAAAAGAAACAGAAATAGAATCACAAAACCTTGCCAAAGAGTTTGTCGAATACTTAAAAGCCAACCCAACGGCATTAAATAATATGACGCCAACCAAAGAAGACATAGAGGCACTATGCTATTTGATTGATTGCAATAGTGGTGTATATCTATATTTGCCATCGAATATCAAAGATATAGAAATTGTAGGCTGCACCTATTTTGCGGCAAGCTTTTCAGAACTAGGAGAATTTTAAAATGCCAGACGAATATTTTATAGAGATGGAAATGGTAACGCAGTCACGGTTCAACCCGATGATTTATTCATTGCTCATGGCGTATTATCCCGAGCATATCGGCGAATATCATTTGCAGTTATTCATGTTGGAAGAAGCCATGAAGCAGACTCCAGATATACAAGCATTCTGGGAGCACGTCCCGGAAGAATATAAACCAGATTTGGATTGTCTGTATGTTCAATTGGTTATGGAGCAATAATTATTATGGATACAGCGGAAACAACAATAGATTTTATAGCGAAGTTTGAAGGGCTAAAACTTACAGCATATCGGGATGTAGGCGGAGTCTTAACGATTGGATATGGCCACACTGGAAAAGATGTTCTGCCCAACATGGTAATAACAACGCTGCAAGCTAGAATATTACTTGAAGAGGATATTGCCCAAACTCAAAAATATATAAATCATTATGTGAAAGTGCCCTTGAATGCCAATCAATTCATGGCATTGACTTCACTAGTGTTCAATATCGGTATCGGGGATTTTGAAAGATCATCACTTTTGAAATATCTCAATGCCAAAAAATATAGCGAAGCTGCAAATTGTTTTGTTAAGCTTGGCAATGTCGATGGAACGCCAAATAGCGCTCTGATATTGCGAAGAATATCGGAAAGGAAAATATTTCAGACATAATTCTATCCATACAAAAAGCCCACCAGAAAACGGTGGGCTTTAAAGGTTTTGATTTCCAACTACTTCTTTTCGGTTGCTGGCTTGCGAATCAATCCAAGTTCTTCAAGCTGCTTGGGTGTGAATGGCTTCTTCTCTTCACCCCGAGGATGTTTTCTCGCGTCGTGATTCGGCGCGGTTGCGAATTTGCAAATACTGCATGGCTTGTCAGGATCTATTGGACGCCGTTGCTTAGCTGCTTTGCGCTTGGCTGGCTTTGCAGCTTCGCCGCTTAACTGTTCGCGCTGTGTTTGTAATTCGTCAATTGCGATTTGATGTTTTTCAACTTCTGCATCGATTTCAAGGATTGCCGCTTTCTTCAAATCCTCAATTTTCGATATTGCCGAGAGAGCTTCCTGAAGTTTACTCATTCTGATTTATCTCCTTGTTGGTATTAGATCATCCTGCACTTGATTATCGCAATAGCGGCGATGACAAGTTTAGTGCGATTTTCTCCTTTATTTTATCGGTCTGGTGATAATAGTGCTTTTGCAATTGATCGACCGATGTGCCGCAGTATATTGCAAGTTCAAGTACATTGATATTTGGATTCTCGGCACGTTCCGTCAGAAATTGATGCCGGAAACTGTATAGGGTCAGATCCGTTGATATTTGATTGACTGGATGCGAACTGTTGTAATCATCGAGCAATACATCAAATTGATGCCCTACCATACTCGCGTTCACTACTTTAATAGATGGATGCGAAAACAAATCATTACCGAACTTTTTATATAACCAATCTATTGTGTCCCAAACATTTGCAATAATTTTGCGTTCTTTCCTTACCTTGGTAGTTTCGGGCTTGATCGTTATTTCGCACGCAACGCCGTCAGTATGTTGCACAGCATCATATTTAAGCTGTAACGCCTCGCCCACGCGCATACCTGTACCATACAGAATGCTTATTAAGCCATACAACATCATGCGGCGAGGATTATCTCCCATCCATACACCATATGCATACTCTGTTAAATCTTCTGACTCTTCGGCACCAAAAGTTTCGCGCCGACCATGTATTTGCTGATAGGCCATCACTTCCAAATCGCGGATAGGGCACAAGCCTCTATTATTTGCCCATCGGATGAATGACCGGATAACTTTTACTTCTGTTGATACCGATTCTGATTTTAGTTTCGGACGTACAAGAGGCCATTCATATATGCATCGTTTGTTCAGAGATGTAATGGAGTGCTGTCCGTATTTCTCCAAAAATACTCGCATGCAAGATTTGATGGTGCATATGCGTTGTTGCGTGATCGCCTTAGTTTCGACTTCCTTTTGGCGCTCTTCCATCCACAAATCAAAAATGGCGGATACTGGCTTAGCAAAATAGTGCTTACCTTGGGCCTCGGCTAGCGTCAACTCAAGGTATCGCTTTTCTGCCAATTCGCGGGCCTCGCGTTCGACGCCAGTCCCTAAGCTAAGGCGGATGTATCTACGCTGATTTTTAAGCCAGATGCGCAAGTACCATGTGCTGTTCTCGCGTAGATACAGAACGGCGTTCTGGTATAGTTTTGAGGTGGTCATTGTGCAACTCTCCGTGCAACAGGGAAATTCAAATCATGCTCAACACCATGATTTTAGCGCATTTCCCAATGCAGTGTGCAACAGTTGCGTAACAGACAAGATGGTTGTAAGACGTTTGGAATCAACAAAACGTTGTTTTTCGTTCTTTCGTGGAGGAAATCCTAGACCGATGGATTCATTTCGCCGTATAGCCTTTTTGCTGGCCTTGGCCGCCAGTGCCGCACCCGTCGTTTTGGCGCAGAACGAGAGCAGCAGTTCCGTCCCGTCGCAGGAGCAGACTGCGGCCGCCGCGCAGAGCGGGCAGCTAAGCGTGCAGGCGCGTATTCGCGCTCGTCGGGCGCAGCGTCGCGCCGCGGCGATTCACGACGCCTACATGCTGAAGTATGAGGCTTACACGGGCGTGGGCTATGCGCGCTTCGTGCCCGGACCTTCGCAGCAGCGTGTCGCGATGTATGCCTGGAACGTGGGCCTGACCCGCTATTACAACGAACGGTTGGGCGTGACTGTCGACGGACGCGGTTATCATGGAACGGCCTACGTCGGTCTGAACCCGAGCGGAATCACGCGGCCGGCGATCAGCGAGTACAACGTGATGGCCGGTCCGACCTATCGGTTCTACATTCAGCCGAAGTACGCCATTTCGGGCCGTGTGCTGGGCGGCTTCGGTCATGGCCTCTTCACCGGCGACACGAATGGTTTTGGCGTGAACTTGGGCGGTTCGAAGCCCCTGCTCTACCCGAATGGCTCCAGCTACGCGGTCGCCGCCAGCGTCAGCGCGGAGTACAATCTGGCTCCGAACATCGCCTTCCGGCTTTCGCCCGAGTACTTTTTCACGCACTACGGTTCGGCCTCGCAGGCCAGCCGTGGCTTTACCGGCAGCATCGTCTACCGTTTCGGCAAGTAGTTATTTTTCTGGACCGGGAGGGCGGAGCGGCAGCGCGCTATGCGCGGGTCGTTCTGCCCTTTTTCGCTTTTGTGCCCGTGCGCATGTGCCGCGTGGATGTGGGAATGACGATCTTCCCGTCTCATGCCGCGCGGGGAAACACGCCTTTGATCGGGTATGATCGATAGCAATGCGCGAGGTCCAGCGCCAAGAGCGAACCCCGAGTGACTGTGTTCTGTTGAGCTTTGTGCCGTGTTGTCGTTCCCTGCTGGTTGCGTCAATGCGACGCTTTGTGCTTTCGGGATACATCGACTTTGGTTTGGCTATAGCCTACATGTAAAGGAAAATGCTCGTGTCCGAAGCGAAAAATGCATTCCTGTCTGTTTCGCCTTCTGGTTCCTCGAAGGCACGCCGTCCGTTGCGCATCGCCCTGCTGGGGTTTGGCACTGTCGGCAGTTCGGTGGCGCGGATTCTGGTCGAATCGAAGCCCGAAGGCCTGGAACTGACTCACATCTTCAACCGCAATGTGGCGCGCAAGAAGGTGGACTGGGTTCCCTCAAGCGTGAACTGGACCGAGGATGTTGAAGCGTTGCTGGCTGCCGACGATGTGGACGTGATCGTCGAGTTGATGGGTGGGCTGGACCCGGCGGGCGGCTGGGTGCGGCGCGCGCTTGATGCGGGCAAGAGCGTGGTGACGGCCAACAAGAAGCTGATCGCCATCGAAGGCATCAAGCTTGAGCAGTTGGCGGTGGCCAAGGGCGGCCACCTGAAGTTTGGCGCGGCGGTGGCGGGCGGCATTCCGGTGATTCCGGGCCTGGAGCAGGGGTTGTCGGGCGACCGCATCCGCAGCATTCTTGGTATTCTGAATGGCACCTGCAACTTCATTCTGAGCAAGATGGAGACCGGCGGTGATTATGCGACGGTGCTGGCCGAGGCGCAGTCGCTGGGCTATGCCGAAGCCGATCCGACCGAGGACGTGGGCGGCTTTGACGCCCGCTCGAAGCTGGCGATTTTGATGCGGCTGGCGATGCGTGTCGAGGTCGATCCGGAGGGCATTGCCCGCCAGCCGATCACCGCGGTTTCGGCCGTCGACTTCAGCTATGCGCGCGATTTGGGCTGCACCATTCGTCAGGTGGCGCGGGCCGAGCTCGAAGACGGTCAGGTGGCGGCCGCCGTTGGCCCCGTGTTGGTGGACGCGCACTCGCCGCTGGCCTGGTCGCGCGGTACCGAAAACATGGTGATTCTGAATGGGCAGTACGGCGGCAACGTGGTTTTTTCGGGCCATGGAGCCGGCGGTCACCCGACGGCCGTCGCCGTCGTCAGCGATCTGCTGGCCCTGGCCTGCGACTCGCACCGGGTGCGGATGCCGTCTGCCCCTTCTGCGGTCGACGCCGAGTTCAAAACGCCTCATTACATTCGCTTTACGGTGAAGGATCGGCCGGGAATCGTGGCCGAAATCACGGGCGCTCTGGCGCAGGAAAAGATCAACATCCGGGCCATTGTCCAGAAGGCAGGCTTCCCGGAGAAGGCTCTGCCGTTCGTCGTCACCGTTGAACCGTGCAAGGCTTCGGCGCTGGAGCGGGCGCTGGCCTCGATCGCCAGCCAGAACTATCTGATCGAGCCGCCGCTCAACCTGCAGATGCTCGAGTAATTCCCGTCGGGTGGCCTTCTTGCGGAGAAACTCTGTCGGAAAGTCGGGGAGCGACCGATAAGACGGAGAAGAGGCAGGGAGGCGGCTCGATGATCGACACGACCTATCGTTGCGAGATCTGTGGCGAGACGAGTGAAGATCCTATGAGTTGGGTCATCATTCGCTGCGAGGCGAATCAATTGACCATCTACCGGTGGAGTCCGGAGGCTGCCGATGCTCCTCAAGCGCTGCATTACTGCGGTCAGCGGCACGCGCAGATGTATATCAGCCGGTGGTTCGAAGCGGAAAATGAGTGCCCATAGATCTTCTGGTTCACAATTTTATGAGAAAGCCCGCAGTGAAAACCGTGGGCTTTTTGCTGCGCGTCTTGAAGAGCCGATCCACCCAGAGCTGCTTTTCGATGCGAACAGAATCTGTCTTTCTCTCTAGCAGGAACGCGCCGGGAACATGGCGTGTGGTTTCGGTGTCTAAGAAAACAGACCGTCCAACTTTACATTCGGAGCGTGCAAGGATGCGCCAGCGCGGGTTTGTGTCTTTTTTCCTTCTCGTATGTCTCGGAGCGCTGCGTGTGGAAGCGCAGACCGCTTCCACGCCAGCACCGGCGCAGGTTTCGAGCGGATCGAATCGATTAGCCGAGCCGCCGGGGCTGGTCTACAAGGAAGCGATGCATCCGCTCGACGTGGTGCGGGCCTCGTTCGGCAACTGGTCGCCGAGCGAGTTGACGGCGCTGAATGTGGCGATGCGCAAGGCGCACGAAGCCTGTGACGCGACCTCGCCCGAGGCGTATGCGGGCGACGATCTGTGCGATCTGGCGCGGCTGTGCGCGCTTGGCCAGCTTTGGCCACAGGCATTGGATTCAGCGAGGCAGTGCATTGTGCGTGGTCCCGAAGCGCGCCGTACGCATGCGTATGCAACGGAAATTTCCGCATGGGCGCAGATGAAGAATCTGAAGAAGGCGCAAGAGACGGGGCTGGAACTGCTGCGCGTGCAGCCCTATGATGCCGAGGTGGCGATGACGATTCTCGGACTGAAGAATGCGCTCGATGTCGAGAGGAACTCCGGCCGCACGCTGGAGTTGGAACTGGCCGAGCAACCGGTGATTCTTACGGCGCTCACGCGTCGCGCGGTGCTGACCGAGGAGCATGGCGAGGCGTTGATGAGCACGGGCGCGCTCTACAACTCAGCCGCGCAGTTGGCCTTTCTGCAGTACTACAACCAGGATCGCGGCTCGGCTGCTGAGACCTTGACGAGCCTCGACGCGGCGGTGGGCACGACGCTGAACAACGAGGATGCGGTGATCGTCGAGCGCGTGCACACGCAGTTTCATCTGCTTGGTACCAAGTTGCAGGAGTTGAAACTTGTGCGCGCCTTCGAGTCTCCGAAGGCTAGGCCGGAGATTCATCCGGAGGCGAACAAGGAGACGATTCTGGTGTTGTTCCCCGACTGGTGCGCATCCTGCCGCGACCAGATGAAGATCGTGACCGAGTTCAATAAGCTGAATGCCGAGCAGGGAATCCGCGCCTACGGACTGGTTTTTCACGATGACTTCGGCGTGAAGGAGGACAAGCCTGCCGCGCTGGACTGGAAGGATCTGGAGGGCACGGCGACGCTGCTTGTTGATCCCTCGACGGTGCGCACGCTGGGCGCGACCGACTATCCGCTGGGCGTGGTCGTCGATCATGCGGGCGAGATCCGCTTCGTGGGGGTGATGCCCGACGCGGCCTTCAGTGGAGACAGCAGCTATATCGAACGCGTGTTATTGCGCGTCTCTGCCAGCGAAACGACGGACTCCGTGCGCAAGACGTATGGCGTGAAGTAGGCGTGCAATTATTTCTGCGTGGACTCGCTTGCGTGAAAGTGTCGCCAGATGGCATCGGCGGTTTTTCTGGGAACGACGGCGGCGAGAGACTCTGCGGTAGCTTGTTGCACATCGCGTAACGATCCGAAGTGGGTGAGCAGGCGCTGTCGGGTTTGCGCGCCGACGCCGGGGATTTCGAGCAGCTCCGAGTCGCGGTCGCGCATCGAGCGGCGCTGGCGATGGTAGCCGATGGCGAAGCGGTGGCTTTCGTCGCGGATCAGTTGCACCAGATGCAGCACCGGTGAGCGGCGGTCAAGCACCACCGGCTCGTCTTCATTGCCGTAGACGTAGATGATCTCTTCGCGCTTGGCGATGGAGGCAAGCGGCTGCGTGGCGAGGCCGATGGCTTCGAGTGCCTCGGCGGCAGCATGCAATTGGCCGAGGCCGCCATCAATCAACACCAGCGACGGCATCTCCTTTTTCTCTTCCTTGAGCCGCGTGTAACGGCGCGTGAGCACCTCGTTCATCGAGGCGAAATCGTCGACGCCGGAGACGGTCTTGATCTTGTATTTGCGGTAGGCCTGCTTGTTCATCGCGCCGTCTTCCCAGACGACGAGCGAGGCGACGGTCTCCGCGCCCTGGATGTGCGAGATGTCGAAGCACTCGATGCGGCGGGGCGGCTCGGCGAGCATGAGCGCGTCGGCGAGCGATTGCGCGATGGCCTCGCGCGAGGGCTTGAGTACGCGGAAACGCTGCGTGTAAGACTGCTTGGCGTTCTGGCTGGCCAGGTCGACGAGCGAACGTTTTTCGCCGCGCTGCGGCACGGCCAGTTCGATGCGGTGGCTGGTGCGCTCGCTGAGTAGTGTGGCCAGCGCCTCGCGGTCGGCGAAGTTGACCGGCACCAGAATCGAGCGCGGCACATATTGTTGATCGATGTAGATCTGCTTGAGCAATGCGCTGAAGAACAGGCCCGCGTCGAAGTTTTTTCCCTCGATAGACTCCGGGACTGAAGCTCCTTCGCTGGAGTGGTTGGCTGCGGCACGGCTGACGTCGTGCCCTTTCAAAACTGTGGTTTCGAGAGTGTCGGCGTCGTCCGCTTGATCCTCGGCGTCGTCGTCCTCATCGGCGGAGGGTGCTTCCATCAAACTTTCGAGATCTTCCCAGAAGAACTCGCGGCGGTCGACGATTTTTCCGGCGCGCATGTGGAAGAGGTTGACGGCCAGCGCGCTGTCCTCGTAGTGATAGCCGAAGACGTCGGCGTCGTCGCCGAGTTCTGCCGTCGCAACGCGCTGTTTTTCTTCGATCAGATGCACGGTCGTGATCTGATCGCGCAGACGGGCAGCGGCCTCGAAGCGCTCTTCGGCAGCGGCAGCAATCATGCGCTCGGTTAGAACGCCTTCAAGCTCGTGATGACGGCCTTCGAGAAACATCTGCGCGTCGTGCACGGCGAGCGCATAGTCTTCGGGCGAGATGAAGCCTTCGACGCAGGGGCCGAGGCAGCGATGGATGTAGTACTCGAGGCAGGCGCGCGGATGGTAGCGTTCGAGGTCGACCTTGCAACTGGGAATGCGGAAACAGCGATGGATGAGGTCGACGACGCGATAGGCAAGGCTGCCGGGAAAGTAGGGGCCGTAGTAGGCCGCGCCGTCCTTGCGCACGCGCCGGGTGACGAAGACCTTCGGGTAGCGGTCGCCGAGCGTGAGCTTCACGTAAGGGTAGGTCTTGTCGTCGCGCAGCAGAATGTTGAAGCGCGGCTTGCGCTGCTTGATGAGGTTGTTTTCAAGCGCCAGCGCTTCGTGCTCGTTGGCGACGAGGATGTAGTCGAGGTCGACGGCCTCGTGCATCAACTGGCCGGTTTTGGCGTTGGCCTGCGAGGCGGCCAGCAGATACGAACGCACGCGCGAGCGCAGGTTCTTGGCCTTGCCGACATAGATGACCTCGCCCGCGGCGTTCTTGTAGAGATAGACGCCGGGCTGCGTGGGAAGCGTGCGAATTTTCTCGTAGAGATCCATAGACGGCGGGCACGAAGAAAGAACGAAATCGCTGATTCCAGCATAGCGGGCGCGGCGGCGCGAGGCCAGCGGTTTGCGCACGGAAAATCCGCGGCGCAGAGCGGGCGTGCACGTGTATGCTGGGCGCATGAGCGATGTGACTTCCCCTCAAAGCTCCGGCGGCAACCAACTGGCTGCTGCATCTTCTTCCTACTTGCGTTCGGCGCAACATCAACCGGTCCACTGGCACGCGTGGGGCGTGGAGGCTTTTGAGCGCGCGCGGGCCGAGGACAAACCGATTCTGCTCGACATCGGCGCCGTCTGGTGTCACTGGTGTCATGTGATGGACCGCGAATCCTACGAGGACGCGGAGATTGCCGCGATCATCAACCAGCATTACGTCGCGGTGAAGGTGGACCGCGACGAGCGGCCCGATGTGGACGCGCGCTATCAGGCGGCGGTGAGCGCGATCAGCGGGCAGGGCGGCTGGCCGCTGACGGGCTTCCTCACGCCGGACGGGCGTCCCTTCTACGGCGCCACCTATATTCCGCGCGAGCCGAGTTATGGCAGACCCGGTATGGGGCAGGTGCTGGTGGCGATGGCCGGCGTTTGGCAGACGCAGCGCGAAGAGGCTCTAGCCGCGGCCTCCCAGGTGATGCACCTGCTTGAGTCGAACGAAAATTTTTCCAGTGCGGGCGATTTTTCTCTCGTTTTGGTGAAAAAAATTGCGCAGTCTATGTTACGCAATTTTGACGCGCAGCAGGGCGGCTTCGGTACGCAGCCGAAGTTTCCGCATCCTTCCGCCATCGATCTTCTTTTGGAAATGAAGAACGAAGAGAGCGATGTCGTCGTCAGGAAGACGCTCGAAGCGATGGCGCGCGGTGGCGTGTATGACCAGTTGGCGGGAGGCTTCCATCGATACAGCGTCGATGACCACTGGCGCGTGCCGCACTTCGAGAAGATGCTCTATGACAACACGGAGCTGCTGCGCAATTACGTGCACGGTGTGCAGCGATTCGGGCGCGAGGACTTTGCGCAGACTGCTCGCGAGATCATTGGTTGGATGGATGGCACGTTGAGTGATCGCGAAGGCGGCGGCTTCTATGCTTCGCAGGATGCGGACGTGGGCCTCGAAGACGATGGCGACTTCTTCACCTGGACGATGGAGGAAGCGAAAGCTGTGCTCGATGCGGAAGAGATGAGTTTTGCCGTTGAGCATTGGGGCCTGCGCACGGTCGGCGACATGCATCACAACCCGGTGAAGTGCGTGTTGCACATTGCTCAGCCACTCGCCTCGATGGGTGGCGACTTGCCGCAACTCACGGCGTTGCGTGACCGCGTGCGGGCAAAACTTCTGGCTGCGCGGAATCAAAGAGAAATTCCGTTCATCGACCGCACGCTCTACACAAGCTGGAATGCGATGGGTGTGACGGCGTACCTCGAAGCGTCGCGTGTGTTGCAGATGGATGCTGCGCGGGGTTTTGCACTGAAGACGCTGGATCGCCTGCTGGAGAAGGCATGGGATGGCGCGCAGACGCTGGCGCATGTGATTGCTTATCCCGACGGCTCGCGCGTGGCGGAGTTGCAGCCGGGCACGCTCGACGACTATGCCTTCACGGTGCATGCCTGTGTGGACGCGTGGCTGTCGAGTGGCGAACTGTGTTATTTCGAAGCCGGGGAAACTATCGCAGCGGCGATGATTGCGTTGTTCTATGACCGCACGGTGAATGTTTTTTACGACGTGGCTCAATCGCAGGAATTGCCGCTTGGCGTGCTTGGTGCGCGGCGTTGCCCCATTCAGGATTCGCCGACGCCTGCAGGCAATCCCACGGCAGCTTCGGCACTGTTGCGCGTCGAAGCGTTGAACGGCAACGCCGACCTGCGTGCTGTAGCTGAGGACACGCTCGAAAGTTTTGCGGGCGTGGCCGAGCAGTATGGACTCTTCGCGGCGAGCTATGGCCTTGCCGTTGCGCGTATGTTGCGCGATCCCGTGCAGGTGATCATGGTGGGCGAGGGCGAAGAGGCTGCGCGGATGGAGAAGGCGGCGCTTGCTGATTTCGTCGTCGAGTGCACTGTGGTTCGGCTTTCGCAAGCGCAGATTGTGGCAGGAGCCTTGCCGCCTGCGCTCAGGGAAACGCTGGTTGCGGTGCCCGTGCCGCAGGGGGTGCAAGCTTGGGCGCTGGTTTGCAAGGGCCGCGTTTGTCTGCCGCCGGTTGCGAGTGTGGATGCGCTGCGGGCGGCGCTGGTCTAGAGCATTTTTCCAATACACGTGCAGTGTTGAGTGGCGTGCAAGGTGGCTTTTTCTTAAGGAAAAAGCCACTCGGCATCCTGCTTTCGCTCTACACCAATTGGAAAAATGCTCTAGTGGGCCTCCGCGAGGAGGCTTGAAAAGCAGCTGCAGATCCTTCGACTCACCACCCCCAAGCTGAAAAACGCTTGGGGCCCCGTTCGCTCAGGATGACAGGCCTGTTTTTATTCTTGCGGCCTATTGCTGAAGTAGAAAGCTATCGGGCAAAAAATACCCCATCCATGTCGCACGAGAAAGGCGCGGCATGAATGGGGGCCAGAGTGTTGCTGAGTGAACGTCGATGTGCGTGTGCGAAGCACTCTTTCCGCGGAGTGGTTTCGCGCTTGGGTTAAAAGTTGTACTTTGCCGCGAATTGCATCTGACGTGGCGAGTTGGCGTTGATAAATTTTCCGAAGTTGGAGCTGTCGGGATTGCCCTGCACGGCCTGCGGCCCGAAGAACTGCGCGTGGTTGAAGACGTTGAAGCCTTCGACGCGCAGGGTGAGGGCGTGGGAAGAAGTGAGTGCGATGGTCTTCTCGATGGAGGCGTCGAAGTTCTCGAGGCCCGGGCCGTAGAAGAAGCGGCGCGGCGTGTGGCTGAGCGTGCCCTCGGTGGGAATCGTGATCCGTGCAGTGTCGAAGGCCTTGTTGCTGTTGCGCGGATTGCGATTCAGATGGAGGGCTTCGCCGTCATAGACCGGCGTATCGACGCCGTCGTTGTTGATGCCGTTCGGCATGGAACCGATCAGCGAGGTGTCGTCGTTGTTGAACAGCGTGACGGGCATGCCGGAGCTGAAGCGGGTGATGCCGGCCAGCGCCCAGCCGTTGGTCCAGCGCGAAGGATGCTGCGTCAGTAAGGCGATGGGCAACTCGACGTGATAGCTGAGCACGAAGTTCTGTCGCACGTCGAAGGCCGAGATGGCGCGGCTGATGGACTGGTCAATGGGATTGACCTCTTCGGAAAGGTTCGAGGAGTTGTCAATCGACTTCGAGAAAGTGTAGGCGGCCATCAGTTCAGCGTAACGGCTGCGATGTTTGAGCGTGGCCTCGAGCGCGTTGTAGTGGCTGGCGCCGAGGGTCTTCTGATAGGTGATGCCGTCGAAGAGCGGACCGAAGGGGCCGCGGACTTCGAGCGTGGTGCCGTCGGCCTTGGTGAAGGTGCCGCCCTCGCTGAAGGGGCCGCAGGTGCTCGATCCCGAGGCCACCTGGCTGGTGGAGCTCACGCTCAGGCACTTGGCCGAGTCGCCGGGGTTGGCCGGGATCAGCGTGAGCAGGTGGTGCGCCTGCGTGCCGACGTAGCCCAGATTCAGCGTGAGGCCGGAACTCAGTTCGCGTTCGATGGAGAGCGTGTAGCTCTCGGTATAGGGCGAGGTGTTGCGATAGTAGAAGGCCGGGTCGCCGGTGATTGGTTCGTACTTGGTCCAGTCGACAGTCGAATTTGGATGGCTGCGCGAGGCTCCGAAGGCCGGAATGGGAGAAGGGAAAGGCTGCCCGTTGGTGGCGCCGGTGCTGGCCGAGACGAAGGGCTCGTTGAACAGCGGTCGGCCCGAGGTGCTGTCGTAGTCGTAGCCGTAGGGGGCGCAGGCGCTCATGATGCCCGCCGAAAGTCCTTCGAAGGCCGTGTAGAAGATGCCGAAGCCGGCGTGGATGCTGCTCTGATTCGGTGCGCCGAAGACCTTGCGTAACCAGCCGTTGGACCACGTCGGAGTATAGGCCACGCCCACGCGCGGCGAGAAGTTACTCCACTTGGCAGGCGTCAGCGAGTCGGCAATGCCCTTGTCGCCGGGGAAGACCATGCCTTCGGGCGCGCCGGTGTACACCTCGGATTGCTGGCCGAGCACGAAGGTCTGCAACTGGTTGTACTTCTCATGTCAGGGCGGCAGCAGGTCCCAGCGCACACCGTAGTTCAGCGTGAGGTTGTTCCTGATCTGCCAACTGTCTTGCGCGAAGATGCCCACATATTTGTTGCGCAGGTAGAAGCCGCTGGCGTCGCCCTGCTCGTAGGTGCTGGCCACGCCAATCAGAAAGTCGGCAAAGTCCAGGCCGGTCTCCGATCCCTGAAAGACGAAAGCGCCGTTGTTGATCGAGTTCGAGTTGATGTTCACCTGATCGAGGTGCATGTTGGCGCCGAACTTGAGCGTGTGTTTGCCAAGCACCTTGGAAAGATTCTCGGTCCACTGGTAGGTGTTGTTCGCCTGTCGCTCGCCGGTGGTGTCGACGCCGAAGGTGAAGTCGTTGAGCGAAACATTTTCGATGCCTTCGATGGAAGAGTTCAGCGGCACGATGCCGAGCGTGTCAGCTCCGGTGACGAAGCCCTGTGAAGCAAGGCTGGTGCCGACGCCCCCGACCGGCTGGCCGATCAGGTTGGAGTCGCGCATTACGCTGAAGTGAAATTCGTTGACCAGCGTTGATCCCCAGGCGCGCGTCCAGCCGAGGTTGAGCAGTTGTGCGCGGCCGTGCGAGATGGCGTTGAAGCCCGGCACCGAGGCACCGCCCTGGCTGGTCGGATACGGATTGTCGAGCACGTAGCCGTCACGGAAGTAGTAGGCGGAGAGACTACCGATGTGTGTGGTCCAGTCGAGGCGCAGCGCGGCCTTGTTGTCGCCGAGAGTTTCGTTCTGACTTGAATCGGAGAAGGTTGTGTTGTCGACATTCGGCGTGGGAATGTACTGGAGCAGCGCCTTGGAAGGCGCCGACCAGACGCTGGTGGGAATCGATGCATTGGGAAAGACGCAGGTGCTGGTCGAGGTGCAACCGCTGGTGTAGTAAGGTTCGTTGGTGGTGACCGTGTAGCCAAGCCGGTTGGTGAGCAGTGTGGCCAGGTAGGCGCCGCTGACCGTGCCGGTCAGGCTGCTTGTTTTGTCGGAAAAATCGCCGGTGCGATTGGCCGCGGTGGGC
>Ga0224528_1000902_pt1 | contig 21462 bp, 16 predicted proteins | sample CBST25metaG_2_FD_179888 | JGI IMG/M metagenome (GOLD analysis project Ga0224528, IMG submission 179888) | Peat soil microbial communities from Stordalen Mire, Sweden - C.B.S.T25 | ecosystem: Environmental > Terrestrial > Soil > Wetlands > Peat | place: Sweden: Norrbotten County, Stordalen Mire...
GTGGCCGAAAAGCAGGTTTCTTGCCAAAGACTCGGTTCAAACCCGCTGGTCAACGATCAAAATGCCGGGCCAGAGGAGAAAATCCCCTTTTCCACCTGCCGGTTGGGGGATTTTGCAAGAGGCTCGTGATATCGATTCGAAAATGGTTTCAGGTGTCCTTGGCATGCAGTCTTTCTTTAGTTTGCTTTTTCACCTCGGGTTGCAAATCAAAACCAGCAGGGCCGCCCATGGGGCCGGTGCAGGTATCGGTGATCAAACTGCAGCCGCAGTCGCTGCAACTGACCACAGAGTTGCCGGGAAGGATAACGGCATATCTGACGGCGGAGATCCGGCCGCAAGTCAATGGCATCATCAAGAAGCGGCTGTTCCAGGAAGGCGCGATGGTCCGTGCGGGCCAGGTGCTTTACCAGGTCGACCCGGCATCGTATCAGGCGTCGCTGGCGCAGGCCAAGGCAAATCTCGCTTCCGCCGAGGCGAATCTCCCCTCGCTGCAGGCCAAGGCTGACCGCTACCGCGATTTGAGCGCGATCCACGCCGTAGGCCAGCAGGATTACGACGACGCGGTTGCCGCGCTCAAGCAGGCGCAGGCAACGGTGGAGTCTGACAAGGCCGCCGTAGAGAGCGCTCGCATCAATCTGGCCTACACGCCAATCACTTCGCCAATTACAGGACGCATTGGCAAATCGAGCGTGACGGTAGGTGGTCTGGTCAGTTCTTACCAAACCACGGTTCTGGCGATGGTACAGCAGATTGAGCCCGTGTATGTGGATGTGGTGCAGGCCAACGCCGACCTTCTGCGGTTGCGCGCGCGCCTGGCGAACGGCCAGTTGAAGTCTTCCGGAGCCCAGGGCAACAAAGTGAAGCTTTACCTGGAGGATGGCTCGCTCTATCCGGTCACAGGCAAGCTGGAATTCCGCGACGTGACCGTGGATACGACCACTGGTTCGGTGACCGTGCGCATCACGTTTGCGAATCCGAAGCAGATTCTTCTGCCTGGCATGTACGTGCGCGCAGTCGTGGATGAAGGCATCCGACCAGATGCGTTGCTGCTGCCGCAGCAGGCAGTGAGCCGCGATCCCAAAGGGTTGCCATTCATTTGGGTCATCGGGGCCAACGGCAAGGCTGAACGGCGCATGATCGAGGTGGATCGCGCCATCGGCAACCAGTGGCTGGTAAGCAGCGGCGTGTCGGCCTCCGAGCAGGTAGTGATGGAAGGCGGCGATCAGTTGAAGGCGGGCATGCAAGTGCAAGCCGCTCCCTACAAGGGCAACTCAACGGCGCCAGAAACAGCAACGGCGCCGCAATCGGCGTCAGGGAAGTAGGCCGGCGATGTCAAAATTCTTTTTGGAACGTCCTGTTTTTGCGTGGGTCATCGCCATCGGCATTATGGTCATAGGCTGCCTGGCCATTTACACCCTGCCCATTTCGCAGTATCCACCCATCGCTCCGCCATCGATCTCCATTACCGCGTCCTACGCGGGCGCTTCGGCGGAGACCGTAGAAAATACCGTTACCCAGATCATCGAGCAGAAGATGACAGGATTCGACAACCTCCTGTACATGACTTCGACCAGCGATTCGTCTGGACAAGCCCGTATCGAGCTGACCTTCCGGCCGGGAACGGACCCCGATCTGGCTTGGGCGCAGGTGCAGAACAAGCTCCAGTTGGCGAACGCCAGCTTGCCTACGACCGTGCAAAGCTACGGCATTACGGTCAGCAAGTCGACGCGCAATTATCTGATCTTTGTCTCCCTCATTTCGGAAGATGGCAGCATGGACGGAGCCGACCTGCGCGACTACGCACAATCGAATCTGGAACAGGTGCTTGCGCGTGTACAAGGGGTGGGCGAAGTAACCACAATGGGAAGCCAGTACGCGATGCGCATCTGGCTGAATCCTGACAAGCTGAATCAATACCAGTTGACCATCGGTGACGTGACGGCGGCGCTGAAAAACTACAACGTGGAAGTGTCGGCTGGACAGCTGGGAGGAACGCCCGCCGTGCCAGGGCAGCGGCTGAACTCCGCCATTATCGTACAGAACATGCTGAAAACGCCGGAAGAATTCGGCGCCATTCCCGTGCGTACGAGCACCAGTGGATCCATTGTTCGCGTCCGCGATATTGCGCGGACAGAGATGGGCACCGAATCGTACGACATGGACGCGTTCTACAACGGAAAACCAACCGCGGTTCTGGCAATTCGCCAGGTAACCGGCGCCAATGCGCTCGACACGGTCAAAGGTATCCGCGCCAAGGTCGACGACATGAGCCGCTATTTTCCGCATGGCATGAAGGCGGTCTATCCGGTCGATACTACGCCATTCACGCGGGCGGCTATTCGAGAAGTGGTGAAGACGCTTCTTGAAGCGATTGTCCTGGTCTTCCTGATCATGTGGCTGTTCATGGGCAACATCCGTGCCACATTGATTCCCACTATCGCTGTGCCCGTGGTGTTGCTGGGCACTTTCGCTGTCTTGAGCGCATTTGGCTATTCGATCAACATGCTCACCATGTTCGCCATGGTGCTGGCCATCGGTCTGCTTGTCGATGACGCGATTGTCGTGGTCGAGAATGTCGAACGCGTGATGAGCGAAGAAGGTTTATCGCCACGCGAGGCAACCGCCAAATCCATGGAGCAGATCACCAGCGCGCTGGTTGGCATTGCGCTGGTGTTGTCAGCCGTGTTCGGACCCATGGCTTTCTTCTCCGGATCCACAGGCATCATCTACCGGCAGTTTTCCGTTACCATCATTGCCTCCATGCTGCTGTCGGTCACCGTGGCTTTGATCCTGACCCCCGTGCTGTGCGCTACGTTTTTGAAGCCGGTGGAAAAAGGCGAGTCCGTACGCGCTGGAAGGTGGTCGCCGTTGCACACCTTCCTGAGCTGGTTCAACCGCTTTTTTGAGAAGATTCGCGAGTTTTATCTGCGGGTCGTGCAACATTCACTCCAGAGAAAGCTGTTCTATGGGATTGGCTACGGATTGATCCTGTGCCTCGTTTGCTTCCTGTATTACCGGATGCCGACCGGCTTTCTTCCGGAAGAGGACCAGGGCTCAGCGATTGCCTCGGTCACTCTGCCTGCAGGATCAACGCAAGAACAAACACGAGCCGTCGTCAATCAGGTGTCAAAGTACATCCAAGAAAACGAAGGCGGATGCGTTGAGGCCGCCATGGCGATCATCGGCAATGGCATGGGGGGACAGGCCCAGAACCAGGGCATGCTTTATATACGCATGAAGGACTGGGACCAACGCAAGGGCCCCGCGCTGTCGGCGCAGGCTCTGTCTACCCGCATCATTATGCGGTTCGCCGGACTTAGGAATGCGCGTGTTCTCGCGTTTCCACCGCCCGCTGTGATCGAACTGGGAACCGCAACGGGCTTTGACTCCGAATTGGTGAACTTCGGCGGCCTGAGTCACAGCGACCTCATGTCGGCGCGCGACCAACTGCTTGCCTTTGCCAACAAGGACTCACGGGTGGTGCGCGTACGCCATAACGGACTTGACGATGTAGCGCAGTTTCGCGTCGACGTGGATTGGGACAAAGCGGGCGCCCTGGGTGTATCGATTTCCGACATCCACGATGCAATCTCGACAGCATTCGGCGGAGCTTATGTGAACAACTTCGTAAAGGGCGGACGCGCAAAGCGCGTGTTTGCGCAATCCGATGCGCAATATCGCATGCTGCCGGAGGATCTTAACCGGATCTACGTAAAGAGCAGTTCCGGCCAGATGGTTCCTTTCTCCGCCTTTGCTTCGACACGGTGGTCGTATGGATCGCCGCGTCTGGAGAGGTTCAACGGCTTCCCTTCACTCAACATTACCGGTGAGCCTGGACCGGGACAAAGCTCGGGCCAGGCGATGCAAGCCATGGAAGACCTGGTCGGAAAATTGCCAAAGGGGCTCCGCCTGGATTGGAACGCGCTCTCCTACCAGGAGCGGATGGCGACCAATCAGGGACCGATGCTCTATGCGTTCTCCGTTCTCGTGATCTTTCTTTGCGTGGCCGCACTCTATGAAAGCTGGACGATTCCCTTCGTGAACTTGTTGATGTTGCCACTCGGAGTCTTTGGCGCTCTGCTGGCGACAACAATGCGTGATATGCCGAACAACGTCTACTTCCAAATCGGATTTCTGACAACGCTCGGCCTCTCCACCAAAAATGCAATTCTGATCATTCAGTTCATCAAGCAGCAGCTAGCGCTGGGAAAAGGACTGACCGATGCCACCCTGGCCGCGGTTCGCATCCGCTTCCGTCCGGTCATCATGACCTCACTGGCATTCTTCTTCGGCACACTGCCCTTGGCATTGGCCGGTGGAGCTGGAGCAGGCGCAATGAAAGCAATCGGCACAGCGGTAACCGGTGGCATGATTTCCGCCACATTCATTGACCTGATCTTTATCCCACTGTTCTTTGTCGTGGTCACGCAGTGGTTCGCCAAGAAAAAGAACGTTCCAGAGCCGCCTTCCAGTGGCTCTGCCCCAGTCAGCACGCCGGAGGCGATATGACGAAGAAGATTCAAGCCGTACTCTGTGCCTCAATCAGTACCGTCCTCTGTCTGACTGGATGTGCGCCGCACAAACAGGTATATCAACAACCGCAGATGCCAACAGCGCCCGCATGGCATTCTGGCTTGTCGTCACAGCAGACGCCCGCTTCGGCTGCTGTGACGGCCTCGGCTCCCGCGGCAACCGAGGTTAAGTGGCGCGACTACTATACCGACGATAAGCTGCGCCAGGTGATTGATCTGGCGCTCAAGGATAATCGCGACCTTCGCATTGCCGTTCTCAACGTTGAAAAGGCAATGGCGCAGTACCGGCAGCAACACGCTAGTCAATTTCCGGAGTTGGATGCGACCGCCAGCAGTGATGTTTACCGTGTGCCGGGTACGATGAGTCAGTCGGGGAAGGGTGGCTACATTTCAGAGACCAACAAAATCGGCGTGCAGGTATCATCCTGGGAATTGGATTTATGGGGCCGCTTGAGGAGCCTGTCTCGCCAGCAAATGGAGCTTTATCTGGCGAGCGATCAAGGGCGCATCAGCACGCAGATTTCCCTGATTGCTTCGGTTGCAAGCCAATATCTGACAGTGGGCAGCGATCAGGAGAACTTGCGTCTGGCCCAGGCGACGATGGAGTCACAGAAAGCGTCCTACGAGCTTACCCGGAAAAGCCGCGACCGCGGAGTGGATTCGGACCTCGAAGTAAGTGAGTCGCTGAGCCAGGTACAGTCGGCGCAGGTGGACGTAGTGAAATATACGCGTCAACTGAACGTCGATGAGAATGAACTAGAGGTGCTGGTAGGCGCTCCAGTTCCGGCTGAACTCTTGCCCAGCGGACTCTTGCCGGATGAGTCGCTTAAGGACGTTTCGGTGGGGGTTCCATCGGATGTTCTGCTGCGCCGGCCGGATATTATCGAGGCCGAACATAACCTGAAATCTTCTTATGCCAATCTGGCGGCAGCCAGAGCCGCCTATTTTCCGACCATCACGCTGACTGCGGGCGCGGGCGTAACGAGCGGCGCGTTGGCTGACCTGTTCAAAGGCGGGCCGGGCACCTGGGAATTTGCTCCTCAGGTGAGTCTGCCGATCTTCGATGCCGGTTCACGGAACGCCAAATACAAAACCGCGCAGGTTGAGCGTGACACGTACATCGCCAACTACGAAAAAGCAATCCAGACCGCCTTTCAGGAGGTCAGTGATGGGCTCAATGGCCGCGAGCGCCTACTGGAACAGCAAGAGGCACAGCAGGCCGAAGTGAAGACTCTAGCCGAGACTTACCGCCTTACCGAAGCTCGCTATAAAGCCGGCATCGATGGCTACCTGAATGTGCTGGTCGCGCAACGGTCGCTCTACAGCGGACAGCAGTCGCTGATCAACACACGACTCTCTCGCTTAAGTAACCTCGTGACGCTCTACAAGGTATTGGCGGGCGGCGCGCAGTAAGTACGCTGCGAGGGGAAGCAGCATGTAAAGCCCCGCCAATCCCAATGAAGCATACCACCGGGAGATTGCAGAGAATTAAGTGCCGTTTTGGTAGGCTGGGAACAAATCTACCGAATAGGGGAAAAAAGCAGAACGGAAAGTCGGTGTGGCTTTCCTGATCTTCTTCAGGCCATCTCCGCGGTTCGCGTGGCGCGGGAGAGAAGAACTGGTACGACTTGGGGTGTGCCGCAAAGGCTCCCGAGGCGATGGTGGTTGTGGTAGCCAGGGGCCAAACGAGCTCGTCGATTCTGCCCGGTGAAGGGCAGGACTTGCACGGTTGACAGACAATTCGTTCTCGGGGCAACTCCGGTGTGGGGCTGCTGCTTTTTTGCTTTTCCGCGAAGGCGAGGGACCGTGGAATGGTGGCCGAGAATGGCGGACAGATGGCCAATGCAGAGCAGAAATTGAAGCAAGGGAAGAAGTCCAGCCGAGGGGCGACCGGCGAAACGGTCGCTACCTCCAAAACCCTGGAATCGGGAGCTGAGCCGCAGCGAGGGGAAGGCGCCCGCCGCGGAGCCCTGACGCCCAGGAAACGGGCCAAGCCGGGGAGCGCGCCCCACGGCAAGCAAAGCGGCGAGGCCAGCAATAATCAGGCGGCCGCGGAGGATGGCGCCGAGTTGCTTATCAAGGCGGCGGACCAGCAGGTGAAGGAGAACTGCGGAAAGTTGTCGAAACTGCTGGCGGACAAGGCGCTGGAAGGGAATATCAGCAGCGCCAGGCTGCTGATCATGCTTGCAGAGCGCAAGAAGCCGCGCGAGGAACCGGTGAAGCGGGCGCGCCGGCCGAGCTTGGCAATGCGGTGGGCGGCCGAGCCGAAATGGGAGGGAGACGAAGAGGGCAACGATGAGTGAGCCGCAGGCAGGAAACAGGCGCGCGGGATGAAGATGCGCCGAGTTTCTTGCTCGTCCATCCTCGCCGCAGAAGTGCGGCGGGGATGGGGCTCCCGATCGACTTGCACGAACTGAGAGGATGGGTGGTTTCCCATTCCGGGAACGCCGCATCCAGAGTGCGCGGCGGTTTCGCCCGTCTGGCTGCGCAGATTCATCGTTATCTGTTTCACGCGCGGCAAACGGTTGCGGCCTATAATAAAGCATGGCGACGGTTCGGCAGCCCACACCCGCAGAGGTTCCAAGCGTTCCCTCGTCCCCTTCGGGAGAGCGAAAACCTCAAGTGCGCGCCGTTGACCAGAGCGCACTTGACCAGAGTTTTGAGGCCCTTCTTCGCCAGGTCAAAGCCAACCGCCCCAGCGACGACATCGCCCTGATCCGCAAAGCTTGGGAGTTTTGCGTCCAGCACCATCGGGGACAGATGCGCGCCTCAGGCGAGCCCTACATCACCCACCCTCTGGAAGTTGCGGAAGTTCTGGCAGAGATGAAGATGGACTCGACGGCCATCTCCGCCGGACTGTTGCACGACGCGGTCGAGGACACCCCCGCCACCAATGAGGAAATCGCCGCCATTTTCGGCGATCAAGTGGCCCATATCGTCGAGGGTGTCACCAAGATCGACAAGATCGAGTTCGCCAATCGCGAGGACCGCCAGGCCGAAAATGTGCGCAAGATGCTGCTGGCCATGGTTTCGGACGTGCGTGTGGTGCTCATCAAGCTGGCCGACCGGCTGCATAACATGCGCACCCTGGAACACCTCAAGCCGGATCGGCAAGAGGCCATCGCCCGCGAGACCCAGGACATCTACGCTCCCCTTGCGCATCGTTTGGGCATGGGCAAAGTGCGCGGAGAACTCGAGGACCTGGCCTTCCGCTATACAGATCCGGTCAGCTACGAAAAAGTCTCGGCAGCCGTCGAGGCGCGCCGCATCGAGGGTGAACAGTTCCTGCGCGGCGTGGAAGAGACCTTGATTGAACAGCTGCGCGAAAACAACATCGAAGCGCGCGTCGAGTGGCGCATTAAGCGGCTTTACTCGATCTTCCAGAAGATCGAGCGCTCCAAAGTCTCCTTCGACCAGGTCTATGATCTACTCGCCATCCGCGTCATCACCCAAGACGTAGCCGCCTGCTACGCTGTCTTTGGCCTCATCCACACGCTCTGGCGCCCCGTCCCCGGCCGCATCAAGGACTTCATCGCCATCCCCCGCGCCAACCGCTATCAGTCCCTGCACACTACGGTGATCGGCGAGGGTGGCCACCAGTTCGAAGTCCAGATCCGCACCGAGGAGATGCACCGCATCGCCGAGGAAGGCATTGCCGCCCACTGGAAGTACAAGGCAGGCGACGGCGTGGTCAACTCCCGCGACGAGGAGCGGCTCAACTGGATTCGCCAGTTGGTCGAGTGGCAGAAGGAGATGACCGACCCCAACGAGTTCCTCTCCAGCCTGAAGATGGACCTCTATCCGGACGAGGTCTACACCTTCACGCCCAAGGGAAAAGTGGTTGTGGTTCCGGCCGACGGCACGCCGGTTGACTTTGCCTACACCGTCCACACCGAGGTCGGCCACACCTGCGTGGGCGCCAAGGTCAATGGGCGCATGGTGCCCCTCCGCACCAAACTCCGCACCGGCGACATTGTCGAAGTCGTCACACAGAAGGACCACAAACCCAGCCGCGACTGGCTCACCTTCGTCAAAAGTCCGCGCGCCCGCAACAAGATCAAGCATTGGCTCAATGAGGACCAACGCCGCCGCGCCGTGGAAATCGGCCGCAAGCTCCTCGATCGCGAAGCGCGCAAGTTCAAGGTGCCGCTGAGCCAGATTGTGGACCAGGATCTGGGCCGAATCGCCAACGAATTCGGGATGGCGACCTCAGCCGATCTGCTTGCCAGCCTGGGCTCTGGGAAGCACTCCGCACATCAGATCCTCAACAAGCTGGTTCCCGGCTACTCTACGCAAGGCGAACCCGAGCCCACCGAGCCCAAGGCGCCCGCCACCGTCGAGTCGGCCATGTCCGATGCGGTGCGCAAGCTCCATCTGACCGGCTCCGACTCGCTGCAGGTGGAAGGCCAGAACGACCTGCTGGTGTATCGAGCGCGATGTTGCAACCCAATTCGCGGCGAGGAGATCGTCGGTTACGTCACACGCGGCAAAGGCGTGGCCGTACATGCTCGGAGCTGTCCCAACGTGCAGAACCTGCTCTACGAAAGCGACCGGCGCATCGGCGTCGAGTGGTCGCGTGTGGGCGACCAGTCCGCTGGACGGCCGCAGCGCTACCCGGTCAAGATCACCGTCTTCTGCGATGACCGGACCGGCATGTTGAAGGAGTTGACCGCCGTAATCTCCGACGACAACACAAACATCCGCGGCGTGGATATTCGCCAGGACCCGAACGGCGAAGCGGTGATCGAGTTCGTTGTGGAAGCGGAAGACCTGCGCCACCTGAATCGCATGGTTCTCGGGCTACGCCGCGTCGGCGGTGTGCGCGCCGTACAGCGGACGCAAAAGCTCTAAGCAGAGCAGTATGTCGGTCCCCAACGGTTGGCGCGCAGCTACCACAGCAACTTGTGGACTTCATTCATTCTATGGGTTCAAGTCCCGAGAGGAAGGACGCACCAGGGACTAAAGCCCACTGACTTTATTAGCCTTATCGGCACAACTGAAGTCGTGCCCTGTTACAAGGCCTCCTCGATTCGCTGCTCAACGACAGCAATAGGCTGTGATCACCTCAGTCATACATATGGATGACCAGTAAAAACAATTTCGAGCCACCCCATCTTTTTTAGCGATTTGCATGATGTATAAAATAGATCAATATTTCTTGATAGCAGGGCGTCCCCAAACTGGGGAACCGACTCTGACCTTCAACTTCTGACCATATTGGCAGGTGGACTCGAATCGGAGGCTGTGATGAACCTCGGCGTTGTTTCCGTCCAATTTCCCCTCGACTCTCCCCTCGACGATATTGGTGCGCTGGCCTCGCCTTGCCTGAATGAGATCTCAGAGGCGCTGTCGAGGGACGGTTTCCTGGCGCTGAATGCAATCGCCGATGCTGACGAAGTGGTAGATATACGAGCGACACTGAGTGGTTTTTTTGCAAAACAGGTTGGAGCCAAGGAAGGATCGATGTTCGACACCCTGGCAAGCAAACCTGGCGAGCAGAGTGGACGGTCGATCCAATTGACCAATCCGACCGAATATGCGCCCGAGTTGCTCCGCACCCAGTTCGTTCGCAACGCGACGAAGATCGCCCGTCAGGTCTTATCTTCGGATGCCATGCTGATCTTTGACTTTGCTCTCCTGAAGCCCGCATATATCGGCAAAGGAACTCCCTGGCATCAGGATGAAGCATATCGCGAACCCGGCTTCACGCACGATGAACTCACCTTCTGGATGCCCCTGCAGGACGTTGGCAGGGATGACGGCTGCATGGTCTTTATTCCGGGCTCGCATCATGGCGGCTTACTCGAGCATCGATGGGTGAACGACGATCCGCAAGCACATGCGCTCGAATGCTGCGGCATATTTCCGGAGGCAGAGGCGGTCGACCGTCCTTTGCCTGCCGGCGGCTGCACGATCCACACCTCCCGGACGATCCACTGCACCAAGGACAACATCTCCAGTGTCGATCGGTATGCCTATATCCTTGCCTTCGGCGTTCCGCCAAAACGCGCCCCGGAGCCGCAAGCCATGGGCTGGATGGAACAGAGGAACAACGCACACCGCAAGACAAAGAGAGCGTGGCTTCTGCGCGGTGGTATCTTTACCCTGATCAAGCGGAAGTGGCAACGCGGCGAGCTGAGAGGAACTGCAATGATTCGTTACACTTTGGCGAAAGGAATCCGCATACTCCTTGGCCGTTGAGCCGGTTTCTTCCTATGGCATATAGCAAGGGAAGCGGCGCTTACACAGCCTTCCCTGCCGCCACGCCCGAGGCCCACGCCCACTGGAAGTTGAAGCCGCCCAGCCAGCCGGTCACGTCGACCACTTCGCCAATGAAAAACAGACCGGGGACAGTGCGCGCTTCCATGGTGCGGGCCTGCAGGGCGTTCGTGTCTACACCGCCGGCGGTCACTTCGGCCTTGTCGAAGCCCTCTGTACCTACGGGATGAAAAGCCCACCGGCGCAGTTCCTTCTCGCAAGCCTCCAGATCGGAGTTGGACCAGCCTTTCGGCGCGCCAACCTCGGCCAGATGGCCTGCCAGCCGCTGCGGAAGGACCGCACGCAAGGCCTGCTTGAGGGCAGCCGGGTCGCGGCGAGCCCGCGGCGCCCGCAGAGATTCCAGAAGCCCTGCTCCGCGAGCAAGGCCTGGGACGAAATCCACCCACAGAGGCTCCCCCAGCCGCCAAAAGGACGAGGCCTGCAAGACCGCCGGCCCGCTCAAGCCGCGATGCGTGACCAGCAACTTCTCCCTGAACCTGGCTCGGCCCGCTTGCGCCTCGACCTCCGCCGCAACGCCAGTCAGCGCGGTCCAGCCAGCCTCGTCACCGCCGAGGAGAAGCGGAACCAGTGCCGGCCTGGGCTCGATTACGCTCAGCCCGAATTGCCGCGCAAGGTCGTAGCCCAGCCCGGTCGCGCCCAGCTTGGGAATGGAAAGGCCGCCGCTGGCCACCACCAGCGACTCGGCCCGGAACTCACCGAGCGACGAGGCAACGCTGAAGCCGCCCGCGGACCGCTCGACGGCAATCCTGTCTGCATTCAGAACGAGTTCGACACCGCTCGATTCGCACTCCGCCAACAGCATGTCGAGAATGCCGCGCGCCGATCCGTCGCAGAAGAGCTGGCCGAGAGTCTTTTCGTGCCAGGCGATGCCGTAGCGCTCAACCAACTCGAGAAAATGGCGCGGCTGGTATAAAGCCAGAGTCGACTTGGCGAAGTGGGGATTTTCAGAGAGGAAATTAGCCGGACCGCAATCGAGATTGGTGAAATTGCAGCGCCCGCCGCCGGAGATGAGGATTTTGCGGCCCGGCTGGCCGTTGTGTTCGAGGAGGGCGACCCTTCGCCCGCGCTGGCCGGCCGTCGCCGCACACATCAGACCCGCCGCACCCGCGCCGAGAACCACCACATCGAATTGGCGCGGCGCTGGAGTCATGACTCAAGTTCAGGATACAGGTCATGGAATCAGCAGGTCAGCACGCGCTAGCGCAGGTTAGCAAGTTAGCTGGTTCTGTGCGAGGGGAGATTCCGTGGTTCCGGAAGGCAGGATGAACTCCGGGGTATCCCAGGTCTGAAAATCCAGACCTGGGATACCCAACATTGTTCAACTTCAGACGGTCAGAAGCCTAGTTTCCCTCGTCGCGGAACATGGGATGGGGAATCAGCTTGCGGTAGTCTTCCTGGTGGGCATTGTCGAGGCAGGCCTCGATAATGCGTTTGCCGAGCGGGTCGAGGTCGGGGACCAGGAACTGCTTCAGCTCCTTGGCGAAGAACTCGCGCCACTGGCGTGCGCCTTCCTGGTAGACTTCCATGCCGCCCTGCAACTGCTCTTCCACCTTGAGGAAGACGCGGGGAATCATGGAGCCCTCGATGCGCAGCTGATTGGGGATGTAGCCGAGCAGCGGGCAGATGGCCTCGCCCACCTGATCGCGGGCGAACTTGGCGCTGCCGCGGCGGGCCAGGTATTCGCGAGCAATCCACTCTGCCATGAAGCCGACTTTCCAGGCTCCGATGTGCTGGTTGGGGATGAGCACATAGCGGGTATCCGGAGTGCTCAAGACCTGCTGGAGGAGCAGGTTGGCCTGGTCCACGCGGCGGCCGGTGGCAAAGGCCCAGTAGGAGCCGACGCCCTCGGACTGCATCTCTTTGCTCTTGGAAGCCTGGATGCTGGGGTTGGCGTGGCCGCGGGGGGCAACCAAACGCCACAGCCAGCCCAGGGCCGGGCTGAGGACGTGCGTCATGGCCAGGATGCCGTAGAGCTGGCTGTCCTTGTGGGTGGGGGGGCAACGCACGCCAAAGCTCCTCACATCGATGCGCTGTGGGCCGTCCAAAACGTCTTCGATCATGCGGCGGGGGAGGATGACGCGGGGATTGGGGCAGGGCTTGCCGGGCGCATCTTCGACATGTTCCCAGGTGAGGCAGGTTCCGCCGGGGACGATGTAGTGGTTGAGAAAGACCAGGGGCTCGGGGGGATCGATACAGAGCCGTTCGAGATTGGGCGCGGTGCCGTAGCTGTGGATGTGATCGACGCGGACAAACCAGCCGTTTTCGGCGTCGGCGATGGTGAGGCGCTTGCTGTTGCCCTGAATCCGGGGGTGGGCGCAGGCCATGTCGTCGGCAATCGGCCGCAGGTGGCAGGCTTCAGGGAGATTGAGCGTGCGCTCTTCCCTGGTGACGACGTTGCGTCCCAGGAGCAGGCGGCCATCGTCCATGCGGTGGATGTGCTCGGTCATTTCGCTCTTGCCGCCGCCGGAAGCGCCCTCGTGCATGATGATCAACTGGTTCTCGTAGGGGGTCATGACGGCGACGGCGGAGCAATGGTTGGTGGTCCAGCCCTCGTGCTCGCCCTTGTCGAGGAGCATGGAATAGACGCCTTTTTTGGCGCTGGGGCCGGGATAGAGGTTGTAGGCGAAGATTTCCTGGTGGGTGGCCTGACGGTCGTGGACGACGACCTGCTTTCCGCCAAAGTGGGTGTGACGGAAGGGAGGCGCAACGAAGAGCACGCCACCGGTGATTTTGAAGTCTGCCGGAACCTGGCTGCGGGGAATCATGCCCTGCAAGTCGCCGAGCGCCGCGGCAAAGAAGGCCGCCTGGCGGGGAACGATCAACAGAGCCCCATACTTGAGCGCGTCCGAGCCGGCATAGAAGGGCATGGCGACAAGCTCTTGCGTCTTGAGCCAGTCAAGAGTCTCCTGGCGCATTTTGTCGAAGGTCTCGCCGAAGCGCTGCTCATAGGTGGGCTTGTCAGTGGGCAGTTGGTCGCCGATGACCATGGCGTCCGGATCGCGCCGGCGCATGGCGGGCTCAGGGAAATTGATGGCCAAGCCATTGCGGGCCTTGGTGATGATGGCTTCGGTGATGCGGCCCACACCGGGCACCTGAAAGACAGTCTCATAGACGCCGTGGTCGTCACGATTGCCGAGCGTCCAGTCGGTTTCACCCGATGCGCGGCCCAGGGCCCAGTCGAGCAACTGCTGCCGGGTCTCCGGCGTCTGCACCAGCGGAGCTGCGCTGAGCACCTCGCGGACGTGCGCGGGCAAGTCCATCTCGGCCCAACTGGCCTGGAAATCAACAAAAGGTTCAGGAACTGCGGCAGTGCTCATCTTGTTCTCGCTTTCCGGGGGAGATAGCGGTTTGCCAATTGCTGAAGGGCGAAGACGCCGCTTCAAGTGGCTCATTTCGCAAGAAAAGGCCATCTGTCGCGACGTTGAAAAGCCATGCAAACTGGAAAGCCGCTTTGGGTGATGCGCTTAAACCCGCTTCAAAGCCAAGAAGCTCGTACTCTTTTTATCTCATTGTCCATCACACTTGGCAGTGCGCAGTATCACAATCTGGTCAACGGGCAGGGGGAGAGGTTGGCCGAGCCGCAGAAGGGAACAGCCGGAGTCTCACGATTGTGGACAAATTCGGCCCCTCACCGTAACTTTTTCGTCCTCCCGCGCGAACCTGCTTATGACCGCCGGATTCGCGTGAGTTGGAGACTCCAGCGCGCGGGGCTGCGGCGGTACTTCCCCAAAAAACGGAGTGTCGCATGAAGATTCTTTACTATCTGAGCGCCATCGCGCTGCTGACCGGAACCGTCACCACTGCCGAGGGCCAAATTCGAGACGGCCAAACCGTTGTAGTGACCGCCTCCAATACCTCCAACAACCAATTGCTGGCGTATGACACGAGCGGCCGCCTGCTTCAGACCGTAGCCACCAACGGCAAAGGCGGGGTAGGCGGGAACGCGGGCGGCATCGCCAGGTCGGGCAACAAACTCGCCCTGGTCAACTTTGGCTCCGAGTCGGTCTCGCTCTTTCATCGCGGCGAGGACGGCTTCCGGCTGACCCAGGTGATTTCGACTGCCTCGGCGCCGCAGAGTGTCGCATTTGGCCACAGGCATCTTTACATTCTTGGAGCCACCGGGGTGGAATCGCACCGGGTGTACGAGTGGGGCGTGGATTCCAGCCCGGACGGAATTGCGCCTCTGGTGGTGGCGGATGGCTCTGCCGCCCAGGTGGGCGTGCTGGAAAACCAACTGATTATCTCGGAGAAGAGCAATGCCATCGAGACCGTGAACCTGAGCCGAGAGAACGCGGTGGAAGGAGCGGCCAAGCTGGTCGAGAATATCCCGGCCAACGTGAACGCTCCGTTTGGGCTGGCAACGCGGGGCAACGAAGCTTACGTCACCATTGCCCACGCCAACGAGATCAGCCTGGTGCGCAAGGATGCGGTGGTGACGGTAACCGGTTCCGGCACCCAGCACGCACCCTGCTGGGTAGCGCTGGACGGGCCGTTCCTCTTTTCTTCGAACTCCCCCAGCCAGAGCGTTTCGCGCTATCTGGTGTATGGGACCAACATCATCCAACAAGCGGCGGTGGCCGCGACCTTCCATGGCAACCCGACCGACATTGCCTATCAGGGAGGATGGACGGCCGTGGTGGATGGAGCGGGAACGGTCTCGCACCTTTCCATTTTCAAGGTGGATGGAGATGGGAATCTGACGTTGAACGGCGTGGCCACGCTCGGTGGCGGGGCGAACGGGGTGGCGATCGTTCCCGGAGAATAGGCTAGGGCAAAATACACGGAACCTGGCGCGGGCTTTTCTTCATGGAAAAGCCCGCGCCGGTCTTCCAGGCGACAGGTGATAATAAGTGCGGAAGGTTACTCCGCGTCGTTGCGTGTATGTAGAAGAGGCCCTCATGATCGCCACTCCCTCGGCGCCCGAAGCTGCGTCGTCGTTGAGTCTGGAGTCGCTAATGTCCGGCTACCAGCAGGCGGACGAGCAGGCGGCGGCGACCCTGATCGAAAGGGTGAGCCCGCTGTTGCTGCGCTATTTCTGGGTCCATGCCTACCACCGCGGGTATGCCGAAGACCTATTGCAAGAGACGTGGATGCGCATCCACAAGGCGCGACCCACCTATCGCAGGGGCTCGCCGGTGCTGCCGTGGATTTTTGCGATCGCTCGGCACACGGGACTGGATTACTACCGCGGGGCCCGGCGCGTGGAAGTGCGCGAGATGCAGGTGGATCCGCTGCCTGAAGTTGCGGCAAAGCCGGTGGACTTTGCCGCAGGCGACGCCGAGCCGGAGATGGCCGAACTGGACGCGGTTCTTGCCCACTTGCCCGCCAGCCAGCGGGAAGTCGTCGTGATGCTGAAGGTCTCAGGAATGACCGTGGAGGAGGTGGCGCGAGCCACTGCGTCGAGCGCGGGGTCAGTGAAGCAGAAAGCGCATCGCGCCTACCGGAAGCTGCGCGAGGCCTTTGCCCAGGGGGCGAGGAGCAAATGAAGAAAGACGAGATCGACAAAATCCTCGACCGGGCAGCCAACCGCGACCTTCCCCAGGGGTTGGGCCGAGCCGCGATGGCTCGCGTCCAGGGCACCCTGCTCACGGACTTGCGGCCGGTGCGGCCGCTGGCTCCCCCTTGGGTCCTCACGCTCGGCTTTCTTGCGCTTTTCGCGGCCCTTGCCGTGGGTGGCGGCTGGGCGCTCGGGCTGCACGGAATCCGAGTGCTCAGCCTGGGCCAGCGCGGGTCAATTTTTCCGCTGCTGCTGGCCGCGGCCTGGCTGGCCGCGGTATCCGGCGCCCGCGCCATGCGCCCCGCCAGCGGCGCCCCCCTGTGCTGGATCGCACTGGCCTTCGCGGTGGGAGTTTTTCCGGTGCTCTTCTCGCTTATCTTTAGTGGTTACGGCACTCTGAATTTCGTCCACGAAGGCGTTCCGTGCCTGGTGGCCGGGTTGTGCGTGGCGATTCCCACGGGCCTGGCATGTGCCTGGATTCTGCGCCTGGGTTTCGTCCTGAACTGGAGCAGGTCGGGGCTTGCCGCGGGCGTGCTTTCCGGGCTGACCGGCCTCGGCATGTTGGAGTTGCATTGCCCCAACCTGAAGGCGATTCACGTGATGGTGTGGCACGTAGCCGTGGTCGTCGTCAGCGGACTGGTGGGATGGGCAATCGGATGGATGGCGGATCGCTTTCGCAGCGGAACGGCAGGGGAAAGCAAGCTGGGGTAAAGCAGGCGGCTCTTCGCTACTGCCTGCTCCCTGCTTCTCCGAACTTCTGGTGCAGCAGCTTCAATGCTTCTTCGACGGTGGCAACGGTTCCTTCCAACTGCGCGTCTTCGGCCGCATGGAGCATCTGCTTGAAGGCCGGACCGGGCAGGTAGCCCGCGGCGATCAGCTCGCGGCCGGTGATGAGCGGAGTGGGGCGGACGGCTTCTTCGGGCAGGTCGCCATAGCGCTCGCTCATAAACTTCCAGTTGTCCAGGTAGCCGCTGCCGGCCATGCAGTCCATCCGGTGAAGCGCCAGGTGTTCTTCAAAACCCTGCAGGCGGAAGAAGCGCTTCAGCGTCGAGGCCTTCATCCGTTGCGCGTCCATGAACCGCATGTGGTTCTCGATAAGGGCCAGGATCTGGCGCGTCTCGTCGTTGGAGAAGCGCATGCGACGGCAGATTTCCGCTGCGATGGCGACGCCAACCTCGGCGTGTCCGTCGAAGCGGATGCGGTCCGGAGCGCGCTTGAAGGTCGCGGGCTTGCCGACATCGTGGAGCAGTGCGCCCCAGGCGAGGGTGAGGGGGCAGTCCGGCTGCAACTGATCGAGCAGAAGCAGAGTGTGGGTCCAGACATCGCCCTCAGGATGAAACTGCGGCGGCTGCTCGACGCCTTTCATCTTCGCCACTTCGGGCAGGACTTCCGGGAGCAGCGCAGTTTCGTCCAGAAGTTCGAAGGCGCGGCGGGCATGGCCCTCGGTCAGCATCTTGCTCAGTTCGTCGCGCACCCGCTCGCGGCTCACAGCGGCGGTTCTGGCGGCCAGAGAGCGGATGGCTCGCTTCGTCTGTGTCTCGATCTCGAAGCCCAAACGCGCGGCAAAGCGCACGCCGCGGATCATGCGGAGATGGTCCTCTTCAAAGCGCTGCTCGGGCCGGCCGATGGCACGGACGATGCCGGCGTCGAGGTCCGCCAGACCGCCGACGTGGTCGATGACCGCGGCGCGAAGCGATTGAGGCGCGCTCACGAGGTCGGCGGCGCGCAAAGGGGCGAGCAGCAGGCCGTTGATCGTGAAATCACGGCGGCGCACGTCTTTTTCGGCGCTGAGGGTGTAGCGAACACCGTCCGGGTGGCGGCCATCGGAATATACGCCATCGGAGCGGAAGGTCGCCACCTCGGTGAGCTCGGCGGTTCCCTCTTCGACGTTGGCCGCACCGCAGGTGCCTACGAGCACCACGCCAAAGTGCGCTCCGACAGCGAAGGTGCGGGGAAACATCTCCAGAACCACATCGGGGGTGGCCGATGTGGCCACGTCATAGTCTTTGGGGACGCGACCCAGCAGCAGGTCGCGGACGCAGCCGCCGGCAAAGTAGGCTTCATAGCCGGAGGCGCGGAGCTTCTGCGCGATCTTGAGAGCCGCTTCGAATTGGGGCGACGTCGGCAACATATCTGCTCTCTATTGTCGCCCGCTTCTGGAACGAACGCCTTGAATCTACATTCGGTTTTGCTTCCGCTGGTCGGACGATCCAAGAACAAGCCGTCGAATCGATAGCGGAATATGCTATCATTTTTGCGGTTTGCCAGGAAGAGAGAGGTAATGATTCCTTGGCTCTGAACAAAACGCAAGAAGACACGCTGAAGGCCATCTTTATCCGTCCAACGAAAGCGGATATACGCTGGTCGGCGATTGAATCGCTGATTCGCGCATTGGGTGCGAGGTTGCGGAGCGGGCAGGAAGCCGGGTGGCGGCGAGACTGAACGGAGTGACCGCCGTTTTTCACCGTCCCCACCCACGGCCCGAGACCAAGAAGGGCGCGGTGGATGCTGTTCGCCAATTTCTTACCAACGCGGGGGTAAGGCCATGATGGAATACAAAGGTTATACCGCCGGCCCCATCGATTTCGATCCGGAGGAGAAGACTTTCTCTGGGACGGTCGAGGGGTTGCGTGACGTGATTCATTTCGAGGGAGGAACGGCAACGGAGTTGGCGCGCGCCTTTCGCGAGAGCATCGACAGCTATTTGGAGTTGTGCGCCGAGACCGGGCAACGGCCTGATCGTGCGTTCAACGGCAAAATTCTGGTGCGCACCGAGCCGGAACTGCACCGCAAGGCAGCTCAGCGCGCGGCAGTCGAAGGCGTGAGTCTGAGCCGCTGGATCTCCCGCCAGATCGAAAGCGCACCCTAGAACGCTGCACAGCAAGCACATCCACGCCGCGCAAAGCGTTTCCGGCAACTTGACAGCTAAACTAGAGAGATGGGCAGACGCGGCCTCATCCTCGGCATCGAATCCTCCTGCGACGAAACGGCAGCTTCAGTTGTAGAGCGGGGGGCGCGCACGCTGTCGTCGGTTGTCGCTTCTCAGATTCCAACACATGCGCGGTACGGCGGCGTTGTGCCGGAACTGGCTAGCCGCGAACATCTCCGCGCCGTGGTTCCGGTGGTTCGCGCCGCGCTAGTTGAGGCCGGGGTTACCTTCTCTGACCTGGACGCTATCGCTGTGACCTCCGGTCCGGGACTGGCGGGAGCCTTGCTGGTCGGGATCAGCTACGCCAAAGCGCTGGCTTTTGCGCAGGGACTGCCGCTGATCGCCATCAACCATTTGGAAGGGCACATCCACGCCGTATTGCTTCAGGAACATGAGGCTTTGGCTGAGGGGCAAGGTTCTCCGAATGCAGAGCCAGCATTGGCGCTGGTCGTTTCCGGCGGGCACACGCACCTGTTTCTGGCCCGGCCGGTGCGCGGGTCGTGGCATTACTCACTGATCGGGCGCACGGTGGACGACGCGGCGGGCGAGGCCTACGACAAGGTGGCCAAGCTGCTGGGCTTCGGCTATCCAGGCGGACCGTGGATCGACGCGCTGGCGCGCTTCGGCAATCCGAAGGCCGTCCCTTTCGCGTTTTCGCAGATCAAGACCAAGCTCCACCTGGCCGGCAAGATCCCCAGGACCAAAGCGGCCAAGACGGCGCCCATCGCCGCACTGAACCCACATTTTCTCTTTTCTTTTTCCGGGATCAAGACGGCGGTTTTGCGCTACGTGGAGTTGAACAACCTGCGTGCCGAGGCAGAAGCCAGGGCGGCGCGCCTGTTTCCTCATCGATTTGGGCATCCGGAGCCGGACGCCCCAGGGCTGGCTGCCGAGGGCAGCGGGACTGCGAAGATCAATGCCCCCAAGCCGCCAACGACCCGCGAGGAGGCACTGGTGCTCTGTCCGCAACAGACGCTCGACCTGGTTGCCAGCTTTCAGCACGCGGTGGTGGGCGACCTGATGAAGAAGACCTTCGCCGCTGCTGAATCGCTGGGAGCGCGGCGCATTCTCATCACCGGGGGAGTGGCCGCCAACCGCGAACTCCGCGCGCGCTTCACCGGCGAAGCCCAGCACCGCGGGATTCGCGTGGCCTTCCCGACGCTGGCGCTCTCGACAGACAACGCAGCGATGATCGCCGCCGCCGCGTGGCCACGGTTTGAGGCTGGGGAGTTCGCGACGAGCGAGCTTTCGGCCAACCCGTCGCTGGCGCTGGGAAGGTGAGGGGATCAGCCGCGTCAAATGTCCGCGCTCGAACTCTCTGAAAGAGATCAAGTTGTGTCGGGAAGTTGCGCAGGCCGTTTTGAAGTGAACCGAAGCTATAAGATAAGTCCGGTCTGCGGCTAAGTGCGAACTCTCCTACTTCGCCGCCCCAGTACGATGCGCCGCCAGCATCTCCCGCCTCAGAATCGCATTGATGCGGGACTGGTAGCCTTTGCCCTGCGCCTTGAGCCACTCCAGTACATCCGCATCCACACGCGCAGTTATCTGGCGCTTGACCGGGCGATAGAGATGGCTGCGCTCGGCATTCTTCCACACTTCGTCGGTCATCTCAGGGATGTCGCTCAAATCGATTTCGCTATCAGGACGAGCCGCCAGCGCCCGCAGATTCGCCCGTTGCGCTTCTGTCAGGGGCGGCAGCGTCTCCAACGTGTAACTAACTGTTTTCGTCTTCATAGCGTTGTCTCTCCTTTCGTGTTGCAGCGCGAGCCGAGATGATGCGAATCACCTCGATGGGTTTGCCGGCGGCATCTTCTTCTGTGACGGTGTGCGCCACCATCATAAGCAGGCAACCGTCGACTTCCCCGTAGGTTCGCCAGCGCTGTTCCCCAGCCTCAATACGATCCTTCACCGAAACGAAGAGCGGATCGAGGAAGAGCTGAGAGGCTTCCTCGAAGCTCACGCCGTGCTTGCGCTGGTTGGCAAGGTTCTTGGCCTCATCCCACTCGAACCGGAGTCCTGTCACGCCATTAGTGTAATTACAAATATGCAATGGTGCAACTCGAATTGCACGCTCTGGCCGGGGCGACTACATCCCTCCGAATCCGCCGCTGCTACAATCGAAAAGGCTGAAAAGCCGCCATTTCAACAGCTTTACTGAACAAGTATGAGCAAGAATTCCGACCGATGACTCTCCGCCTTTTCAATACCCTTTCGGGACAAATGGA
>Ga0224528_1000903_pt1 | contig 21455 bp, 15 predicted proteins | sample CBST25metaG_2_FD_179888 | JGI IMG/M metagenome (GOLD analysis project Ga0224528, IMG submission 179888) | Peat soil microbial communities from Stordalen Mire, Sweden - C.B.S.T25 | ecosystem: Environmental > Terrestrial > Soil > Wetlands > Peat | place: Sweden: Norrbotten County, Stordalen Mire...
CCAGAGAGAAAAAAACCTTCGGCCAACAAGGTGCCCCTCAGTGTACCGGAAATCCGGCATCTGCTTGCCCTGTGTCTGTGGCGCGGCTGGCATAGTCTGGAACATCTTCTGCTATGGTCGGATTGGCAAAGACGGCACCAATTTCTCGCCCAGCTTTACCATTACCGAAAGCAAGGCTCCCTGCTTCCTGCCACTTAGTTACAACTGTAGTACTAGGGGCTGTTGACGTTCGATTGGGATAACGCGGTAGATTTGATACATGAGTTTGAATCGACTTTGAAAGCCCCTCCTCGTATCACCTGGATTATCGGCCGCGGTGCGGCAGGCACCATCGGTTGTGGCTTCTGCTCGACCGGTTCCGCCCAACTACACAATACCTGTTGTACGAGATACATACTAGGGAATCCGAACATGATCGCGAGACTCATCAAGTTGAGGCCAAGAAACAACCAGACGTCCACAATCTCCAGCATTCTCAGTGAAACCTGAAGAGTTGTGTCAAGGGCGGAGCAAAACCAGGCCAACGTGGCGGAGTAAAAGTAGGCCAGTTGATGACTGTGTAGTTGTAGTGGGATTGCGGGGTAGAAGGGCCTCTGGAGCGTAGCGAAAGAGGCCCTTCTACCCCGCGGCGCGTTCGGGGGGGCTAGCGATCTGCGGATGGAGTTCGTTTGCGGCGGCTCTGTTTGAGTCGGTAGCTGTCGCCATTCATTTCCACGATGTTGACGTGATGGGTGAGCCGATCGAGCAGGGCGCCGGTCAGCCGTTCGGAGCCGAGCACTTCAGTCTCTTCGTAGCCGATGACCTGAGTCTCGCGTCCGCACTTGCCGCACGTGCACTGCTCGGCCGCACAGGCGACGATCTCTTCGATCCGCTCCAGATGCGCGGGCAACTCGTTGCGCCCCGGATGCGGCTTGTTCGTGCGCCGTGGCGCGGCCTCGGGCAGCGGACCGCTGGCTACCTCGGTTTCGATCTCGTCGCTCGATACGGCGGGTTCAAAATCGAGCAACTGCAACTGCAGATCGGATAACTTTTCACTCTGCTTGCCGTACTTGCGGATGCGCTCCAGGCGAAGCGCTTCCTTCAACTGCTGGATGATCGCCTCTGCCGCGGCCAGCGCGCGATTCTTCTCCGCGATTACTCGATCCTGAGCCTCCACCTGCTCCTCTAACTGCCCCATGACGGCCGCAACGACTGGATCGAGCACTGTAGGAAAAGATGATTTGGAAACGGGGTTCATCTGCATCCATCATCGCAGAGAACGCTGTGGATAAGTCATCGCATCGCCTGTATTCATGCGCTTTTCTGCATAGGCTGCGTTTGTTCGCCAACCACCTCGCGCCGATACCACTTCCGCTTCGTCGTCGCGCTTAAGTCAATGCCGCCAATCAGCAGCGCGAACTCTTCGCGCGTCAACTGCACGCGGTCATCTTCGGATATCGGCCAATGCAATCGTCCCTTCTCCATGCGCCGCGCGCAGACCCAAAGGCTCGAGCCATCGAAGAAAAGTATCTTTCATGCCTATCCGGTTGTCACCCAACGCCTAGCATTTAGAGATGTAGGAAACCAGATAGCGGGCCCGATAAGATGGAGGCAATCCGCCCGGAATCAGCGCGGTAGACAACTAACGAACTCCATATATCGCACATGTGTACGTGCCGACTGTCGCCCCCACATATGGTCGTTTGGGTGACAACCGGATAGGCACAGTATCTTCATCCTGTCTCTTCGTTTATTGGCAAACAAAAATAGATGGCCGCTTTGCGGGTTTTGCTGCAACTGACCTGCGGCAAGAGCATACAGGCCATTGAACCCGAACCGCATGTCCGTCACGCCGGTGGCCACGAAGATGCGCGTGGCCGCACCCATGCCCAGCACGCGCTACACCAGTTGCCGCATGCCGTTGCGCAACCGCACACCGTCGAGCACCGCAAACAGTTGCCTCAACTCTGCCGCATCGAAACCTGACTCGACCTCGATACGAAGACCCGCGGCGAGCACAACCTGAAATTGCGTGCTCGGCTCCATGCGCCCCGCTCGCTTCGAGCCCTGCCGCGCCGCAACCTCCGCAACGATCTCGACGGGAACAATCTCCTGCCGCGATCCCGCTATGCGTCTGCGCCACGCATCGAGCGTATGCACGCTCAGCCCATGCGCTACGCAAAACTGCTTACGTCCCAGCCCACTCTGCTGGAACTCCGAAACCAGACGCTTTGCCTCCGTCCGACTCCGCCGACGAAACCCCGCACCCACTCCGTTTGCATTCATGCCTCAACTTCAACACAGATCAAATGCCAACGGAAGAATGGGGTTGCCCGAATGCATACGCACAACGGAGCCGCGCACGCAGTGTGGAATCGAGCGCAGATCTTCATTTGCCCCACTTTTGGTGAACCGCCTAACCGTTCAAGGCCAGGCGGTCCGGTTGAAAGCTGAGGTCATGCGTTCCGGTTTACAAACCGAATCGCCGTAAGGAAGAGTCGCGTTAAAAGTGAATGTAGACCCCAAGATGCACAGTGCGAGACGCCATTGCACTCGATACCTGTCCAAAGGTTGTGTCTGTGTATTCGGAATCCGGGGCATTGAAGGTGGTGGTATTGAACACGTTGTATGCCTCTGCGCGAAATTCAGCATACGCGCCCTTGTGAAGTGGGAACTGCTTGAAGAGCGCCATATTAAATTGGTGAACAAATTGCGCGCGCATGATGTCACGCCTAGAATTGCCGAAGGTGTAAAGAGCCGGCGAGGCAAACGCAGCCGTATTGAACCATTCCGTCTTGCTGCGATGCTTTAAATGAAAGTCACCAACTAAATCGGCCCGTTCGTAGCTGAAGTTTCCGGTATTCGCAATATCTGCGTTGACTGTTACAGTGAAAGGTACGCCTGATCTGAAGTTGCCAACCCCGCTCCACTTCCAATGGCCGGCTATGTAGTTCACCAGATGATTTCCAGACGAGAACCGCTGATCGTTTCCGAAGGGCAATTCGTATACCCAGCTAACAACCAGATTGTGCCGGATATCAAAGGCAGAGGGGCCCCAATCGCGTCGCAGATCATAGGGATTCTCAACGGAGTAGCCCTCAATACCGAACATCCCTGAAGAGCCAAGGTCAAGCGACTTCGAATAGGTGTAGGATGCCGTCAATGCTAGCCCTGACGCGTAGTGTCGCTCAAGAGATGCCTCTAGCGCGTTATAGTTGGAGTGCCCAACGCTCCTATCAAAGTCATACGGAATCGGCATGTAAGGAAATGGGTAGCGAAGAGTCGGGTCACCAGATGCAGGCGTCGGTGCTACGTTGTACCTTCCCCCAACGTCCGTGCGTCGGCTGATCGATCCAGCGTAGTTGACCGTAGCCAGAAATCCAGATGACAATTGGCGCTGTATGCCCAAATTGAACTGATACGAGTAGGGGTTCTTCCAGTTTGGATCGAAGAACCAATCATCTCCTTGCGAGAATGGCGAATCTGCTGGCAGAATAGCGGATGGCAGAGGATTGGTGCCCGTGGTTGTCGGTGTCAGTGCGGTTGTTGTCGGATAGTTGAGGTTTGCGACAGACTGATAGCCGAGGCTAGGCCAGGTGCCTATCGGATTGCGCGCAAGTTGAGTGGTTCCAGAAAAGTCGTCAAAAAACATGCCGGCTGCCAGACGAATCACCGTCTTGTCGTCCGCACGATACGCAAACCCGATACGCGGCTGGAAATTGTAGGGCGTGTTGTGCAGGATCTTTCCTGTGGACGACACGATCACGTGCTCCGGCAATGTTCCGCCAGGGATACAGGGAGGCTTTCCTGCGGAGGCACACGATGGAGCCATGGCCTGCAGAATGTAATTGCCCCCGATGTAATCCATGTCGCCAATTTTGTTGTTGTTGTCGGCATCGGTGCCGGCAGCAGGCAAATTGGCATAATCCCAGCGCAGCCCTAAATTGATAACCAGCTTGTTCATCGCCTTCCAGGAATCCTGGACGTAATATCCCATTTCGCCCGCATAACCGGGAATGCTCTCAACGGAGTCGCGACGCTGTGCACTATCAGGCACGTTCAAAAAGAATGAGGCAAGCGAGTCACCCGTAGTGCCGTAGTTCTGTGGGTCGGCCGTTTGCGGCGTGGAAAACGAGCTGTAGGATTGCCCGATTCTGTAGGTATACCCCAGCTTGTTGTATTCTCCACCACCTTGGATGAGATGGTTTCCTATGAGTCTGGAGTAGTTTGCTCTCCAGTGATAGTCGTTGGCAGGCTGATTGTGCTCGTAATATTCGCCGCTGTTAAAGAAACCGGATACGTTGAAGCCTGGGAGATAGCTCCGACCGTCCAGATAGGTCGTCAGGTAGTTGGAAGAATAACCCACCGATGTGGCGAAGTTAGAGGGCAGAGAGCGGAAGCGGGCGACGGCATCCGCGTAATATACCAGGTTTCCATACTGAACCTGGAGACTGGAGTTCACCCCAAACGTGTGCACCCAGCCAAACGCCGTGGTGTCTACGTTTGTTGTTTTGGTGAAATCCTCCGCCGAGATATCATACGACGATGTCGAAGGGTTGTAGGTTCCAGAGAAGCGACCAAAGATAGTGTCAGAATCACTAAACTTATGATCGATGCGTACACTGACCGTCTGAGTCTTGCTGGCGGAGGGGCTTGTATCCACCGCATTGTAATTGCCAAAGTTAACGGCAATAGGGGCGGGCAACAGGGTCTTCGCAAAGGTTACCATGCCTTGATCCATTAGTTCCGTAGGAATCTTGTTGTCAGGGAACTGCTGCCGGCTATAACTTCCATCGGCATTCAGCGTGGTCGTGTATGGATTGTAGATAGGATTGCCGTAGTCGCTGAAGTCACCGTTGTCCTCTTCCTGGGCGGTGGGCACTCGATAGTAGTTCTGAGCCTCGGCGCTGCTTCGCTCATATTGATAGCCGAAGAAAAAGAAGGTCTTGTCATGCCCGTTATACAGCTTGGGAATTCTGATAGGACCGCCTATGACGCCTCCAGCCGCATGGTCTTTCGATGGAGAAATGCGCCCAACCTCCGAAAAGTAGTTCCGGGCATTGAAGGCCGAGTTCTGCTCGATTTCCCAGACCTCCCCATGAAAGACGTTGGTACCTGCTTTGCTCGTCTGATTGATGATTCCACCGAGCACCCCGCCAAGTTGGGCAGAGTCATTGTGCGATTCGACTTTGAACTGATCGATCATTTCCGGCAATGGAACCAGCGCCATGCTGCTGTAAACATAGGCAGTGTCGCTGATTCCATCCAGCATGAAGATACTGGTGCGGTTGATTTGGCCGTTCACAGAGGGGATGGATGACTGGCCGGTTTGTATCTCGCTGACACCGGGAGTCAGATGCATCAAATTCTGCACGCTGCGTCCCGTCGGCAGTTCTTCAACCTGCTCCGTGGTCAGCACGGTTCCGAGTTCAGCCGATGCGCTCTCTATTTCCGCCCCTACTGCCTCCACAGTGACTGACGTGTCGGCAGAGCCTACCGATAGTGTCATGTCAAAAACCGTGGATTGGTTTACAACCAGGTTGAATGGCTTCAGCCGCGTAGTTGTGAAGCCCTGCATGACAGCTTCGAGTGTGTAAGTTCCGGGCAAAATTTGTTGAATCACATAGACGCCGTCGCCATTAGTGGTGCTCGTCGTGACAACGCCGGTTGCCTGGTTCGTAAGCCGTAGCTTCGCACCAGATATTAATGCACCTGAACTGTCGTACACCGTCCCGCTGATTTGAGCATTTGCGAGTTGCGCATAGCAGTCAGGAGCACTGGCGTGCAAACCCGCCAGAAGGCAGAGGGTAACGCAGGCGCGTCCTATCAGACTCCCTGTTTTCGACTTGATTCGACTCATTTGTGGCACTCCTCATTTCAGACGCCCGCAGACGAGCGAACTTCACCCAGACTTGCGAAGTTCCTTCTACGGGTCCTAGCGTCCCCGTAAACCGGTGCGGACTTCGATGGAGAGCGATGCTACGCTCATTAATGATCGTTTGTCAATGCTGCAATCATAAGATATGATTGCAAACGTGTTTATGAATACGCGTTGTGATTTTATGCTCACTGAGAATAGAGATATATCTGCTCTCTCCGTCCTCGCAACCGTCATGAAAACAGAGATTTATGTCCATCAAGGAGGCGTATGAGATCGATAGCATTCCTGACGGCGGCGATTCTGGCTACCATTTCGCTGCCCATCACTGCAAAGCAGAATCATGAATCAAATTTGGTTTTTCGTATTGGAGCATTCGATGGAAGCTCGCGTGAATTTTCCGGCGGGCAACCCATGCAGCTCAAGCCGTTCGTTCCAGGACAAAGTGATCCCGCAAAGGAGTGGTATAGCTTTCAGCCCGTAGTTTCCGCACCCCAATCTGTGGAATCATCGCCGCGTGCGATTCAGTTTGCGCTGCCGCAACCGCCCGCCCCAGCCTACAGGTTGCGTGTTTCGCTGCTCATCGAACATGCAAGCGTCCCTGCACTTGGGGTAAGTATCAACGGACATTTCGGGCTCCTCTACCTGGACCCAAAATTGGACAGCAGAATGGGGGATGGTTCCGCCGTTTCGTTCCCAGCCTACTCGCACGCGGAGATCGAGTTTGAGTTTCCCGGCCGGTACTTGCACGACGGGGAAAACAACACCATCTCTCTGTGGGCAGTTGGCACGAATGGCAAAGGCGTCCCGGATGCTGGTTTCAGTTACGACGCCATCGGGCTGGAACGTTCCGATTCCCTTCGCTTTGAAGTAACCGCACCATCTGTGACTGTGAATCCCACTGTGTTCTACAAGCAGGACAGTGGACTGAAGGAACTGGTCACCGTTCGGGTCCGGCTCCGACAGCCTCTGAAGAGCGGTACAGTTGAACTCACAGTCAATGGTGCACACTACAACAAGCCATTGGGGAATGATCGCGACTTTGGTGAACAGGAGTGTTCTTTCCTGGTTCCTGAGTTCGCCGCACACTCTAATGCCACCATTGCGCTTCATATCGATGGCCGCACCTTCCACTTCAATCGGGAAATCGAGCCCAGGAAGAAGTGGACTGTCTTCATCGTGCCGCATGTTCACTTCGACCTCGGATACACCGACTACCAAGCCAAGGTTGCCGCCATCCAAAGCCGCATCATCGATGAGGCTCTGGACCTGATCAAGCAGCATCCTGATTTCCGCTTCAGCATGGATGGAATGTGGAGTCTGGATCAGTTCCTGGCAACGCGATCCGGTGACGACAAGGTGCGCGCGATAGACGCAATCAAGAACGACCAGCTCTTTGTGCCCGCGCAATACAGCAACGAACTCACCGGCTTCCCTTCCGCCGAGGCTCTGATTCGCTCGCTTTACCCGAGTGCCAACTTCAGCCGCCGCCAAGGTGTCCCATTCAATTACGCGAACATCACGGACGTACCCTCGTACTCCTGGTCTTATGCCTCTGTGCTGGCGTCGGCCGGCATTCATGATCTGATTGCGGGCAGCAATAACGGTCGCGCGCCAGTGCTATTGCGCGGTCATCTCGATGAGGAATCGCCGTTCTGGTGGAAGGGGCCGGATAACCAGAAAGTACTGTTCTGGTATTCGCGCCACTACCATCAAATGTGGACGCTGTTTGGACTTCCGCCGCAGCTCTCTGCAGGGCAGGAGATGCTGCCCGTTTTCCTGCAAATGTACGATCGTCCCGGCTACCTGTCGGACTCCACCATCGTCTATGGCTCGCAGGTGGAGAACACCGACCTGTTCCCACAGCAGGCCGAGTTGGCCACGCAATGGAATGCCGATTTTGCTTACCCTCGTCTTGAGTACTCGGGATTCCACGCAGCGCTCGAGCACATCGCGGGGCAGTTCGGCAGCAACATGCCCACCGTCAGCGGCGACGGCGGACCTTACTGGGAAGATGGCATCGCATCCGACGCGCGCTATGTGGCAATGGAACGAAGGACCGAAAGCCGTGGCCCCTCCGCAGAGAAGATAGCCACAATCACTAGCCTCGTGGATCCCCGCATGGCCGCCGACAAAAACAGCCTGGACGAAATGTGGAGAGATATTGTGCTGATGGACGAGCACACATGGACTGCCTCTGATGCAACGGCAGACCCCGCAACCGACCAAGTGGTTGAACAACTCGCAGTGAAGGATTCCCACGCTATCAAGGCAGATTGGAGTGCTGATCGCATTTTGCGGAGCGGTATGGCAAATTTAGCCAATTTCATTGCAGCCGGCCCGCACAGTCTGGTCGTATTCAATATGCTGAATTGGACACGCTCCGGCCTTGTGGAAGCGGACGTGTCCAACGGCGAAGAGTTCGTCGAGCAAACGTCGGGACGAAGGATCGAAGCAGAAATCCTACGCAAGGGACCGAACGTAAACCGCATGCGATTTCTGGCGCAGGGCGTTCCCGCCGTGGGTTACAAGGTCTACCAGATGCGACCGGCACAAGGCAGCCAGCCGTCCGGCACTCCGAAGCTATTGTCTGAAGCGGCCTCGATGGAAAACTCCTTCTATCGCATCGATCTCGATCCCAATACAGGTTCAGTGCGGAATGTCTTCGACAAACAATTGCAACGATCGCTAGTAGACGAGCAAAGCCCCTATCGCTTCGGCCAATATCTTTACGTGACCAACCACGCCGCAACGTTCGATGTGCATGGAGCAGCGCAGGGACGCATACTCTCGATCGCGCGAACCCCCTACGGTCAAGTGGCGCACCTTGAAAGCTCCACCACGAACACTCCCTGTATCGCGACCGACATAAGGCTGTTCGACAGCGAAAAGAAGATCGAGTTCATCGCAGATGTCGACAAGAAGGAAGTGCTCGACGACGAGGCCGCGTATTTCGCCTTTCCGTTCGCTATGCCTCATCCGCGCTTCCGCTATGAGATACAAAATGGCGTTGTCGATCCCGCCAAAGATATGTACCCTGGAGCGGGCGTCGAATGGTTCACTGTCCAGCATTGGGTTTCTGTCGATGAAGATGGAGCCTCAGCAGCCATGTTGCCGCTTGACGCACCACTCGTGACGCTAGGCGACATAACCCGGCTGCAATTTCCCAAGACCTTCAATGCGCACAAGGGATGGATCTTCTCCTATGCCATGAATAACTATTGGCATACGAACTATCGGCCGGTGCAGGGTGGACATTTCCAGTTTCGTTATTTAGTTACATCCGCGGCGACGCTGAATCCTAGCGGTCTTAGCCGCACAGGATGGGAGGAAGTAACTCCGCTTGAAGTAAACGAGATAACTCCCTCCGACAAGGCGGTTGATCGTCTTGAACCTCTGGACGGAGCCGTAGGAAGCTTCCTTCAGGCAGACGATCCAAACCTGCTGCTGACCGCGTGGAAGCCCGCCGAAGATGGCAACGGAACAATTCTGAGGTTTCTTGACCTCGGCGGCCCGGAACGCAAAGCTGCGGTGCAGATTCCATTTCTGAATCTTAATCAAGCATGGAGAACAAATTCCGTAGAGCGGAACCAGGAAGAATTACCGCGCGAAGGTGCGCACGAGTTGACCTTCACCATTCACCCACACGAAATCGTTACGCTCCGCATCAGCGGCACGCCAACGATCTCTGCAACACGATAACCCCGACCACAGAGATAGCCAACGAGAATTGAAGGAGGACTTCCAAATGCACGATGTATGGACGAGACGCAAAATGATAAAGGCGGTTGGGGCAACAGCGGTAAGCGCCGGAATTGGATCGATGCTGCCTGCACGCGCCAGGGCGAAAGAAGCCGGAACGGGAAGACCCGCTGTGGGCGCGCGCAAATTCCGGAGTGAAGCTGTCGAGCGATACATAGAACAAACCCGTACGCGCATCGGCGATCCTGAGATTTCGCGTCTGTTCATGAACTGTTTCCCGAATACGCTGGATACCACCGTCGTTGAGGGAACCTTTGAGGGCAAGCCTGACACATCAGTCATCACCGGCGACATTGAGGCCATGTGGCTTCGTGATTCAGCCGCCCAGGTGTGGCCTTACCTGCCCATGGCCCGCGAAGACGAACATTTGCGCACCATGCTTGAAGGGCTGATCCGTCGCCAAGCACGCTGCATCCTGATCGACCCATACGCCAATGCGTTCATGGCGGACTTCAACGCAAAGCCACTCAACTCTAGCCCCGAGGATCTGGCAGACCAGAGGCATGGCGTGGGAGAGCGGAAATGGGAGCTGGATTCACTGTGCTATTCCATTCGTCTTGCACATGGACACTGGAAGCAGAGCGGCGATACGCGCCCGTTCGACGCACAGTGGAAGAAGGCCATGCAGCTATCGATTGCAACCATGCGCGAACAACAACGCAAGAAAGGCGATGGTCCCTACAAGTATCTGCGGACAACCAATATCGCAACTGAAACCGTTCCAGGAGGAGGCTACGGAAATCCGATCAATCCTGTGGGTCTGATCGCTTCGACCTTCCGCCCCTCGGACGACGCCTCGATCTTCCTCTTCCTCATTCCCTCGAACCTTTTTGCCGTGACAGCGCTACGCCAGTTGGCGGAAATAGCTCACATTGTGCTGAAAGACGACGCAATGGCAATGGATGCGTCGTCTCTCGCCGACGAAGTGGCGCGCGCGTTGGACCAGTACGGCAAAGCCGTTACGCCCGTGGGAACAATCTGGGCCTATGAGGTGGACGGCTTTGGAGGCCAATTGCTGATGGACGACGCCGGCGTACCGAGTTTGCTCGGCCTGCCGTATCTTGAGAGCTCGCCGGATGCACAAGTTTATCTGCGCACTCGCCAATTTGTCTGGAGCGCGCGCAATCCCTGGTTCGCGCGCGGGAGGGCGGGAGAGGCCATCGGCGGTTCACATATCGGCCGCGACATGATATGGCCCATGGCACAGATTACATATGCGCTGACAAGCAACTCCAACACGGAGATTCTATCGATGTTGACAATGCTCAAATCCTCCGCAGTTGCGACCGGCTTCATCCATGAGAGCTACCACAAGGACGATACAAGCCGCTTCACCCGCGCCTGGTTTGCCTGGGCAAATACACTCTTCGGTGAACTGATTGGAACACTGGCGGTAACCAGGCCGCAGTTGCTGCATGAGGTCTGAGGTTTGACTTCACGGAGTTGCAAGCCGAGCAGTGCATGTCTGGTGTTGCTTGGCTTGCTGCGCCGATGACCTGTTGTCGTATGAGAGATAGGTCACCTTCTGTGGCTCTTTAAACTTATAGTGCCTACGGAGTAACCGACATTGAGTGTCTGGAGACTGTTCTTTTCCGTGCCCATCGTACTAAGTCACTCTCGCGGGGAAAACTCCTTACGATCCGCTCAGCTAACCGATAAGGTGAAACGGTAGGTCCAGTCCCCTCCGCCCCATTGGATGTAGTTCGTTCCCCATGCATTGTTAAACAGGTTCACGTGCACGCCATGTTTCATGTCTGGTAAGTCCTGGGTGAAATCAAGCGGCGACCGCTCGCCCACCGCTACGACAGGAGCATCCAGGGTGTTCAATTCGAAGGAGCCGTGGTTATCCTGGTAGCGGATATGACTGGTCACCGCATGCATACTGCGGCCTCCGCCACGCACCACGTCCAGGGGCGAAACGTTCTCATCGACCTTTTCTAAAGACCAACCCAAGGCCTCGGGCGCCTCCGGAGCAAACGTCAACCACATCGATTCCGGCATGCGATTGGGAGCTTTGTTGATAGAAAAGAAGGTTGCATGCACCACCGGCTCGGAGTTTGGCAGCAGCAATTCCAGATACATTTTCTCCGGCCACGCGGCGCGTCCCTGACTGCTGTGATCCGGATCTTCAATCTTCAGCTCCGCCAGCACGCGCAAGCCGTTCTTCTCCTTGCCAACCCAGCACTGTTGAAGGGCGGGAAGCCACTCGCGTGATTCAGCATCGAAGTGCTCGATGTTAGGCTTCCCGAAGTCGCGCGGCGCCCACCACTCCTTGCTCACGACGTATTCATCGAGGAATCTGTCGTAGTCCGCCTTGGACAGCGTCTGATAGACAAACAGTGCCAACGGATGCTGCCCGGAAGCCCACTCGCGCCCGGTCTTTTTGTTATGCAGTTTCACAATGGCCCCGGTCTTCCCATCAAGCGCAAGGACAAAGTGCTCGCTGTCGATTTCCGCCTCAAGCACATGGGCCTGCAATTTCTCTGACGATGGCGCGGACTGTTGCAGCGTACCCATGCGGATGAAAGTCTGCTGGCGCAACTCATCAGGCAGTGCGGCGATTCCCGCATCAATATCGTCGCGCTTCTCCTGCCAGCTCCGCTCCATCGTCTTGTATCCTGGCTGACCGAGAACCCTTACAAGATTCCGCGATTTGTAGTTGTCATAGTCCACGTAGCGCTTGGTATCCGTGCCCCAAGTGTGTTCGGGAGCCAACGCGAGCCAACGCAACAGTTGCCGATCTGTTGCGTCGCCAGCGGAAAATTTCCGTTGCTGAATCCATTCTCTTCTAAGCCGTGCAATCTCCCGATAGCGTGCCACCTTGAGCGGATCGCTCGGAACCCCATAGATCCAGGTGTCGCCGATCTCCTCGGTGACTACGGGCAGGTGATCGCGAAACTCATCGACAGCCGCCGCCACTTCGCTCAGGTTGCCGGCCTTTACCGTTGCATTAGGAAATCGCTTTCTCAGCCCCGCATAGATCTGCCTGATCTCATCCTTGGTATGAGGGCCGGTGTTATCCACCCGCACATTGACTTCGATTGCCAGGTCTGTGTGCGGAATGACAAGCGTGTCACCATAGGCGTGGCGATGATAAAGCATGATCAGCGCGCTGCCGTCTGTGTCTTTCCATAGGAATGCGCTTGGCACCTCAGGTGGCGTGCTGGCTGGATTGACGCCAATATCAAGCAACTTTACACCGGCCGCTGCCAGCGGACCGATGATGCCGCGCGTGTGGCCGGGTACGTCGGTCATTTTGGCACCAACTGTCTTGCGTCCAAAACGCCGATCAAGCGATGCGGAAAACCCCAGGCAGCCTTCAATCATGGATCTGTCGAGCATCTCCGTCTGCCAACTGAAGGGCAGCGCATGCCATGCGATATCGCCCGCCAAAATCGCCTCTTCCATTTTCTTCCGCGCTTGCGCATCAGCCTGCTCCAGATACTCATAGAGCAGCCATGAACCCGTCGTCCAGATATAGTGGTCTTCACTTTCGGACCGCAGGCCCGCAGCGGTCTCCACTGCTTGAGGGAAGTATTCATCGAAATACTTGCGCATCACATTGGCCTGCGTATCGGTAAACCCAACGTCCAAGTGGCACTTGAAAATTGCCATTACCCGCTTGACCTGAGACCCATCGGAAACCGTCGCGTCCTGCGCTTGCCCGAGCCATGGGCTCAAGGCCGCCGTGCCCGCAGCAAGAATTGCCCTGTTCAAAAACTCTCGACGTTCCATTTCTTCCTCTCTTCACCAGTATCACGGATCTGCATAAAGCCGCCTGCACCGATAGTGATCGATAAAGCTATATTAGATCACATAATAAGAGTGAATGCGCGGATAAAGTGCGTAATCTGATTCTTCATCGCTGTTTTTCCCGTAGGATGTGTTGCATGATGTCGCACGGTCCCGTATGCTCCAGAATATGGCCGGAAAGACAGACAATCTTGTTGCTCGCCAGGAGTACATCCTGCGTCAACTGCAAGAAACTGGATCAGTTGTAATAGAGGAACTGTGTACCGCACTAGGCGCTTCCCTGGCCACCATACGTCGTGATCTTGATGATCTTGAAAGCCGCTCCCTGCTGCGACGCACGCGCGGAGGCGCTGTTTCCATCGGTCCGCTCTTTTATGAGCCGTTCCGGCACGACCCTTCTTTTCAGGACAAAGTCGATAGTTTCGCCGACGAGAAGCGGCGCATTGCTCGCGCGGCGGCCGATCTGGTGCAGCCCGGAGAGACCATCGTCCTGAGCGGCGGAACCACGACAACTGAGGTTGCCCGAAGTCTCAAGGCGCTGAAGCGTATCTCTATCATTACAAACGCTGTCAATGTTGCGATGGAACTCAGTAATCAGAAGGGTATCGAAGTAATTGTGACTGGCGGTCACCTGCGTGGAAACTGGTTCACCCTCATTGGCCCTCTGGCTTCGAGTGCTACCGAATTGCTCTTCGCGGACACAATGTTCATTGGCGTCGATGGCATCGACATCAAGCAGGGTCTTACTTGCACACACCCATTCGAGGCGGAGGTTCTCAGGAAGCTGGTCGGACACTCGAAGAGGAAGATAGTGGTAACGGACCATAGCAAGATAGGCTCGGTGGCCAAGTGGCTATTATGTCCATTATCAGAGATCAACATGCTGATCACCGATAACGGAGCAACCCTCGAGGCCATCGCTCCTTTTCAGGCCCTAGGCATTCACGTCACTCGCGTCTGAACTTGGTAGTTCCTTTTCGTTATTGAACGATGCGTCTTCGCGAACGTATGCCTTCAACGTTGCAAGCGGGCGATCTGTTGGATTTAGAGGACGAATCGTATATTTTCCCACTGCTGCGGGCAGAATGACCGTCTCCGCATAGTGCACATGCAAGGGAGCAAAAGCTCCTGTGGGACTCTCTAGAACTACCTCATCACCTTCAACTAGATTCAGAACGTTCAGATTCCCGTGTGTATGATGTTGCACTTTCGAGACGAACCAGTGGCGCCGGGTCTCGATGAATTCGGCCTCATGCAGGCCGGTTCGTTCCTCTTCCCAACCCTCTCCTTTTTCTATCTGCTGCACCTGGCCGATTAAAGACTTCCGCACCCACTCCGTGGTTCGGTTCCATTGGATGTTCTTCAATCCATGCTCAAGGTGGATAGGGCGCGGCTCGCCGTTCAGTCCCATGCGGCCCCAATCCCAGAGCTTGAATGTAAATATGTACGGAGTAGCGCTGATCTCGAGCACTACGCTGTCTTTGCCCGAGCAATGAATTGTACCCGCCGGGATGAGAAAGTGATCATGCTTCTGAGCGGGCCACGCTGTCACAAAGCGTTCTGCGTCAAAAGGCGCACCACCTGTTTGCGCATCTCTAAGCGCTGCGCTCATCTGGTCCTTGTCAACTCTATCGCGTAACCCAAGGTACACCCGGGCGCCATGCTCACTGTCGAGGATATAGTAGCTTTCATCCTGCGTGTAATCCATGCCAAAGTTCCTGCGGATGTAATCCGTCATCGGATGGACTTGCAGCGACAGATTGCCTCCGTGCATGGTGTCGAGGAAATCAAAACGAATAGGGAACTCCGCACCGAAGCGCTTATAAACTCGCTCGCCCAGCAACTCAAGTGGATGCTCATGGACCAGAATGAGCGATGGAAGCTCGAAACGGTGTTCGCCGAAGCCAAACACTACGCTGTTCTCTTCCGGCACGCAATCGAAACACCATGCATAGTTCGGAGGACCATCGGGAAGGTTGAAGTGCTTGTACATCCAATCCCCGCCCCATGGTCCCGGATCGAAGAACGGGACCACGCGAAAAGGTCGATGCACGGCCTGCTTAACGGCATTCCGAAACACCTCACCGTCGACCATCCGCGGATCTTCTTGGCAATTTAGATCGAGAAAAAAGTCTACATTGTTATAGATCCTATGCCGCAAGCGATCGGCAACCCGCCAATCGATGAAAAACGCATTTTTGTACAGGCGGGCAGGAGTTTCGCCGGCGTTGTTCAGGCCAAGATTGCCAATACGGTGGGCTCGCTGCCGTTGCTGAATCTCCCAGCGTGCCACACCTGCATGGACCAGCAGATTTGGATTTGGCTCGATTAGCGAAGCGCCTGTTCCTACGATGAAGCAAAGCCCGGAAGCCTTTGTCACATTCACCCGTTGCTGCTCCATAAGTCTGCTGTCAAAGAAATCCTTAACTTCCCACGGGTACATAAATCCGAAGACAGGATCGTCGGTCAGCTTTTCTGCAAACTGTGCTTTGAGCGCCACGTTGGTTTTGTAAGTAGCGGCAACATCCACGATCAATGCAGTTTTGAATCTCTCTTTTAGCAAAACAATGAACTCGTCAACAAGAACCCCCGGGTAGCATTCGATCACCATCTTGTAAGGTTCCTTGGCAATTGTTTCAAGTTCCAGCCGCGTCAACACCTCGGGCCATCCTTGCCTGCATGCGTGCCCCCGGTCTTCAAAAAGTATCACTGGATGCTTATCGTAATTGGATGTGCTATTCACTTATTTCCTTTCAAACATGGCTTCTGCTCCCAGCAATGCTGCTTCGCTGCCCAATGTAGCAGCCGCAACGCGGGGGACGCCGCGGGTAGTCTTCCATATATGGCGATCCACGAATTCGCGGATTGGTTGTAACAGTTCTTCACCTCGTTTCATCACAGCACCACCAAACAGAATCACCTCAGGACCATATGCATGAATAAGGGTGACGGCAAGAGCGCACCAAACTTCAATGCAATGCTGTACCACTGCAGCTGCAGTTTCATCTCCCAGGTCCTTGCAGCGAAATACCACTTCGAAATTGAGCGTCTCTTCACGCGCAAGCAGGCTATCTGGAAATCCCGGCGTCTCGCGACAAATCTCGGGAAGCACTGCAGTCGAAGCTTCGGCTTCCGCGCATCCTACGGCCCCACAGGAACAGCGACGCCCGCGATAATTCACTGTCAGGTGACCGCCGAGGCACCCAGCCTGACCATAGCGACTATTCAGCATCCTCCCTTGCAACATCACCGCGCCGCCGATTCCTGTCCCCAATGTGACCATCACAACATCCTTCGCACCCACCGCAGCACCGGCCGACTGTTCGCCCAGCAGCGCCATCCGTGCATCGTTCTCGAGCCTGACCGCCAGTCCCAATTCCCGCCTGCCCCACTGTTCCAGATCGATGTTGGGAAGATCGCGATACTTGTTGAGCATCGAGAGCACTTCGCCAGTCCCTTGTGCGAAAACGACGGGGAGGCCAATCGCCAATCCCGCACAGGAGTCGATTGCTACGGAATTTCTTCGGCAGAGTTGACGAAGCACCTCGGCCAGTCCTGGAAGCATCGCGTTGAAGGAACTCGCGTCGCTTTCCATCGAGACGTGTTCCACGATCCTTTTGGTATCCACCAGCGCGCAACTCAGGTGGGAGCCACCGCAATCAACCCCGAGAACTCTCATCGTTAAAATTGACCCTTCTTTTCGGAATCCATTGATCCGGCCCGAAAATCTTGAAGCTCCGTATCCCACCCTTGCGCCCTTTTTCTGGTGCAAGAATGAACAACGATAGCGCTATTTGAGTCCTCACTAGCTAGATCGTGGACCGCTCTCCGCTGGCCCGATGAGTAAAGGAGGAATCTCGCTGCTGATTGCTGACAACTTGATTGTGCGCGATACTAGCATTACATGTCAATTTTTATGATCCCTATCGCACTATACAGTCATATGATATGATTTTTTAAAACAGAGAGTTCGCGGATATCGTAGAATGGCCGTTGGACTCGATGGATTTACTCGCTGGATAGGCAGGCTGACATCGTGAAACTGAGTTTTCGTTTGATTGTGAGTACCACGGGCGCAGCGCTGGGCGGTCTTCTTTTGGGGTTTGATACAGCCATGATCGCGGGCGCCATTCATGGACTGAGCCTGCGTTACCAACTTACGCCTGTTGCCTTGGGGGCAACCGTTTCCTGCGCTGTGTGGGGAACCGTCCTCGGCGGACTGCTTTCCGCAATCCCCGGCGAGCGATTCGGCGCGCGCGCTTGTCTGCGCGTTGGTGCTGCTCTTTACTTCGTCGCGGCCGCTGGCAGTGCACTGTCGTGGAACTGGCCGTCGTTGCTGGCTTTCCGGTTTATCGGCGGCCTTGGCATCGGTGCTATCACCGTCTTCGGTCCCATGTACATTGCGGATATTGCTCCCGCACAGTGGCGAGGCAGACTTGTTGGTAGCTTTCAGTTCGCCATCGTGACCGGCATTCTATTGGCCTATGCTTCGAATTTCGCCATTGGCCTACTGCACCTGGGTGCTTCCGAGTGGCGCTGGCAGATGGGCGTTGCGGTGGCCCCCGCTGTGCTCTTCTTCCTTGCCCTCTTCGGTATTCCGTGCAGTCCTGCGTGGCTCGTAAGACGGGGTCGGGTTAATGAAGCACGCGTAGCGCTCGAGCAGATTCGCGAGGCGGACAGCGAGAGAAAGCTGCTGGCAATCCAGCGTTCTGTCGAACTTGATCGCAAGCAGAAGAACTCTAAACTGTTCACGCGCAAACACCGGCTGCCGATTTTTCTTGCGCTCAGCATCGGTATGTTCAACCAGTTCTCGGGAATCAACGCAATTCTCTACTATCTGAATGACATTTTTGCCAAAGCTGGATTCAGCCGTATTTCCGCTAATGCGCAATCAATAGCCATTGGAGCTGCCAATCTGTTGTTCACCGTGCTGGCAATGATGCTCATCGACCGCATGGGGCGCAGATTTCTGCTGCTTATCGGTTCGGCTGGAATGGCCGCATGTTTGGCTGGTGTGGCGGCCATCTTTTACACGATGCACCACCAGGAAATTCTGTTGTGGTGCCTGATCGGCTTCATCGCTTTCTTTGCATTTTCCCAGGGCACCGTGGTCTGGGTTTATCTCAGTGAAGTGTTCCCCACCAGCGCGCGGGAAAAAGGCCAGAGCCTGGGGACGTTCGTTTTATGGCTCGTGAACGCTGTCGTAGCAGGAGTGTTTCCCAGAATCGCAGCCGCTTCTGGTGGCGCACCTTTCGTGTTGTTTTCCGCGATGATGGCCCTACAATTCTTCGTCGTCCTCTTTATTTTCCCAGAAACCAAAGGGCTCTCTCTGGAGGAGGTCCCACAGTATATTGCCTAGGAGTGTGTCGGTCATAGATTAGAGACGGAGCCTACAGCGTAGTCAGCAGGTTCTGTTTTAAGTTCAAGCCATGGGCCAGAACTTCATTCCTGACACGGTCAACCAGACGCTTCTGTTTCCCCCGTCGCTTCACGATAGGCTTCCCGAGGGCCACCTAGTCCGCTTTCTTTTTGGATGTGGTTTCGGCGCTGGATCTGAGCGCGATCTACGCCTCGTATCGCGAGAAAGATGGCCGCGGGCAGGCGGCTTACGCACCGGAGATGATGGTCCGTCTGCTGCTGTACGGTTATGCGAAGGGTGTCTACAGTTCGCGCAAGATTGAGACGCACACTTTCGAGGATGTAGCCTTCCGTTATCTTTCCGGCGACCACCACCCCGACCACGCCACCGTCGCTGAGTTCCGCAAGCGTCATCTGGAGGCGCTCTCGGGTCTGTTCACGCAGGCTTTGCTGCTGTGTTCCGAGGCCGGATTGGTGAAGCTGGGCCATGTTGTCCATCGATGGCACCAAGATCAAGGCGAACGCGAGCAAGCACAAGGCGATGAACTACAAGCATATGAACGAGACCGAGGCGCGCCTGAAAACTGAGATCGATGCGCTGCTGGCCGCTACCGAAAAAACCGATGCCGAAGAGGATGCGCAGTACGGCAAGGATCGGCGCGGCGACGAACTGCCTGCCGAGTTACAGCGGCGCGAGAGCCGGTTGCAGAAGATCGGCGAGGCCAAGGCGGCTTTCCACCCCAGCGACATGGACCTGTCGCTGGGGACCCCGGCTTTGGAACAGGAAGCCAAAGAAAAGGCCGCGCAGCAACGCGCCGAGGCCGAGCAGAAGCTGGCCGAACGCGAAGAAGAAGAGCGTCGTACGGGCAAGAAGAAGGGTGGCCGCAAGCCTCAGCTTCCCGATCCCGAGCAGGCCAAGCCAGATGACACGGCGCAGCGTAACTTCACCGATGCGGAGAGCCGGATTATGCCCGATGGCGGGAACAAATGTCAGGGGAATTGCATTTGGAAATTCGTTGAACCAGCGGTGACACTTCCGGCCATAGGACGCGGTGTGCGATTTTTGCAGGAGGGTTCAAGCCATGTCCTGTGAAGGAACCTCGGAGCCGTTTTCAGCATGCTGGGAGGGTTGGAGGAAGACCCGCGTAGCGGCAATGCCAGTCTCTATGATTTCTATGAACTACTGATGATCGCTTTGTGCGCGGTGCTTTGTGGTGGCCAGGGAGCGGTGGACATGGCGCTATTCGCGGAGACCAAAGAGCCTTTTCTGCGTGGCTTTCTCAAACTGGAAAACGGTGTGCCGAGTCACGATACCTTCAGCCGCCTGTTTCGCAATCTCGATCCAGATCAATTTCGCGCTTCATTTCAGCAGTTCATGGCGCAATTTTCCGCGCAATGCCAGGGTGTGATAGCCATTGACGGGAAAGTATTGCGGCGCTCGTTTGATCGGGCCAGCGGCAAGTCGGCCCTGCATATGGTCAGCGCGTGGGGCTGCGAACAACGCCTGGTGCTGGCACAAATTGCTACCGACGCCAAGTCGAATGAGATTACTGCGGTGCCGAAATTGCTGGAGATGCTGGCGTTGAAAGGCACCATCGTGACCACCGACGCGCTCAACTGCCAGCGCACACCATCGCCCAGCAGATCGTGGATCAGGATGGTGACTACGCGCTGGCGCTGAAGGAAAATCAGGGCACACTGCATGATGATGTTGTCTTGCTTCTTGACGATCCGGCCTGCAAGGCCGCCACGGCAGCGCCAGTCGAGGCCGATCACGGACGGATCGAAACGCGCACGGCGACGGTTTCCACGGAGATCGATTGGCTCCAGAAGCAGCATCAATGGCCCGGTCTGCAGGCGATCGGCAAGGTGGTTCGGGTACGTGAAACGCCGGACAAAACCACGACGGAAACCGCGTATTACCTGCTGAGCGCGGCTCTCACGCCGGAGCGATTCAACGCAGTCATTCGCCAGCACTGGGGCGTGGAAAACCGTCTGCACTGGCGGTTGGACGTGGTGATGAACGAGGATCAGGACAGAACCCGGTTGGGCAACGGACCGCACAACCTCGCCGTGCTCAGGCACATGGTCCTCAATGCCATGCAGAAAGAAGGATCAAAAGGCACCCTGCGCGGAAAATTCAAACGCGCCGGATGGGATGATACCTTCCTCAGCAAACTGCTGGAGATGTTTTGAAATGCAATTCCCCTGGAACAAAGGCAGCTTCATACAGGCTTATAATGCGCAGATCGCGGTCGATTCCGCCTCGCAGGTGATCGTGGCCGCCGAGGTTACGCAGGAGACGAACGACAAAAAGCTGTTGCTGCCGATGATCGCGCAGATCGAGACAAATCTGGAACAGAAACCGGAGAAGGTCAGCGCCGACACGGGCTACTTCAGCACAAGGAAGCGGCCGTCCGCGCCGCCATCAAGCGCCTTGCCTACCAACCGAATGAATTGGCTCGTGGGCTCAAGGCTCACCGTTCCAGAGTCATCGGCATCGTGGTGCCTTTTCTTTCCCACTACTTTATGGCCGGCTGCATCCAGGCCATTCACCATGCCGCAGCGGATATTGGCTTCAGCATCATGGTCTCCGTCTCCAATGGCAATCCCGAAATGGAGGCAGTTCAGATCCGCACTTTGCAGCAGCACCAGGTAGAAGGTTTCATCATCTTCCCCACCACGAACAGTCTGCAAAACAAAAGCGCAGCGGAATTAGCAGGAA
>Ga0224528_1000910_pt1 | contig 21370 bp, 16 predicted proteins | sample CBST25metaG_2_FD_179888 | JGI IMG/M metagenome (GOLD analysis project Ga0224528, IMG submission 179888) | Peat soil microbial communities from Stordalen Mire, Sweden - C.B.S.T25 | ecosystem: Environmental > Terrestrial > Soil > Wetlands > Peat | place: Sweden: Norrbotten County, Stordalen Mire...
CAATTCTGGAACGGGCTGGGATTTGTGGTGGTACAGGGCTACGGGATGACGGAAACCGCCGCGCTGATCACGCTGAACCATCCCTTCCACGTGGCGCGGGGCTCGATTGGCAAGCCTCTGCCGGGGCGCGAGGTGAAGCTGGGAGCGGACGGCGAAGTGCTGGTGCGGGGCGCGACGATCTCGGCAGCGAGCTGGTCGGGCGGCGAGCTGCGGCCGCGCCAGAGCGAATGGCTGGCCACCGGCGACCTGGCCGAGCAGCAGCCCGGCGGCGAGCTGCGCTTTGTGGGCCGCAAGAGCGAGGTGATTGTGACCGCGGCGGGGGTGAATCTGCACCCCGAGGATTTGGAAGCGGCCATCGAGCAAGAGGCGGATGTGGCGGCCTGCGCGGTGGTGGCGATGGAGACGTCCAATGGCCCCGAGCCCTGCGCGGTGCTGGCGATGCGCGGCAACGGCGACCGGGCGGCAGCGGCGATGGAGCGGGCCAACCAGCGACTGGCGGAGTTCCAGCGGCTGCGGCGGTGGGTGCTGTGGCCAGAACCGGATTTGCCGAGGACTTCGACCGGGAAGGTGCGGCGGAAGGTGGTTTCGGCGTGGCTGGAGGAGATTCAGGCGGCGGCGAAGACGGGCGGGATGAAGGACTTTGGCGCGCCCGCCGATTGGCTGCTGAAGCTGATTGCCGAGATTTCTGGCGAAACGCCGCCGGGTGTAGGCGATGAGCTGCGGCTGAGCGAGGATTTGCAACTGGACAGCCTGGGGCGGGTGCAACTGGCGGCGGCGATTGAAGAGCGACTGGGAATGCCGCCAGAGAGCGGGCTGCTGGAAGAGGTGCGGACACTGGGCGAGTTGCGGGCGTTGGTGGCGGGGGATTTCTGCTCTCCCACACCTTCCGCTGAAAAACATGGAATGAATGGGGCACCCGGCGGTTTTTCGCCGCATGAGCATTCAAAAACTACCGCAGGTTCTTCGACTCCCCACCCCGCCGACGAAGACCTGTCGTCGGGGGCCCCGGTTCCGCCGCGCTCCGCTCAGGAGGCCAATGCTCCGGGGAAAGCTGATGCGGCTAGCTACGGCGAGGAAGACGACAGCGGGGCGGGGCGGGCGATTTATCCGCATTGGCCGTGGAGCAGGCCCTTCCACTGGCTGCGTGTGGCGTTTATCGAAGCGGTGGAGCGGCCCCTGGTTTGGCTGCTGGCGCACCCCAAGGTGGTGACGCGGGGCGAGGGTACGGCGGCCGAGCCGATGCTGATTGTGGCCAACCATGTGACGGCGTATGACGGCCCGCTGGTACAGTGTGCGCTGGGTGGGCCGGTGAGACGGCGGCTGGCGGTGGCGATGTCAGGCGAGATGCTCTGGGATTTCCGCCACTTCCGCAACCCCAACCGGGGGCCGAGGTACGGAAAGTTCTCGCTCTTTGGCCCGCTGGCTTATCTGGCGCTGACGGCGCTCTTCAACGTCTTTCCTCTGCCGCGGCGGCAGAACTTTCAGCGCAGCTTCAGCCACGCCGGCGAAGCGCTGGACCTGGGCTACAACGTGCTGGTCTTTCCCGAGGGTATGCGCTCGGCGGCAGGCGAACTGGCGCGTTTTCGGGGTGGAATCGGGCTGCTGGCGCGGCAATCGCATGCGCCAGTGCTGCCGGTGGCGCTGGTTGGGCTGGGCCCATTGAAGGCGGAGGGAAAAGGCTGGTTTCGATCAGGCAAGATCGAGGTGCGGGTGGGCCAGCCGATTCGCTTTGGGCCGGAAGTGACAGAGGCGGCGATGACCGCGCGGCTGCATGACGAGGTGGAGAAGCTGCTTTTAGGGAATAGGGAATAGGGATCAGAGAGCAGAGATAGTGTCATGCGATCCCACCCTGGCCGCAAGTACAAAAAAGCGGCGAGGGTGGGACACCCAGTGTTTCCTCGGCGGGAACCGTCGAGACGAGCAAAAACTAATACTTGACGATCTTCTCGAAGGAGTCGGGCTTGAGGCTGGCCCCGCCGACCAGGGCTCCGTCAATCTCTTCCTGGCCAATGAGGGAGTGAGCGTTATCGGGCTTGACGCTGCCGCCGTAGAGGATGCGAATGTTGGCCGCAACCTGGGCGCCCAGCAGCTTGGCCACTTCAGCGCGAATGATCTTGTGCGCGTCAACGGCAATCTCGGGCGTGGCGGTTTTGCCAGTGCCGATGGCCCAAACCGGCTCGTAGGCAATGACAATGGGAGCAGCGGCTTCAGCGGTGATGCCCGCCAGAGCGCCGGCGACCTGGGTCTTCAGCACGTCAGCAGTCTTGCCGGCTTCGCGCTCGGCCAGCACTTCGCCCACGCAAACCACGGGAATAAGGCCGTGCTTGAGGGCGGTGTGCAGCTTTTTGTTGACGATCTCATCGGTCTCGGCAAAGTACTGGCGGCGCTCCGAGTGGCCGATCAGGGTGTGGGTTCCGCCGACGGCCTTGAGCTGGCCCACCGAGGTTTCGCCTGTGAAGGCGCCCTCTTCGGCAAAGTGGATGTTCTGCGCGCCGATGGCGACGTTGGATCCCTTGGCGGCAGCAATTACCGTGGGCAACAGAACAGGCGAAGGAAACAGGGCGATCTCGTCGCGGGTGTGGCCGGCAACGAGGGGCAAAAAGGCATCGACGAAGGCCTTGGCCTCGGCGGGCGTCTTGAACATCTTCCAATTGGCGGCGATCAGTGCTTTACGAGACATTTGGTTAGACTCCTCTGCTTGATTCTAGAGGATAAAAGCGGGGCGCGGGAGTGACGGCGGGCACAAGCAGACTCAATGCGGGAATGAAGGCCGGGCATTCGCGTCATGACAAGCTGGTAGTGCAGGCTGCGTGTGCACACTTATAGCGAAACCAGAGTAGCTGTACCCAAGGGCAATGCGGCAAAGTGGCTTTTTCCTCAAGAAAAAGCCACCTCGGAGACACTTTTCGAAGGCACGATTACTCTGGTTTCGCTCTAGAATAGGGTTATCAGACCAAACCTGGCGTAGAGGAACCCCACCTAGCCAAAGAAGAAGTCCTCATTTCCACCTGCGGGTTGGGAGATTTTGCAAGAGGCCCGCTGTTCAGTATGAATTGCTAATTCCGGCATTTCCCCCTACAATAGAAAAGAAGATTTGCAGGAAAGGTCTGTCTAGAGCGATGCCCAAGGAAAAGATTCATCCCGACTACTCCGAAGTGCGCGTCAAGTGCGCTTGTGGAAGCATTTTTGAGACCCGTTCGACCCACAAGGGCGACATTTCCGTGGAAATCTGCTCGGTTTGCCACCCGTTCTTCACCGGCAAACAGCGCCTGGTTGATACGGCCGGCCGCGTTGAGCGTTTCCGCCGCAAGTACGCCAAATCCGACTCGGCTCAGGCCGCGGCGGCGGCAGCCAAGTAAGCAGCGATCCGCAAGCTGGTACGCAGGGATTGGGCCTCCGCCTGGGCGGGGGCCTTGCTGTGTTGCGGCTAGAGCGGTTCTCCGATTGGTGTAGAGTGCGGGTGCCCACCCTCGCCGCGTCTTTGTTTTTGCGGCTAGAGCATTTTCGGAATTGGTGTAGACCGAAGGCAGGATGCAAAGTGGCTTTTTGATCAACAAAAAGCCACTTTGCACATCGCATAAAAAGTCTACGTGTATTCCGAAAATGCTCTAGGGTGGGATGCCTCTACAGCAACAGGGAAATGCCCTAGATCAGTTTTTTCACGCTCAGCTCACCGATTGCAGGAGTCATCGACCATGCCCCGCGCCAAACGTTCGGTACAATCCGCCATCACCATTGACGGCATTCCGCTGGTCTGGCATCTCCACCGTGAGCAGCATCTGAGCACCTCCGAGGGATGGATGGGCATGGTGATCTATGCCAAGGTGGCCGAGGGCGCGCGCCGCGAACTGCACCTCGAATACCCCTCGATCATGACCCCCAAGATGGCTGCTTTGAAAGCTGACGCGGCACGGCCAACCATCTCCGCGGCCAAGGTTAAAGCACACATTCAACGGGCGATGGAAGCCGGCTGGGATCCCAACTCGCGCGGTAAACCCTTCGTCTTCGAACTCGACGAACTGCCCGGCTGATAGGCGGCGCGAGCGACTTTTGATTGTGCGAGAATGGTTGTGCATGGTCAAGGTTTGTTCTACCGTTTATCATCGCCGAGCCAGACAGCTTGCAGGTGCAATGAAGCTCTGTCAGGACGATTTGACGGCGTATGCTTCTGCTGCGGCGCTGCTGGCTGTGCATAGTGCCATCTCCTATAGCGATGCCATCTTGACCGGGCTTGGCGGCGCACGGCCACGAGGCGAGAACCATCGCGAGGCCCTCACCGCACTGAAGCGAATATGCACCAAAGCTGGAATCGATCATCAAGGAATCACACATTTTCAGAGATTGCTGAGCGCGAAGACAGACATCTCTTACGGCGAGAAGTCGGTTAATGAGGTAAGAATTACAGCACTATGCGAAGCTGCCAAGCGATTTGAGACCTGGGCAGAACGAATTCTGCAAAGACAGGAAGGAAGGTTGTCCTAATGGCCGTGAAGGAAGAAATCCGTGAACTGACGTTACGCCAAAGAGAAGGACGCGCAATGAATGCGGTTGCGGAGCTGCTGCAGCGGAAACTGTCGGTGCCCAATATCTATTTGGAGCCACCTCACGCCCTGATCTCTGCGGACGTACTGGCAGTGGACCACGGCGGCGCAGGCGACTTGCACGCTGTCGAGATCAAGCTGGAACGCGATCTCAATCCCTTTGAGGGGCAACGGCGGAAGCCCTCCAGTCCAGAAGAGATCAACAAGCTAGACCAGGATTTCTATACAAAGTTTAGCGAGAAGCTGCTAGGTTTTCATCGCCAGTTAATGTCCATGCCGGCTCATTACCGATACTTAGCAATTCCGGCCGAGAGCTTCGAGCTTACACTTGGCGAACTCGTGCACTTCGGCTTGTTTCCAGAAGATGGGATCGGACGCCTTGGCGTGATCACCATCAGGGAAAAAGGTGAAGAATCGCCTACGGCCGAGATTACCGTGAACCCTGAACGTTTTCGTGTAGACCCGGCAAAGCTCAAGGCTATCGAAACCAAACTGTTGGCAAAGAGCCGTCCAGATATCGAAGTAAGAATCTAAGGTGCAGAAGAACTGGGTAAACCCATCTGAGCATACGACGTTCATGGGTGGGTAGTGGCGTTTCTGGCTTTGGCGCCGGTGGTTGGATTCACCGCCCCGGTCTTTCTGTTGTTGATTCGAGCGGCGGCCTCGAAAGGTTTTTTCATGGCGGGCAAAGGTTTTACGGTAAAGAAGGATTGGGACAACCCCATCGAGTACGCCATGCCCGCCACGGCGCGGGTGCCGGCGGAGTTGCGCATCGGCGCGGTGCGCGTGGCTCCGGCCACTGTGCTGGCGCCCATGGCTGGGGTTACCGACACCGTCTTTCGCCGCTTCATTCGCCATGCCAGCCTCTTCAGCAGAGAACAGAGGACAGAGAACAGAGAACAGGGATCAGAGAACAGCGATCAGGTGGGCGTTGACGAGGCCGTCAGCAACGAGCAATCTGGCTGCGGCCTGTTGATGACCGAGTTCACCTCGGCTGACGGTCTGGCCCGGATGCGCGAAACCAAGCGCCGCCGCTACCTCACCTTTTACGACGACGAGCACCCCATCGGCGCGCAGCTCTTCGGCTCCAACCCCGAGACTCTGGCCGAGGCAGCGCGCATTGTCGAGGAGTCGGGCTTCGATTTGGTCGATCTGAATCTCGGCTGCCCGGCCAAGCGGGTTGTGGGCTCCAACGGCGGCTCGGGATTGCTGCGCGATCTGCCCCGCATACACGAGATCTTTCGCGCCGTCCGCCAGGCGGTGACGATTCCTTTCACCGTCAAATTCCGCCTCGGCTGGAACGAGGCCGACATTGTCTGCATCGAGCTGGCGCGCATGGCCGAGAGCGAGGGGCTTGACGCCGTTGCGCTCCACGCCCGCACCCGCGAGCAGGGCTACAGCGGCCAGGCGCGCTGGGAGTGGATCGCCCAGGTCAAGCAGGCGGTCAAAATTCCGGTCATCGGCAACGGCGACATTCGCACCCCGGAGGACGCCGCGGCGATGGTCGCTCAAACCGGATGCGATGCGGTGATGATCGGCCGCGCCGCGCCGTCGAATCCCTGGATCTTCCGCCAGATTGCGCAGTACACGGCCACCGGCCGCTATGATCTGCCCAGCATCAACGACCGCTATCGCATGATCCGCGCCTATTTTCAAATGCTGCTCGATGAGGCCGAAGCCACCAAGGATCTGCCTCGCGACGGGCGCATGGGCGAGACCGCGGGCAAGATGAAGCAGTTTGCTACCTGGTTTACCCACGGTGTGCCCGGCGGAGCCAAGCTGCGCAAGGCCATCTATCAGGAGCGTGCGGGCGCTGCTGTGCTTGCCCAGGTTGATGCCTTTTTCGAGGCCCAGAAGGCTGCGGGCGAGGAGCCGGTCGCCGAGCCCGAAGACGCCGCCGAGTCAGCTTTTCCCGAGGCCGACTGCGTCTGCGATTAGTTTCTTTACTGTTTTCGCAAGGCTGCTCACCGTTCCAAATGCACAAAATCGTGGGGCCTCATCAGCCGCTCCAGGTAGTGCGACTTCATCTGCTTGCTGGCCATCACTTGCTTGATCGGCGGCAGCTTCAAAATCACCCCCAGAATGGCGGCCATGGCGCGATGATTCCACTGCGCGCGGTTGTCAAAGATCAGGTTCTCCAACCCGCCCCGCTCAATGGCCATCAGCACCGCGCGATGCGCCGTGGTCACTGGCGTAATCACTTGCCGCGCGCGCGCCTTCAGCTTGATGCCGCTCTCCGGGCAAGCCCGCGCGCAGACCCCGCAGCCCAAACACAGCGACTCGTTCAACCGCGCCTTGCGCCGCTTGGGCTTGTGCGGATCGCCGGCCGCAACCAGCCCCATCGCCTCCACCGGGCAAACCGCCACGCACTTGCCGCAGCCGTTGCAGTTCTCCGCGCTCACCTCGGGCAAAAAATTCGTCGTCGCAATCGGATTGAGCACCGCAAAGCGCTTGGCCGCCAGCATCGCCTCGCAACAGCAGCCGCAGCAATTGCAGATGAAGGCGACCTTGTTTTGCACGTTCTCGCCAAACTGCACCAAGTTGTGCGCAATCGCCGTGTCCAGCAGCGCCATGCCCTCTTGCGCATCCACGCGGCGCGCAATGCCATGCTTGATCAGCGATTGCGCCGTACCGCTAAAGGTCATGCAGATGTCCATCGGCGCGTCGCAGGCCTTGCCCATGTGCTGCATCTTATGGCGGCAATAACAGGCGCCCACGCCCATGTGCTCGGCGGTCTGAATCACCTGGCTGGCCCGCTCATAATCCATCACGCTGAGCGTGTTGTCGGATGCAAGCGCCGGCTCGTTTACGAAGACGCGGCCCAGTTGCGTCTCGCCGCCGGCAAAGAGATTTTTAATGAAATCCTCCTCCACATTAAGATATTGGTAATAGAGTTCGGCCAGCAGCTTCTGGTCATAACTGTTGCCAATGCGCATCATGGAAAATTCAAAAAAGCCGGCCATTGGCGGCGGCAATACAAAAATCTGCTCGCCGCGCAACTCCATGTCGAGCAACATGCCGCGCGAGGCCAACGCATCGAGAATCTTGCGCGTTTCCAGAGCCGGCTTCTTCCACGCCCTGGCCGCTGTGGCGACGTTAAAGGGCTTGATGGGCAGCAGCGCCACCAGCGCCGCTTCGTCCCTGGTGAAGAGCACTTCTAAAATGCGAAACAGCAGCTCCGAGGGCGGCGCGCCCTGGGGAAAACGATTGAGCCGGTCAGAAAGCATTTGGTAGCTGTTCTTCAGCGTTCGATGGGACATTGTGATCCTTTGCAAGCAGACAAAAGTATGGATGAATTATAGGCGGCGGCGCAAAACGCCGTCACTGGTTTATCGCGATGCCCAGGGTGTATTTTCGCAAACGCTGTAAGAACCTGTTTATGATCTTCCGAGTAGGAGGACGAGGAAGGCGAGGTGCACGAGCTGCAAGCTGGCATTGAGTTTGCGCTCGCGGTTCTTCCAGAGTCTTCGGCACTTTTCCAGCCATCCGAAGGAGCGCTCGACAATCCAACACTTCGGCAACACGGCAAACATGTGGAGTTCATCGCGCTTGATTACAAAAGACTGGACACTACCCCAACGCCAGTTTGCGATCGCGTCTACTTCCACTCGATCTACTTCCGCGAACCCGGAGGTGTGCTCGTCGAACCCTTCCGCTCCCAGAATCGTCTCTCTGCCGTAGTCGAATTCCCCGGCGGCTATATCGCTGAAATCCATTCTTTGGCCACGCGATAACCTGCGCTTCAAAAGCGATATTCCGCGCAGATCGCCCTTGAGCAGCGTGATGCCGCCTGCTTTCATCGCCACATTCGTGCCGGTCCCCATCGCTTCGCTGTCCGCCGTTCATGAAGCGGCGGACAGCATTGGCTGCTGCTACATCGGCATGTCATGATGCACTTGGGTCGTGGCCTCGTGGATCGAGGTAACCGTGAGGGTATTGTTCTTGAGATCTCCCTCGACGCGTACATGCTTACCCGCGAAGGGGGCAATGGCCTGCGGCTTGCCTGCAAGCGTATAGACCTTGTCGCCAACCACGAGGGCGTAGCTGCTTCCTTCCTTGACGCATACCCGGATGCACTCAGCGGCGGACTTTCCAGCGAGCATGTGCTTCTTGCCACACATGGTGTCACTGATAACTCCATCGATGGTTTGGGCCGCTGCATGAACCTGCTGGAATGCCGGAATCATGATGGCCGATAAAATAGTGAGTGTGAAGATGGGTGTCTTTCTCATTGCTTTCTCCTTTGAATGAACTCTGAACAACCAGGTTGCCTCTCAACGGTTACTCACGGCAAAGACCGTTGTTGCGACACTCCTGCGCAGGGCCGCTTCAAAAGCTGAGGACTGCGCAAGGGAGGGAGCCGCGGCTAATACGCGGGGAACATAGTTTCTGGTTTCGAGCGGTAACATCCACCGGCTGGCCAATTGGTCGAAGTTCTGAGTGTGCGCTCTCAAGATCGCGGATGCCACATTGGCCTCTCCCGTGTTGTAGGCTGCCAGCGCGAGTTTCCAATCGCCAAATTGTGCGTGCAGGTCGTGGAGATAGCGTGCCGCGGCGTCGGTGGCACGAAAGAGATCGACGCGATCGTCCTGAACGTCGTCTACGCGCAACCCGTAGCGGCGAGCCGTCTCCGGCATTAACTGCCAAAGGCCTCGCGCGCCCTTAGGAGAAAGCGCATCGGCACGGCCCCCGCTTTCGACAAGGATTACTGCGACCATATCGACAGGCACTCCGTGACTCCGCAGAATCGGCTCGACAAGTGGCCGCAACAGATCCAGCCTTGCTGCCGCATTGCTTGAACCTCCACGCCATGGCCGCGATTGCGGCTCATCAATGACCGCATGGCCTGTACCGGGCGTCGTATCGCTTTCAGCCTTTCCAAGGGAGTTGACGGGCGTCTGCCCCGCGAAAGCAAGAACCGACTCCGCCGCTCTGGTCACGGATTCGTCGTATCCCGCGAAAGGCTGGCTCACAGTTGCATGGCCCTTCTGCGAGGGCGATGACTCTTGACTCCACAACGAGGCGGACGTGCCGCAAAGAACAAATACGGCCAAGCCAATCGGCCAGAACATCCTTGTTGCACTCGTTATCGAGCTAGACATGGGGCGCCTCCGCGAGTTGAGATGCTTCGTGCTTCAGCGCCGGCTTTACTTCCCAATTCCACTTCCAGATTGCGAAGATTGGAGGATAGACAACCAACTCCATGAAGAACGAGGTAACGATGCCGCCGAGCATCGGAGCCGCAATGCGTTTCATGACATCCGCACCGGATCCCGTTGACCACATGATGGGCAGCAGTCCGAAGAGCATGCACGAAACGGTCATGACCTTGGGCCGTAGCCGTTTGACCGCGCCATGCACAATCGCTTCACGCAGATCGTCCCAGGAGTGAATCCCTGTCGTCTTCAATGCATCGTGATAGGCCAAGTCCAGGTAGAGAAGCATGAAGACGGCGGTCTCGGCATCGACCCCGAGCAGCGCGATAAGGCCCACCCACACGGCAATGCTCATGTTGTAGTGGAGCAAATACAAAAACCAGATTGCTCCGATGGCCGAGAAAGGCACAGCCAGCAGAATAATCATGGTCTTGATCGCAGAGCCGGTGTTGAAGTAGAGCAACAGAAAAACGATGAAGAGCGTGATAGGAACGACCAGCTTCAACCGCTGCGCTACGCGCTCCATGAACTCGTACTGCCCGCTCCACACCAACTCGTAACCCGCAGGAACCTTGACCTTACCGGCAACGGCTGCTTTCGCATCGCGTACATAGCTGCCTATATCGCGCCCTGATACATCGACGTAGACGTAGCCGCTGAGTCTTCCGTTTTCGTCTCGAATCATTCCGGGGCCGGTCTTCATGCGGATGTCCGCAATCTGTCCAAGCGGAATTTGCGCACCTGAGGGCGTTGCCACCAGCACACGTTCAAGCGCATCGACGTCGCTGCGATAATCGCGCAAGTAACGGACGTTGACCGAGTACCGCTCACGGCCTTCGACGGTCGTAGAAACCTGATCGCCACCGACTGCGGACATTAGAACGCTCTCGGCGTCATCGATCGTCAAACCGTAGCGGGCAAGCTCATCTCGCTTCAGATCGAAGTCCAGAAAATATCCGCCGCTGGTGCGCTCAGCAAACACGCTTGTAGTTCCCGGAACGTCCTTGAGCGCTGACTCGATTTGCTCACCAACCTGCTGGATCTGGCCAAGGTCGGAGCCAAGCACCTTGATGCCAAGGGGCGTGCGAATGCCCGTGGTGAGCATGTCGGTGCGAGCTTTGATAGGCATGGTCCAGGCATTGGAGATTCCCGGAATTTGCAGCGCCTCATTGAGGCCGCCGGGGCCATAGATGAGTTGTTGCGTTGTCACATGGTCGGGCCAGAATCTGCGCAGCACGGACTGAATCCACTGCGGCGCTGAATTCGAGTACCAGCGGTTCACCTTCGGCCACTGATCCTCGGGCTTGAGTGTGATCGTGGTCTCCATCATGGAATAGGGCGCAGGGTCAGTCGAACTCTCAGCCCGGCCCGCTTTACCGAAGACGCGATCAACCTCCGGAAACCCGCTGATGATCTTGTCCTGTGTGATGAGCGTACGTGTCGCTTCCGCCACTGAAATGCCGGGCAGCGTCGATGGCATATAAAGGAGTGTGCCTTCGTCGAGCGGCGGCATAAACTCCGACCCCAGCTTGAAATAGACCGGCACGCTCAGCGCCATGACCAGCAATGCGCCGCAAATCGTCAGCCATTTGTGATCGAGGACAAACTCGACCACGGGGTGATAGACCTTCATCATTGGCTTGCTGATGGGATGGTTCTCTTCGCTATGGATCTTTCCAACGAAGATCGCGTTGACGATTCTTGCGAGCCATCGGGGACGGAAGTCGAAGCCATCCATGCGCGAAAAGAGAAATCGCATCGCCGCCGGAGCCAGCGTAATCGCCAGCAATGCCGCAATCGCCATGGAAAAGTTCTTGGTGAATGCGAGCGGTTTGAAGAGACGCCCCTCCTGGCCCTCGAGGGTAAATACCGGCAGAAAACCCACTGCAATAACCAGCAGGGCAAAGAAGCTGGGCCCTCCAACCTCTTTCACGGCGGCGATCACAACCGCATGAGATGGGCCGGGACGGCCTTCCGCCTCCCAGTGTTCGAGCTTTTTATGGGTCTGCTCGACCATCACCACAGAGGCATCTACAAGTGCGCCAATGGCAACGGCGAGGCCGCCTAACGACATGATGTTTGCGGTCATCCCCATCCACTGCATCGGGATGAAAGCAAGAATCACGGTAACTGGGATCGTAATGATTGGCACAATGGCGCTGCGCAGATCCCACAGGAAGATCATGATGACGATGCTGACGATGACCAGTTCTTCGATCAATGTGTGCCGGAGATTCTCGACTGCTCGATCGATCAACTCAGACCGGTCGTAAGTCGTCACCAACTTGACGCCCGGCGGCAATGTGGACTTCAGATCGTTCAGCTTTTCCTTGGTGCGTTCAATCACCTTTTGCGCATTCTCTCCATAGCGCATGATGACAACGCCGCCGACGGCTTCTCCCTTGCCATCCAACTCGCCGACACCTCGGCGCATGTCGGGACCGAAGGTAACCGTGCCTACGTCACGGACCAGCACCGGAGTTCCCGTCAGGGCGTTGACCATGATCACGGTCTTGCCAATGTCGTCGAGCGAGCGGATGTAGCCGCGGCCCCGCACCATGTATTCGCGTCCGGTGAACTCGACAAGCCTTCCGCCCACGTCGTTGTTGGACTTTCCCACCGCGTCACTCACCGCGTTGATCGGTATTTTGTATGCCAGCAGCTTGTTGGGATCGACATTCACCTGATACTGCCGCACGAAGCCACCGATGGGGGCGACCTCGGCAACGCCTGGCACGGTCTGCAATGCGTAGCGCAGGTACCAATCCTGATAGGAACGCAGTTGGTCAATGCTATATTGTCCCGTTGTATCGACCAAGGCATACTGATAGACCCATCCAACGGAAGTTACATCTTTTGCGAGTTCGACGCTGACGCCTTTGGGTAGCTTGGGAGTTACGGAGTTAAGATATTCGAGCGTTCGCGACCGTGCCCAATAAAGGTCCGTGCCTTCGTCGAAGATGATGTAAATATAGGAGTAGCCAAAGTCGGAGAAGGCGCGAATATCCTTTACCTTCGGCAGGCCAAGCAGCGCCGAGGTGATCGGGTAAGAGACCTGGTCTTCCATGATGTCGGGGCTGCGATCCCACTTCGCGTAGACGATGACCTGGGTATCCGACAAGTCTGGAATCGCGTCGAGCTTCGTATTCCTCATCGCGTTCCATCCCAGCACGATGGCTACTGCAACGAAGAGGAAAATCAGGAACCTGTTCTTGTCGCTGAAATCGATAATTCGGTTCATCATTGGAATCGCACCTCGCTCATAGGCCTCCTCTCAGTGCGACATTCCGCTCATCGCGTTCTTGAGCCCACTTTCAGAATCGATCAGGAAGTTTCCGGAAACAACAATCGTTTCTCCGGCCTTCAGTCCCGAAAGAATTACGGCATGGCCATCCACCACAGGTCCGATGGTGATCTTTCGAGGTTCAAAGACGCCGCCTTCGTGAACTACAAAAACATGCTGCTCCGTTCCCGAGTCGAGAACGGCTTCCTCCGGCACAATGATCTTGGCGCCATAATTGACACGCAACTGCGCGTTGGCGAACATCTGGGGCTTCAGAGCAAAACCGGGATTGGGAAGCTTGACCCGTACCTTGACTGTTCGCGTTTGCGGATCGACGGTTGGATAGATGTATGAAATCTTTCCCGCATAAGTTTTTCCAGGGTAGTAACTGAGAGAAAACGAGACGCTCTGACCAAGATGAACGAAGGGAACTTCATACTCGAAGATGTCGGCATCGGCCCAGACAGTCGATAGATCCGAGACTGTATATAACTCCGTGTCGGGGGTGACCGACGTCTGCGGAAACACCTTGCGATCGGTCACAAATCCCGTGATCGGCGAGTAAAACGTCAAGTCCTTCTTGACCTTGCCCGTCTCATCCAATTCTTTGATTTGATCGTCGGATATATCCCACAACTTCAGCCGCTGCCTGGACGACTGCAAGAGCGATTGCGCGCCCTGCGATATTTCTTGAAAAGGAGCGTTTGCAAGCGTTGCGTTCCCGCGCTTGGCAATCAGATATTCCTCCTGCGTCGAAACCAGGTCGGGACTGTAGAGCGTAAACAGCGGCTGCCCCTTCTTGACAAGCTGTCCCACAAAATCGACATATACTTTATCGATGTAGCCGGACACTTTCACATGGACATGAGCAATCCGTGTTTCGTCCGCCACAATCTGCGCCGTGGTGTTAATATCGCGGATCAGGGATTTGCGCTCGACAATCGCCGTGCGCACGCCGGCAAGCACCTGCTTTTCTGGCGGTATCGTCACGGTGCCCATTGGCATATTGGCCATGCCGGCCGAAGACGGGTTGTTCCCCTGTCCAGCGGGCGTTGCCGTCTGTTCCGGATATTGCGGCACAAGGTCCATGCCGTCGGGAGCCTTGCCGGGCTGGTTGTAATGGTGCTGCGGGTTCATGGCGTCGTACCAATAAAGTGGCTTCCGCTCACCCCCTGCGCTTTGAGCAGCGGCTATCCCGCCCTTGCCCTGGGCGAACCAACGATGGGTCGCGCCGGCATAGACAAGACCAAGCGTCACTACAATCAAAATGCCAAGGATGATTCTCTTCGGTGAGCGGTTCATGGCTCGATGCTCCTTAAGGTCAATAGCTCATTCAATCTATGTGTGCGCATTTACTTTGCCTCCATTGCCGGCCGAGAGTCCGATACCGGGGTTGTGGGGACTGGCGGGCCGGTCACGTCCGATCCGGTCAGACTCTCCATGCGAGCCAAGGCCGTCTGATAGTCGGCCAGTTGCCGGTAATAATCCGTCTCATAGTCCAGCAGCGTTGTGAAGTTGGCAATCAGCGAAAGAAAATCCACGTTACCAACCTGATACGCGGCCATCGAGGATTCGAGCGCAAGCGACGACTGAGGAACCACCCCCTTGGAATAAAGTGTTAGCAACCGCTCCGAAGCCTTGGCTGCAAGGTATTGCTGCTTCAACTCAAATCGGACTTCGTTCAGCCGATTCTCGTGCATCTTCTCCGCGCTGATCAGTTCCTCGCTGGCTTCGGCCACGCCCTGGCGCTGTTTGCTCTTGTAGAAGACGGGAATGTTTACGGTGACGGTAACTCCATTCATGTCTGGCAGCCCCGCCCGCTGTTGGTACATATAGCCGACCCCGATATCCGGCCTGTACTCTTTCTGCGCCAGGGCAATTCCCAGGCGGCTCCGCTCCACCATTCGCTGATTCCGAAGAACGGCCGTGTCATTGGTCGCCGCGAGGGCATACAACTCGTCGAGAGAATACGTAATTGTCTCGGGCTCCACATCGGCTGCTGGCGGCAGAGGCGATTCCGGGGAACGAACCAGGAACGCATTGATTCGGGCTTGCGCTGTTGCCCGTTGCTGCTCGAACATGGTGAGCTTTTCCAGCAATAACGAGATCTCGATCTGTGACCGCAGCACGTCCTGCTGCATGGCCTTTCCGACGCGGTAACGCGCTTCGGCGATCTGCGACAGTTTTTCGAGAAGATCCTTGTTCCGGTTCGTCGTCTGAATGGCCCGGTCGAAGTAGAAGTAGTCGTAGTAAGCAGCCTTGACCTCGGAGCTGATTCGGCGCCGCACGGCCTCATAATCAGCTTGCGCCGCATCAGCCTCTTTGCTCGCGATTTCGCCGCGCAATCTCAGCTTGCCCGGATAGGGAAACTGCTCGGATACGGTCAAGCCGCGGTAACTGGAGTTATCACCCCGCATCACGCTGAACGGAGCAGGGTTGCCTGCCCATCCCACGGAAGCCATCGGATCGGGAAGCGTCTTTGCCTGTGGCACTCGCCGTTCAAGTGCACGAACCTCGTGGAGCGCGCTTTGGGCTTCCGGGCTCTTCTCCAGCGCCTCCCGGATTACATCGTCGAGCGACAGCACCTGCTGGCCGCTCGATTGGCTTGCCGAGGCATCCGGAACGATGGCCGGGCTTTTCACCGCATCCTGGGGCCAGAGGCTGCAAGGGATGAACAGGATCCATCCCAACCAAAGTCTCCTTCGATGTGTACTGAGGCTATTCATTTCTAACGCCATCTCCAGGATGGTGCAATGAACGTCATTCCGCTGCCATCGCAAGTTTTAGATGCAATCACAATGCCAAATCGGCGGCGATCCACAAAGGCATACCGGCCGCTCGCTTCGGCGTCCCCTCCAAGGCTGCTCTGCGACTCTTGGAGGGCGTTTGATGCTCTTGTTCTTCGACAGAGATGGTCTTCGCTCAGCAAGTTGAGTTGCCTGATTTAGTCCAGCGACTGGCGCATTTGGGACAGTTCGGGGGCTATCGCTTGCGAGAATCGGCCTCACGCTGGCTTGCCCCGTGGAAAACCGCACAGGCTTGGCCTGCGCCTGAAAATGCTAGAATCGCGGCAATGAAAACATCTGTGAGGAACGGGCTGGAAGCGGCAATTTTGATGGTAGCGATTGGCGCCGTCGCGCTGCTGCATTATGTCACGCCGATGACTCATGTGTGGATACACCCACTGTTGCAACGGGCATATTATGTGCCCATTTTGCTGGCCGCGTTGCGCTTCGGCTGGCGAGGCGGACTAGCCTCCGCCGCGCTGGCGACCGCCTCTTACATTCCACACATCGTAATGGCCTGGAAATCCGAACCCGAGTACACTGCCACCCAATATGTTGAAATTGGAATGTTTTTTTTAATCGCGGCATTAACGGGCATCCTTGCGGATCACGAACAATCACAACGCCGCCGGGTAGAGAAGACAGCGCATGAGTTGGCCGAGGTGAATGCCCAGTTGCAGAAGTCTTTTGAACAACTGCGGCGCGCTGATCGCCTCTCCGCCTTGGGTGAGCTTTCGGCTGGGCTGGCCCACGAGATTCGCAACCCCCTCGGATCCATTGAGGGAGCTGTTCAGATTTTGGGCCGTCCACAATTGCCTGTGGAGACACGAAGTGAGTTCACTGATTTGGCCTCACGTGAAGTCAGCCGCCTGAAGGGCCTATTGACGAATTTTTTGGAGTTTGCGCGGCCTCAGCCGCCACGAATCATCGCTTCGGAAATTGGCCTGCTTCTGGAATCCGTGGCTAAGCTTTCGTCTCAAACCGCGACAATGTCCAAAGTCGTTCTTCGAGTGGAGGACGTGGGATCGTTACCTCCGGTGTCTGTCGACCCGGAACAGATCAAGCAGGTTCTTTTGAATCTTGTCATCAACGCGGTTCAGGCTACACCGGAGGGTGGACAAATCACACTACGCGCGGATCGGGAAGGCAATTGGGTTCGAGTTGAAGTTGAAGATGAGGGGACTGGAATTCCGCCGGGAGATATGGAACGTGTCTTCGATCCATTTTTTACAACGCGCAGCAGCGGCACGGGATTGGGCCTCTCCATTGCGTACCAGATCGTCAACCAGCATGGCGGGCAAATTGCCGCCAGAACAAATCCTCAACGCGGAATGACGTTTTCCGTAACCATGCCGGTATTTGAAACCGGGGCCGTCAAATCGGCTTCGCGGAGCATCTGAGAATGGTGAATACACTTATCCTTGTCGTTGATGACGATGCCAGCCAGCGGCGTCTTATCGAGTTCTGGCTGAAGGAAGAAGGATACACAGTCCTTACCGCGGTAGACGGCAACAGCGGCCTGCAAGCATTCGAGAGCAAATCGCCCGCGCTCGTGATTTCCGACATCCGTATGCCGGACCTCAGCGGGTTGGACCTTCTCAGCCGTATCAAGGCTGCCAGCCCGGACACGCCGGTCATTCTCATTACTGCCTTCGGCACGGTTGCCGACGCGGTCGATGCAATGAAGCTCGGCGCGGCCGATTATGTGCTGAAGCCCGTGAATGCCGACGAACTGAAGCTGACTGTCCAGCGTGCACTGGAGCATCGGAAGCTGGTGGACGAAAACCGCTATCTGCGCGACTTTGCCGACACAGCCTTTCGTTTTGAAAACATCATTGGCGCCTCCAAAAAAATGCGCGACGTCTTCGATATTGCGTTGCAGGTTGCGGGGCGCGATTCTACGGTGCTGTTGGCCGGCGAATCGGGCACCGGAAAGGAACTGCTCGCCAAAGCCATCCATCAAAACAGCCTTCGCGCCAACAAGCCGTTCATTACGGTCAACTGCGGCGCGTTGCCAGAAGCTCTGGCGGAGTCTGAACTATTCGGGCATCGCAAAGGATCGTTCACTGGCGCGATCAGTGACCGGGTGGGCAAATTCGAAGCCGCCAATGAGGGCACCATATTTTTGGATGAGGTCGGAGAACTTGCACTTCCGTTGCAGGTGAAACTGCTGCGAGTCGTCCAAGAACGAGAGATCGACAAGATCGGCAGCCCGCATCCAGTGAAAGTGAATGTGCGTATTCTCGCCGCTTCCAATCGGAATCTGAAGAATCGCATCGCGGACGGGCAGTTCCGTGAAGACCTCTACTATCGCTTGAGCGTGGTCACGATTGAGCTTCCGCCCCTCCGTGAACGCCGCGATGACATCCCATTGCTCATCCAGCACTTTCTGAAGCAGCTCGCGGACCGATACAGCCTCGCTGACTTGTCGGTCACCGACGATGCAAGAGACAAGCTCATTCAATACAACTGGCCAGGCAATGTGCGTGAGTTGCAGAACGTGATGGAAAGGCTGGCCGTTCTGACCCGTAACGGAAGGATTCAGTCCGAAGATTTACCTGCTGAAATTCGTCAGTGTGAGTCGCGAATCGCGAACATTTCCCTGAAGCTTCCCGACGAGGGAATTGATCTGGAAGAGATCGAGAAGGAAATATTGGTTCAGGCGCTGGAAAAGCACGGCTGGAACCAAACGCGCGCGGCTACCTATCTGAACATTAGCCGGAAGACGCTCATCTATCGAATGGAGAAGTTCTCCCTGATAGCTCCGGTCTCCGAGCCCGTTGAGTAGGCTGTGTGGCTGATGGCGCAAGTCGAAGCACTGACTTCATTCCATAGAATCCCCCCTCATCCAATGTCACCATCGGCATTTTCCTCATCAAACATCTGGGCGTCGGCAAAGCGATAGCCGACGCAGACATCGGTGAGCAGATAGAGGGGCTTGGCGGGGTCGTCTTCGATTTTTTTGCGCGGTTGGCGGACGAAGGTGCGCAGGGACTCGACCTCTTCGCGGCACTCCGCGGGGCAGACGCCGCCGACTCTCATGGAAAGTCTGAAACCGATACGATACCCGGTACAGGCCTTGTCGTCATTGATGGACCGCGACCGCGGCCGTGGCGTCGAGGTTCAAGCATTGCGGCAGCACCGCTGGATCAGTTGCGGGCCCCCGGCGAGTCATCTTCTTTGCGTTTGCTCTGCTTCCGCTCTAGCGTTTGATATCACTTGGATACTGGGCTGCCGCCGTCTGGCCTTCGATTGACCCGCCATAAGATAACTCGTTCCCAGGTAGAAGCGGGCGCGGCGATGCCGGAAAGATAATCCTTGACGGCAGGCGTTGGATCATATGTCCACACATAGTCATATCCCGCAAAACAACCCAGAGTTAGACTGGGGCGTTCCGAGGGATCATGGCAATAAATTTGCCGGATCACCAGCGGCTGCTGTCCGGGATTCACAAACAGGCTGGAAAGATCAGCTTCCTTCGAGATTGTCCAGAACTCGATGACATGCTGAAAGCGCATCCGAAAGTAGCCTGTATTTTCTCTCCACGACCGGGTCACATTTAAGCCTTCGGCCGGCAGCAGCACGAAAACCCGCGCCCGCTGCGGCAAAACCTGCCCCATCGCCAGAACACTCCTGCTCTCGCGATCGATTGTGCGCCAGTTGGCCGCGATCTCGGCCGTATGAACCAGCATGGCGGCCACAGCCAGTCCTATCGCCGCACTCCGCCATTTGTCGCGGCGCGGATCGATTGACAACATGCCAATCAACAAACCGGGAACGACAAAACGTTCGGCAACGCAGCGGTCGGTAGCCAAGCCATCTGGAGTAAGAAAAGTCAGCGCCAGAAAGACAGCCATAATAGCCACTGATCTGTGAATTCTGCTTCCCTTAATCAAGGCCACGAGGCAGATGAACAAAACAGCGGCTACCACTGCATCGACATAGATGTTATAGGATTGGAGCGGTGAGCCGAGCGCGCGCAGCTTTTCGGCAATAGTATAAGACCAATCCACGCTTCGAGCTTGCTTGCGGCTTGACACATACATAAAGAGCAGCGGCGCCGGAAAGATCAGCCAAGCTGTCTTGAACAAAAGCGAGCGAAATCCGCGATCCTTTATGTAATCGATGAGGACAACTATAAAACACGCGATAAACAGAAACACCAGGGAGGAAAGGTGGGAAAAATACGCGACTAAGCTCAGAAGGCCGCAGATCAGGAATCGCGCGGGAGTCATCTTGTCACGAACGCGATACCAGTAGGCAAAGGCGCAAAGGAAAATTCCAACGCCGAAAGCATAATTCGCAAATCCATACAATAACTGCTTATTGTAAAAGGTAAATGCACAAGGCAAGGCAAGCCAGTTGGGACTTCCCGTTATCGACCTGCCGGCGGCGCTGCAGCCTCCGACATAAAGGATCGCGATAAGAGAAAGAAATAACTTTCCACTGACAAGCAAAGGAAGAAATTTGGTCAAGGCCGGAACGATCAAGTCGATCATCAAATTCGGTATCGGCGTGTGATCCAACTGATACCGCTGCTGCCAAAGCGGATTGTCGTGATAGTGGGCGAGAATGTAACACCGCGTCAGATGGTTTGGATAGTCCACCATCCCTGGATAGTCCACCATCCATATCGGGATCAGAATCACGGCCAGTGCGATGAAAAGCATTGCGTAATATATCTTGAAATTTCCGGTGACCGGCGGGCGCAAACTTGTGTCGCTGGCCAGAAACTGTGGCGTCTCCATAGCTTGAAACCTCGCAATGCTAACCTATTTGAATTTTTAATCTTAGCACACCGCTTTTTGGCGCAGCTTGCGGCGCTTCGGAGATGCTCCTCGCATTTGTATCCAATGATGTACGGGCAAGGCCTTTCAGTTTGCCTCTTTCGCACCATCGGCATTTTCCTCATCAAACATCTGGGCGTCGGCAAAGCGATAGCCGACGTAAACATCGGTGAGCAGATAGAGGGGCTTGGCGGGGTCGTCCTCGATTTTTTTGCGCAGTTGGCGGACGAAGGTGCGCAGGTACTCGACCTCTTCGCGGCACTCCGCGCCCCAGACGGCAGTGAGCAGCTTGGAATAAGTGACAACGCGGCCGGCGCGGCTCATGAGGCAGAAAAGAATCTCATATTCCTTGCGGGTCAAGTGCAAGGGTTGGCCGCGCTTGGTGACGATGCGGCGCACGGGCTCGATGCGCAGCTCGCCGATCTCGATGGGAGCGTCCTGGGCCTGCTCGGGCGTCTGCACCCGGCGCACGGCGGTGCGGATGCGGGCGATCAGCTCGCGCGTGCTGAAGGGCTTGGTGACGTAATCGTCGGCGCCCAGTTCGAGGGCCTCGACCTTCTCTTCTTCCGCGTCGCGCACGGTGAGCATGAGGATGGGCAGGCGGGGCGCGAAAGTCCTCATGCGGCGCAGGGTCTCGATGCCGCCGATGCCAGGCATATTCACGTCGAGCAGGACGGCGTCGTAGGTAGCGCCGCGCAGCAGCAGCAGCGCGTCCTCGCCGCGGGCGGCCTCGGCTACCTGAAAGCCAAGCTCCATCAGGGGTGGGCGCAGGGCGCGGCGGATGGCGGTTTCGTCGTCAACCAGAAGAATGCGAATC
>Ga0224528_1000914_pt1 | contig 21320 bp, 15 predicted proteins | sample CBST25metaG_2_FD_179888 | JGI IMG/M metagenome (GOLD analysis project Ga0224528, IMG submission 179888) | Peat soil microbial communities from Stordalen Mire, Sweden - C.B.S.T25 | ecosystem: Environmental > Terrestrial > Soil > Wetlands > Peat | place: Sweden: Norrbotten County, Stordalen Mire...
ATGATCGACCGACGACCGCGCCTTCGGCGCCGATGATATCAAGCTGTTCTATACCGGCCGATGTTCAGAAAACGACGTTTCCTGATGACCGATGACAGAGCGGGTAGTTCAGGCAGAGACCAAAAGCCCGCAATGCAAATGGACACAGATTCGTGTCCATTTGCATTGCACGAATTCCCGTTTCAATCCAGGTTATTACCGGCTTCCGGCCGATGTCGCGGCTTGCTCGATAAACTCTGCAACTTTGTGTGGCTCCTGAAGCATTGAGAGATGGCAGGTTGGCAATGTGATCGCTGTGGCCCCAATTCTCTCTGCCATCCACTCTTCAAGACCTCCAGTGATCGCCTTATCTTGAGAGGCGACGATGAACCATGAAGGCTTCGTTCGCCAAGCGGGTATGACTGTAGGCGTCGCCGCGAGGACAGCCACGGACGCAGGACCTTGTGTAGCCGTCAGTTGCACCTGCTCACGCTTCGATAAGTCTTGGGCAAAGGCCTCTGCCACACCCTGTGGAGAGATTGTTACGAATTGCCCGGTCGCGTCGAATACAAGAAACGGCGTGATTGGAGAAGGGGTTTTAAGCGTCCCCAGCAGTGAGAGCGCGGATTCACCGCTGTCGGGAGCAAACGCGGCGACATAAACCAAGCCTGCGACATTTGGATCATTGCCAGGCGTATCTCCGATCACAACGCCTCCATATGAGTGTCCGACGAGCAGTACGGGCCCCGGATATGCCGTTGTAATGCGAGTGATCGCACGCTCCGTTACGGCGTCATCGTCTGTTAAAGAAATAAGTGGAAGTTGCACTGCGACAACATGGTATCCATCGGCCTCTAGCTGAGGAATCACGCCGGACCAGCTCGAGCCATCAGCCCAGGCTCCGTGAACCAGAACGATATTCCTGATGCTGCGATTGGAATTGTCGCGCGAGGATTCTGGGAATTGTTGGGCATGCCCAACGCTATGGAATCCTGCCATCAGCAGAACTCCGACACTCAAGACTGCTTGGATAGTTGTTCCTGTTCTCATAAATTGTCCTCTCGTCTCGTGATCTTCAATTCGGGTGCCGATTTGCTTGGCCAGTGGGATTCCCGTTACATCTGAGCCTAGTTCTGGATGAGTGGGGCATCTAGGCGAAAGCCATCAGTAGTTGGCCATTCCTGCTGCATAAGAACACTCTGTGCGCCGGTCATGCATGCAATTGTTGGTATGGCCCAGCGTCTCCGCCAGTTGAATTGCCTGAACCGAGGGAGCCGCGAGTCGTCGTCCGCCGCCATATCCCTGGAGCTACCCCGTGAAGTCGCTTGAAGGTGCGGTTAAGTGCAGATTGATCCGCGAATCCGGACTGAATGGCGATATCGGCCAGGGGTAGGCGAGAATTCGTCATGAGATCTCTGGCTCTATCCACGCGCCGTTCAGTTAACCACTTGTAAGGCGGCTTGCGAAAGGTCTGCCTGAAGGCCCGGGCAAAGTGACCTACCGACAAGTCACACGCTTCTGCAACCTGCTGGAGGGCTATCTTGCCATCCAGATTGGCCTCCAATAGTTCTGTTGCTCTTCGCTTCTGAAAGGAAGAAAGCCCACCACGAAATTGCGGGCCCAACATTTTCACACCGCCATAAGTGCAGACACAATGACAGTTCAAGGCATGCAAAACATGGTCGACGACAAGCTTTGAAGCGTGATGGGGTTGCTCAAGCGAGGAGAGAAGGGTCTTTCCAAGATGGTAAACGACGGGGTCGAAATGCCCAAGCGGCCAAGCCAATTGCTCTACGCGTCGCGCCCCATGAGCATAGGCAACTTCGTCCAGGGAAGCCTGAGTGACATACAGCACCAATGCATCGAAGGGGTGCGGGAGCAGAACTGCGGGCTCTTCCCGTAAGTCGATTGCACTAACTCCACCAATAGGATAAGAACCACTCGATACCTTCGTCCTTCCGAAGAATTGCTCAATAAAAGGTATGGCTCTGAGTTGCAAGGCAACTATAAAACCCTCCTCTTTAACGATCGGACGTGCAATTTCCGGCAGAGCTTTGCTGCTTTGAACCCTCGCAAACGGGGACGAGGCGTGTTCGGATAAGGTGACCTGAGCTGTGGGCGAATCCTTGAGATACATTGCTTCGGCGAGTTGATTCCAGACTGTGGGGACTTGGTTTGCTGTATTCATGTGTGCGAGGCCTCCACCTTGTATTGAATGAAACATGGGGTAGTTGTCGTTGAGCGAGCCTGGCCGCTGCTGCAGTCGTAATACGACGAAAGTCTGAAATTCCTGGTCTTGCTGGCCAGTTCAGAGACCCCAGTTCTTCAATCCACTCCACGGAGGACAGACTTGCCTGTTCCGGGCCAAACGACTCTCTGACCGCTTTGGCAAAAGCCGCCAATTCGCGTTCCGCCAGGATGATCAGGTTTGTATCAAAAGGTGCGATCTCTTCCACTTGTCGTCGGTTCCGCTTCGATTCCCGATGACGCATATGGTCCTCAATTCTTCACCATGGGGAGATAGTGCCGAAGATTCACCATTTGCTATGCTTTAGGGGGCGCGTGCTTTACCACTGCCACTCTACCTACACGATAGAGATATCCCAGGACGCACAACACACTCGGAACTATAGAAAATACCCTGCCTTTTTCTGTAGGTGTGATTCTTTCATTTTGATAGAAAATACGAGAACACCTAGAACGGGTCACGATTTCGAATGGCGCGATGATAGAGACTGCGAACCCTGGAGATAATGCCCCCGTCGGAATGCAAGAAGCTCACGGTGCCGGGCACAATCACGGAAACATCAGTTCCAGAATCTGCGGAACTGACTATAGTCAATCTTCCCTGAATGCGGGCAGCACGCTCACGCATGCCCTGCAGCCCATGATGGCCCTCCTTTCCACTTATGGCATAGCCTGGATCAATGCCGACCCCATTGTCTCTTACATGCAGCACGAGATCGTGACCATAGGCCAAGTCGATACCCAGGAGACTTCCGTGAGAGTGCGCCTTTGCATTCTGAATCGCCTCGTGTCCGATCCGATACAGTTCGTCGCGAACGATCGGATGCAACTCTCTTGCATCTCCAATCACCGACACCGACACTGTCATTCCATCGGGGACAACTCCACCTTCGGCTGCCCGCCGCAGCGCCGGCCCGAGGTCGTTTTTCAATGTCGTCGAGGATCGCAGCGAATTAAGAGCCGCGCGGCCCTCCGCAATCGCCTGTTCGAGCCAACCAGAGACCTGACCCAGTGCACGGTGCATCTTCTCGGGATTCAGTGGCTCCTCAAGGCTATCGTCGACGACGAATTTGCTGCCTTGAATCGTCTGAAGAAACGTATCGTGGAGTTCTCGTGCCATGCGCGTGCGCTCTGACAGTCGCTCATCGAAGCGAAGGCTAATGGCCTTCGCGATCTGCTGCACGCGAATGCGATAGAGAATCGACCCGATGACGACAAAAGAGGCTACGCATAAAATCCGAAACGACATCGTTTGATACCACATCGGTGCAACGCTGAAGTCTAGAATTGCACCCTGTTCATTCCAGACGCCATCGTTGTTGCAGGCGATCACGTGAAAACGGTACTTACCTGGACGGAGGTCGCTATAGAAAGCCTGGCGTCTTGTTCCTGGTTCCTGCCAATCAGGATCGTGATTCTCCAATCTATAACGAAAGCGCACTTTCTGTGGTACGACGAAACTCAGTGCGGTGTAGTCGATTTCCAGATCGCGTGTTAGCGCAGGGAGGCTGATTTGACCGCTTGCCGAGTAGTTCACTCTGTCCGCGACAATCTGCTCAATATGCACCGGGGGCGGTAGAGCGTTGACTTCCAGATGATTGGGATCGATCATCTGCACGACATTCTGATTGGCGAACCACAGACGCCCGTCGGGAGAGCGATCGGCGTGGGGTTGAAAGGCTGCATACGACGGTCTTGCGCCGTCGAACACGTCGAAGGTGTCGACCTTCACGCTTGCCTTGGTACCATTCCACCACTCCCGCAATTCCGCATCCGCAACCCTAATGAGGCCACACTGCGCGTAAAGCCAAAGAGCATTGTTATTATCCGAAACCAGAGCGTACAGGCTGTCGCAAGGCAGACCATTCTGGCTGGTCAAGGTTCGCAGGGTTCCATTCTGCCATTCAGTAAGTCCAGAAGAGGTAGCGGCTAATACCGATCCATCAGCCCGAACAAGGATCTGTCGCACTGGGGATTTAGCCGCGCTCTCGGTAGGGAAGGTTTCAAGCCGGCCATGACGATAGCGAGCTAAGTCGCCGTCGACAAGGCCCAGCCAGATGCCATTGTGGGGATCGGCGGCGAGGGAAGTGGCGGCTGGCATGCGAGATGCATGAAGTTCTTCGCAGACCTGACGACCCTGAATGCGAAGTAATTTCATGGGGCTTCCAAGGACTTCCGCCCAAATGTTATTGTCTCGGTCTTCCGTGATCGCAATGACCGCTCCGATCGCGGCGTTATTGGATCGTCGGATCGCATCGAATTGACCCTTCTCGTACACGTACAACCGATCTTCGATTCCCACCCAAAGTCGGCCCGCATGATCTTCAAACAATGATGTCGCTTCCTGGCGGAGTAAACCGTTAGGCAATTGGATGAATGACAGCCGGTCTCCACGAAGAGTCCCAAGCGCACCATGATTTCCGATCCAGATCGTTCCATCCCGCGCCGCAAGGACCGAATCGACCAGATTGGTACTGAGCCCTTGTCGAGTTGAGAATGTGGTGACGCGAACGTTTCGAAAACAATCGATTCCTTCGCTCGTTGCAATCCAGATGTTTCCCTCTTGGTCCTCATAGAAGCCACTTACCGAGTCGCCGGACAGACCGTCCGCGCTTGAGAACCGATCAACCTTGTCGCCGTTCAAGCGATAAATACCCTGGTCTTGGGTTCCAATCCACAACGCATTCTCGTGGTCTAGAAACAGAGCACTAACCTGAAGGGCGCTCTGGTCTAATGTCGGGTTGATTGGCTTCCGAACTCCATGTACCCATTGCTGCAAGCCTTGCCCCGGTCCGCGGCGGTCCATTCCGCTCCAGACCGAACCGTTCGATTCGGCCGCAATGGCTTGAATGCCGCTCAGCCCTTCTCCGATTCTTGCCTTTGAAGGAGTGAATGCGGTGGATGAGCCTGCCCTCCAACGTATGAGAAGGTTGACGCTGCCGATCCAAAGGTTACCTTCCGAGTCCTCAGCGAGCGGTACCGCATAAGGAGGAGTGATTCCATCAGCCTTTCCATAGCAGCGGAGCGACGCGCCCTTAACTTCGCAGAGAGGACCCTTGTCGTCATGAACTCGTGAGCGCGTGATCCAGATTCTTCCGTCGTGGCCTTGGACGATAGAATTCACGCGTCCGTCTGCACCCGGATAATTGGTCAAATTGCCGTTCTGAAGATGTGCTAGGTTCGTTGATGTTCCAATCCACAAGCTCCCGTCCGTTCCAGCCAGTAGCGAAAAGATGCCGCTTGACAAGAGCTTTCCCTTAAGTGGAACCCACGGAACAAAGCGAACCCCATCGAAACGAATGAGCCCATTTTCCGTGCCGATCCACAGATATCCATCCCGAGTTTGCGCAATCGCGTTCGGCGCACCGCTGAAGATGCCGTCCTGAATTCTCCAAGCGGTATGCCCATATTGAGAAATCTGCTTGTCGGGATCGACCGCCCACGCGGTGCAAGTCGCCAAGAGCAACAGGAAACAAATTCGGAGCGAACGCGAGGTCTTCAACTAGGCCACCTTGGCAGTTCTGTGTGCACTGCTCCTGCATCAGGCCTCAGGGGCCGAGTCGGTTCCTGCGGACGCAGCCTAGGCCGTTGTTGGGGGAACCAGCAGCATTCAGCAATCAATTCCGCGCATTCGCATCAATACCCACTCGCTTCACCGTTCCACCATAGCGCACTTGAAGCATTCCTGGAATGTCAGAATCTGCTGCCGGTGAGCTGCAGTTTTCTACAGGGCACAATCAGATTTCGAGTAAGCCCCGTCGCACTGCAATGGTGACAGCATGAGTTCTGTCGTTGGCCTGCAGTTTGTCGACCAGATTCTTGATGTGGAAGTTGACAGTAGTCTCTGCAATTGCGAGTTGATCGGCGATTTGCTTATTCCGATGGCCGTCTCGGATGAGCTGGAGCACCTGCAACTCCCGGGCGGTAAGATCGTCTTCGCCGAAATGCTCCGAGAGGCGCGCCGCAACCTCCGGTGGCAGATACCGCCGACCTGCGTGGACCGTGCGGATCACCCCCAGCAATTCGTTCTTCGGCATGCTCTTGAAAATGTATCCGGACGCACCGGCACGCATAGCCCTCTGGATCTCGCCATCACCGTCAGACGTGGTGAGCATGACAATACGAGCCTGCGGGTATTCTCCGCGAATCGCGACCAGAACGTCTATACCATTCGCGCCAGGAAGTCGAAGATCCATGAGAGTGATATCGGGGCGCAGACGGCGGAACTCCGACAACGCTTCAGCGGCATCGGTTGCCTGTGAAACGAGAATCATGTCCGTCTGAGAAGCAATGATCGTGCTCAAGCCCTCCCGGAAAACAGGATGGTCTTCGACGCTCAAGATGCGAATTTGCTGGCTACCCATCCCGAGACCCTCAGTGTGTTGATTGTAGAGGGCGATCGTTTCGTTTGAAAGTACCAGCCTATCCCGATGCCGGTTCGCATCCGGGGTTGCATCCTAAATTGACGGAATCAGGCGTCGTCGGCATGGGCGGGGCACTGAGCCTTCTGCTTTTCAGCGCATCAGATTGGCGAGGCCGACAAGTAATTCATAAGGTGTCCCGAGAATCCGCTATCCACACCGAAATTGACCATAATTGATGCAAACCAGGACTAAACCACCGGTGTTCCCGAGACTCATATCCCGTAAGCTACAGACAATAAATAGGATGCGCACTGTACCTGTTTTTGTGCCCGTGTTGCCATACCAAAATGACGAAGTCGGTTTGCGAAATAATCGTCACGACTCATAAGCCTCTTAAAATGAGAGCAGTAACGACGACCTTATATGGTGCCGGGAGGGGGAGTTGAACCCCCATGGAGTTGCCTCCGACGGATTTTGAGTCTCTCAAGAATACCGTAGGTCTATGACAAATAAGCGAAATCGAGCGTAATGTTGGATATACAAAAGTGATGGCCCATCAGCAACTTAGCTTAATTATCCGTAATCAAGCCAAACTGATGTCTGTAGCCGAACCTGTACCCGAATAGGCGTCCCATACCTACCCACAGGGCATGGTCAAAACAGAAGTCGACGGGGAGCCGGACTTCATCATCTCTACGGCGATGGTGCCATCTTCTAAGTCGCAAGCTGTGCGCATATGACGCCACTTCGCCAGCGCATGCTGCACGAGCTTCAGCGGCGTAACCTTTCGCGATCCACCATACGCGGCTATCTCGGCGCCGTACGGCAGTTTGCCGAATACTTCCATCGCTAGGCCGTATCGACATATACACTTTGCAGCTTGGTTCTTAGCTGTTGAAGTGGAGGTATGTCGGCTAGCCGCTATGAATTGAGCGATTTGCAGTGGGAGAAGATCAGGGATTTTCTTCCTGGGCGCAAGGAACATGTGGGCCGCACAGCAGCCGATAACCGGCTGTTTGTGGGCTCTTCCTCAGATTTGGTGAACCAAGACAGGCACTTTTCAAATGTCAGAACAAGCCCAAGATGGAAGGCAGCATCTGGCGATTCACTGCGGATAACCATGGAGCAGTCATCTTTGGTTCCCGATAGTGAAGAGGTGACCGTTGAGTGTGTAAAGTCCCTCGCACATGGCCAGTTTCTCCTGGTATTGCGAGCAGCGTCCGAGCAAGGTTTTTGTCCGCGTTGCCATCGGCTTACTTTTCATGTTCACAGCCACTACCTGCGCCACCTGACCGACCTCCCTTGGGAAGGCATTCCGGTTCATATTGAGCTTCATGTGCGGCGGTTCTTCTGCCGAGCAGATGATTGCGAACAGGTGATCTTTACTGAACGTCTTCCGCACACTGTGCTGCGTTATGCGCGGCGCACGTGCCGTCTGAGCAAAACAATCCGTCAGATAACCATGGCGCTGGGCGGAGAAGGTGGATCGAGATTGGCGCGCCAACTCGGAATCGTTGCCAGTGGCGATACCTTCCTGCGCGAACTCCGCCATCAAGCCTTGTCGATCGCTGCTAACGGGCCTCGCGTTTTGGGTATTGATGACTGGGCATGGCGCAAAGGCCAGCGCTATGGCACGATTCTCTGCGACCTGGAGAAGGGCAAGGTGATCGACCTGTTGCCAGAACGGAGCGAAGCAAGGACAGAAGACTGGATTCGCCATCATCCAGGCACAGAGATTGTCAGCCGTGATCGAGCAAGCCTGTATGCAGAAGCAGCGACCAAAGCCGTGCCACAAGCCATTCAGGTCGCGGATCGTTGGCACTTACTGCATAACATGAGCGACACCTTGACGGATGTTTTGACGCCATTTCACCGTCTACTGACAGAGGTTGCCAAAGCCACCGCTATTACTCCTGAAGTGAAGGACACGGCCGCTTCAGCACAGACTGCGTCGACAGTACCGGCTCCTTCTCGTCATCAGCAGCAGCGCAAGAAGGATAATAGGGAGCGTCGCATTGCCAGCTATGAGACGGTCATGGAACTGTTGCGTCAAGGTCTGACGCAAACTGAAGTAGCGCATCGTTGTGGCCTGGGCGTGCGAACTGTTCGTCGTTGGCAGCGGGCGCGGGAATTTCCCGAGCGAAAGGTTGGTCGTCGCAGCTCGCGTCTCGACACGCATGCCGAATATATTCGCCGGCGCTGGCAAGCGGGATGCCACAATGCCGCACGTCTATGGCGGGAACTGCATGAGCGCGGCTATACCGGACAACCAGCGAGCGTGAGGAACTGGATTCGAAGACGCTATGGATCGCGACGTTCCGACTCGCCCCAACCAGCAGTACCAGCACCAACTGCAGCGCGTGCTTCACCGCGCCATGTTACATGGTTACTTCTGAAAGAAACACCCGATGCTCAGAAATATATCGAAGAGCTGTATCGTCGATCTCCGCAGATAGAGCAATGTGCAAAATTGGCGCGTGAGTTCGGTCGTATCATCCGAAAGCGAGATGTGCTTGCATGGCCCAAACGGCGCGAGGAAGTAAAAAACAGTTTGTTGGCTAACTTTGCGAAACACCTTTGCCGCGATGAACCAGCCTTCCTTGCGGCATTACAACAGCCCTGGAGTAATGGACCTGTTGAAGGACAGATTCATCGACTCAAGCTCATCAAACGGTCGATGTATGGTCGAGCCAAATTCGATCTGCTGAGATTGCGCGTCGTTGCTGCCGCCTGATGATCACACTCCGTGACCGAACAACAAGATCATGTCTGCTCCTCACCAAATCTGAGGAAGAGCCTCTCTATGGCCGCTTTTCACCTGATCATCTATGGCCGCTTTTGGGTGATCACCGAGGTCCCACCATGGTGATCCTCCGGAGTGAATCGAGAGCAGGTCGACGAATGCATCATTATGATACCCACGCACAAACACTACATACTCGGGGGCAATGGGAGGCGGCAACGGCACGATAGTCGCAAACGAGCTCATAAGGCTGTTGCAGGCATCGAACGCGGGTTCTGCGTCGATCCAACGAAGCCCCCGTTCAACACATTCGAGAACTGGCGTTCTTGAGAATGGTATCGGCAATCCACGGCAAAACCGAGGCTATGTCCTTGTCGTAGTAGTGCTCGGAAAGAACTTGCGTTGAAGGGCGGATAGTCGGTTACTTAGGTGCGCAGGCTGCTATTCCAAGAATGCCGTCTTTTTGTGACAGAACCAGGACTCTGCCGCCCGAGAGTACAGCAATGTCGCCGTTATCCATGCGGACGCTTCCTCGCGGTTCGCCCGGAAGGCGGGCGAGTTCTGTTTGCTCCCAGGTCCCGTCGACTTTTCGGATGACTTTGAGTGCATAACCGTAGTTGAAACCGAGATGAGCGAGTCCAAACAAGACAATCGATCCTTCGTCCGCATATTCAAGGCCGTGGACGTTGTCGCGGTCAAGAACCGTAGGTGTGCCCGGGAACGGAACCCAGGTCAATGAACCGCCCCATTCCCCGTGATCGGTACCGATGAGTTCTCCCGCCATATTTTCAATCCTGAAGCGCAAGGCATGAGCCTCTGCTTCTGGATCCGGTGTCAGAGCAAAAGTCTGACTTTGCCACTGCCACCGATTGCTTTTGCAAGACGAGCGAATGCCATCTGCTCCCTCGGTGATGACCCACGTCGGGTCGCGAGGGACACCTCGATCATCAACTACCCATGAACCGCGCTCAACGACTCCTTTGGATGTCTGAAGCGCAGATACCGTCAGCGCAGCTTGCTTCCGGATCTCGGCCATCCAGAAGCCAGAGGCAAGTTTGTTCAGAGCGGAGATTGCTTGCTTGTCGCCCATCCAGCCAACACTCGATATGGCAGCGTAGACAATCCGCCAGTCTTTTGATGAAAGGGCATCTTCGAACTTCGCTGTTGCCGGGGCGTATCCCAAAAAGCCGAGAGTAAGGATGCCGTATGCCTGCTCGGCACCGTTGGGAGAAGTCAGGAATGGCGTGAGATATTCTCCGGCAGCCTGGCCGTCTGGGCCAAATTCCGCAATCTCACGCAGGCACAACGAAGACTTCAACGCGAGGAAATCGAACTGCTCGGCAGATGGCTGACAGGCCTTGGCCGTATCAACTGCAACGATCGGGTCACGTAGTGCCCTCAGCGTCTTTCCGGCTTCAATCTTCAGGGCTTCATTGGCAAGCAGGCCATGCAGTTGGATGCCTGCGGACTTCGCTTTGATTCCAAGCGCACCAATAGCCCTAAGCGCTCCTATTCTTTGGCGCGTCGGCTTCTGTTCGTCGAGAGCAACCACAACCCATTGAGTGGTAAATTCGGTCGGCGGGTGGAGCATTCCCTCAATGATCCTCGCAGCCTCCGCGGATGCCGCGTCATCCTCGAAGGCCGGTAGCATGTAGGGGGCGGCATTCAGGCTCAGCCGTTCCAGCGCTGCTTCCGTAAAGTTCCCTTCTCCATGTGGGATGTCGCTGACAAGGACACGTATCGCGTCGGGCGTAGCAATCTCTTCAAGTGCACTTGCCGCCCAGCCCCCTGGCTCAGCTTTTAGTGCCGCTTGTAGCGCGGAAATATCCTTTGCATCCCAGTCTTTCCAATACGCAAGAATCTGCGTAGCACTTCTATGTCTACCGGGATCCGAGCCTGTCGCCCGCTCCAGCAGTTCAAGCTTTGCCTGAACACCAAAGCGTTCCAATTTGCGCGCAATTACCTCACTGTTGTCCCAGTCCCCGGTGTCATTCGAAGGAAAGACACTGTCGAGGAGGCCCATGCAAGAATCGAGTGTCTTGCATTGATCGAAACCTCTTGGTACCTTGACGGCGAAAGCCGGTAGAATCGCACAGATCAGCAGCACCGACCAAACAGCTGCGTATCGGACAAACTGAAGGGATCGTCCCATAGATTGCTTTCTCATTGGAATAGACACCACCAAATCAGGGAGTGTTCCAGAGTGAATCAGATATCTGGTGCTCCGCATTCCATGCAGTTGGTTCAAACGAACAACATCACGGGAGTTCGTGGCCATCGACACCACTCTTCACATTGGGTCTCGAATTAAGCCATTGCCGTAGCATTATCTTTCCAATGCAGGTAATCTGATCGGATGAGCCTGGATAGACAGCGCGAATCATGATGCGGACAGTCTTGGCATCTCCTGGATAAGGCGGCAAGTCCATCCATTCATACGCCTTGTGGGATTCGGGCCAAGGGAACGTAAACTCGTCTGGCAAGATCGCGCGACCAGCGTATTGCCCATTGACAGTGATCTCGACCTCTTTGATGCGGGCATGACTTTGCCAATTGGGTTCCGTTGTTCCGCAGCCGGGAATAATGCCAACCTGATCGATGCGGTCGGGTTGAATTATTTCAAGGGTCAGATCATCTCCGATGCCGGGGGAATGGGCAGTACGCCATTCATGCTGAGAATTCTCCTTGCCGAGGTCATTTGCGGAGTATTCCTCAGAGGATGCTTCGCCGTGCGGCACGAATTTCCGATTCATATAGAAGTACCGCCCGGCCTCCAGCGTGTAGTAATTGATCTCGGATTCGCGGCCCCCGAGGCCATCTATATATTCATATTTAGCGATTGTCGAGGAGTGGTTGTTCAAACTGACCAGGATGTCATCGGACGGTGTGGGCTTCAGATTCGTGAAGCTCCAGGAATAGATGTTCCCGTTGCGGTGAAAACGGCCCGCTGGAGTGATGACGAGCCGGTCGGCTGCGGGCGTAACGGCTTCAATAGAGACATGGCCTTCCTTGATAGGCCCTCTCCAAGCCGCGGCGCTGGAAAGAACGTATGCGAAACGGTCGTCGCAGTCGTCGCTATCGTCGGAATAGCCACCTCCGCAGTAAGCGTAAAGAGAATCATAATGAATATGGATACGCCGGCTTTGGCCCGCGCCAAAATGAACGGTGGAGACTAGCCACCCGAGTAATTCTGGGCGCTTCTCCGGAGGATACTCGTCGAGTTCTCCCATCTGCCGGAACTTGGCATCATATAGCCGCTTAAATGGGGCAGGGTCGCCGGATTCTCTGGCAGAAGATACAGGCTGACCATCCACAGAGATGTTATAGTCCTCAATCTCCTGGTGCGGTGTGTCTTCCAGTTGAACCCCAAGGCTGGGGAAGCCAGCGCGGACATCAACCGCCTTTCCGGTGTTGTGCAGGACGTAATCAATCTCGACCGTGGCGCGATCCCGGAAGAGCCGGATGCGCAAATCTTCGCGCTGCATCTCAACCTGAGCGGTTCCGAATGCATGGAAACTTCCAGTTGCTACGCTTCCACCGGCGGTGCTGCCCCAGTTGGCGTGCGCGGTGGAACAGATACAAAGAGAAAAGATGATGCAACCAATCTGTCGTACCTTCATTGAATTTCCCCGCGGTAAATCAATGGCTATCCGGGTTCATGATCATGACGCGGCCATGGACGGCTATATTGACCGACTTCGGCTTTCCATTCTGCTCGTATGGCTCAAATAGCCAGCCCAGTGCCGACGCCTTGACTTTGTCTGCCACATCTTTGGGAACCCCGCCTGACACGTTGAAGCCCCTTACGCCTCCGTCTTCTCCGATGGTGAAGTTGATCTGAATTTCCGAAGGACCAGTCTTGGCCTCATGAGAGACATAGAGATTTACCAGACCACAGCGGATGCAATACACACCCGGCTTCAGGGCTGGTTCGATGCTTGTTGATCCCAGCATCGCAGGTCTAGAGTTGTGAAGCGCAGGAAAGCTCTCGTCGCTCCATTCGGCCAAATCATCCTGCGTGTTCAACTTGGAAACGTTGATCAGGGATGCGCATTCGATGCCTCCTTGCGCGAGAATGCACAGGGTCTTGGCTGTTCTGGCCCAGTGAGACGACAAGACATGACCGGGGAATGTTGCCAGGAACTCCGCCCTATCGGCACTCTCCTGCAAGACGCGAGAGAACGGAACAAAGGAGCTACGTCCGGCAAAACAGCCCTGCTGCGTGCAGCCACCACACCCGGTCCAATGGCATGCCTCGTAGTAGACCGGGAGATGCTCCCAAGTGATTCCATCCCGAGAGCGGGCCGCCATCGGAATTCGTCCACCGCCTCCGGGTTTGTCCTTGCCAACGACCTCTCCGCCGATGGACCAATAGGCTCCATCGAGGGTAAAGACATCATCGCTGCCTGCTCCATTGGGCAGATAGTTGGCGCTCCAGGTTGCACCGCCGTCACCCGTCCACAGATACTCGCCGTCGCTGTATTTCCCTTCGCTGACCCGGACGATGATATGGGCAGCGTCGATGGCTGTCATCGAGGTCGTGTGCGGATACTTCTCCTGCCATCCCGGATCATTGATCACAGTGACCGGTTTCCAGCTTTTACCGCCATCAGCGGTTGTCAGAAGCGCATCGCGCGTCCGGATCACGCCATGTTGGGCGTCGCCGAAGGCGGCTTGCCAAACGGTGGCTGGAGCCTCAATCACCTTGGCCCAGATCTCGCCGCCATCTTCGGTTAACAGGATGCGTTTCCCCGTTCCAGCTGCATAGCCGAATTTGTCTGTCGTAAAGTTCAGAACCAGGAACAGGCCATCCCGAGGATCTGCGTGCTTCGATGTCCATGTTTTGCCCCCGTCCGAGGATGAAGCAATACTGCCGCCGCTGCCGGCCGCCCACATGGCTTCGCGGTGGCTCAGCAAAGCCTGAGGAGCGAATCCGGGAGATACAGCTTTCCACGAGCTGTCCTGAGCCTGAGCCGGTGCTGACGTAAGGCAGAAGAAGACGAAGAGCCTCCAGCAGAGGGAAATTACGCCAGCCTTGCGAATATGGAGAGCGTGCTTTGAGTTGTACATGACGTTGGCGAGATTATACAGACGCCACGTTCCCCGGGTTCGGTAAGAAATTCAACCCCAAAGAATCAACTCGAACGAGTAGACCGGCAAGTCGGGACATCTCGGACGTTTCACGCCCAACTCCCGGAACTACCTGCCGTCGTCCTCAAGGGACTCACCGATCCTGCGGGTTCCTATCTGCTGCCTCCTGAGAGCTGGCTGGCATACTTCCCCGAAACCACCCTGCTTCCGTCAACTCCCACGCCGAAAGATGTCCAGCCTCCGACAGGGCGGCGTTCGCGTGCCGCGCGTCGATACGGCGTCCTTGGGGCGAACGACCTGACTCTGCTCGGACTCGTACAGCCTGGCGCCATCCTCGAAATCGACCCTTCAATCCGCATGATCGATGCCACGAAGATCTACCGCTCCGTCTCGGAGCGTCCGATCTATTTCCTTCGTTCCCACGATGGCTACCACTGCGGATGGTGCGATCTGGACCCGGAGCAGCGATGGCTTACGCTCGTTACCTCGGCACTGACGAAAAGTCCTCAGCGGCGGTGGCGCTACCGTGACGAGATCGAAGTCGTGGGGCTCGTGACTCGCGTGCTGACCAGGGTGCGGTTCTCCAAAGGTCTGAAGCCGGAACAGATCAATCGCGACCAGCACTCGGACTCCAGTTGATGAGTGACGTTCCCGATCTCGATTCTAGAGGCGTTGGTTGCCCACCGACCGATCGCGTGGGTATCCCCAAAGATCGATCCCCGACACTCAGTAGACGCTGAATTGCCGCCGGCGCATCACGCGTTTCTTTCTACAAGGCAGGTGTTTATGCATCCCAAGAATCCGCTGGAAATCAACATTCTGATCGTGGTCATCGCCCAGGAAGGAAATTTCATTCGAGCTTCCAAGAAGCTGGGCCTTACGCCGCCGTCGCTCACCCGCAAGGTCTCGACTCTGGAGAAGAGCATCGGCGTAAAACTCTTCGACCGCTCGACGCGGAACGTCCAACTCACCACTGCGGGGAGACTCTTCGTGCAGGAGTCTTCCATTGCCATCGTCCATGCTGAACGTGCGTGGGACCTCGCCCGATTTCAGGCTCAGATCGAGAATGGACCATACCGGATTGGCTATTCTCCCTACACGCACAGCGCATTTCTTCCATTGTTGAACGGGCTGAGTCCTGCGAAGACAACTGGTGATGCGCCAACAGGGATCGTTCTTGAAACGGCTAACACGCTGGAACTGGTTGAACGAGTGCTACGAGGCAAGCTGCATGCCGCATTAGGCGTCGGCCCGATCTCCGACGAAGACCTCTGGGTACAACGAGTAGGGCGCGAAGGTTTTTCGGTATGCCTGCCACGAAACCACCGTCTGGCTCAGAAGCCCGGCCTCACGGCTCTGGACCTCGACCGCGAGATGGTCTTCTGGATGCCGCGCTCCCTGCAGCCACGCCTCTACGGACGCATGATGAAATACATCACCAGTCTTGGCATTCAGCCGCTTTTCAAAGAAGTGAAGAGCGAGTCCCATGCGCTGGAGTTTGCGGCTCACGGCTTCGGCATCGCTTTGTTACCGCGTTCAACCTCGCACATCAGCCACGCCGGAACCGTTTTCCGCCCACTAACTGATCGATACATGGGCATCGAGACCGCGCTCTTCATGCGGCGCGACCAAAGATACGGCGACCTTAAGGATCTGGTCGACGATCTGTTTGCCCGCCTTCTGGCGCTCAAGATTGAAATAAATTGAGCACCTTCAGCAATGTGAGTCGTCTTGGTCTGTGAATTCGCAAATGGAGGACGTACTATGCGCAAAATATCCATCGCAATGCTAACCGGCATCCTGCTGGTAACCGGCTGCAATAGCGCAAAGAAGCCCAGCAATGCCAACTTCAGGAAAGCGATCAACCAGTACCTGGCAATGCATGGACAAGCCTGCACCTGGATCGGACAGGCGTTTCCGGTGGACGTTTCAGAGTCCGAGCTCAAATCCAACTTTGGCATCAGTTCGAAGATGGCTGTTCTGGAGCAGGCAGGGCTAGTTCAATCGACGGACAGCGTTGTCGCCGTCCCTGAGATATTTGGCCCAAGCATCCAGCGCCGCGTCAAACGGTATCAGCCAACCGCCATTGGCAGGCAGTACCTACAGCAGGTCCAGGCGCCGCTCGGCCAGAGCGCAGGCTTCTGTTACGGAACAAAGACCGTCGACTCGATCGTCAAGTGGACCGAACCAGCCATGATCGGTCCCGCCACCCAGAGCGAAGTCACCTATACCTACAAGATTTCCAATCTCGCACCATGGGCACAGCAAGCCGATGTTCAGAATCAATTTATCGACATTCGAGCGACCGTTGCAGGCATATCAAAGACAGCTGAACTCGCCGGGCTCCAACTCACGAATCAAGGCTGGGAAGTCCCCACCCGATGAGCATTGATTTGCTGCAGTCTTGCCGTTCTGTGCATGAAGGGGGCCGAAACTTTCTCATATCGTTGGCCTCCGATTGCCGCAGAGACTCCCCACGACGCTTGCCCTTAGAATTCACTCACTCCATCTGTATCTTGAATCTCGCCGCGTCGATCTTTAGCACTCTCATTCGCGCCGAGAGTGTCGATGCCGGAATGCCAAGGACAGTCGCCGCGCCCGATGGCCCCGAAACCCGTCCATGAGTCTCGGTCAGAGCGCGCTCGATCATCCCGCGCTCGTACTGCGCCACCTTCGCCTCAAGTGTTCCTTCGGCGAAGGTCCCGGCTGTCAGAGTTCCAAACAGAAGTTCCTCTTCGATCACAAGGTCTTCTCCTGGAAAGATGATCACGGAGGTATCGATCACATTGCGTAGCTCCCGGACGTTTCCTGGCCACCCATAGGCAAGGAGCATCTCCATCGCTTGTTTAGCGATGTTCCGGATGCTCTTACCATGACGCGCGGATGAGAGATCCACGTAGTGCTGCACCAGGAGCGGAATGTCGTCTTTCCTATCCCGCAGGGGAGGCACCTCGATCCGAAATCCATTGAGACGAAAGAACAGGTCTGGCCGAAACTCTCCCCGCTGCATGGCAACTTGAAGATCGCGGTTGGTCGCGGCAATGATCCTAACATCCGACGAGATGAGCTTTGTTCCCCCGAGTCTCTCGAAGCCGCGCTCCTCCAGGACCCGCAGGAGCATTCCCTGCGTATCGACCGGCATTTCAGCAATTTCATCGAGGAAGAGCGTTCCCCCGCTAGCCAACTCAAATTGCCCGAGCCTCAGTCGGTCGGCGCCTGTAAAGGCACCCTTCTCATGACCAAACAGCTCGGCCGCCACGAGGGTCGATGGAAGAGCGGCGCAGTTGATCGCACGGAATGGCATCCCCGCCCGCTTCGAATTTTCATGGATTGCCTGTGCGATTACCTCTTTTCCCGTGCCGGTTTCACCCGTGATGAGGACAGTGACATCCGCTCCTGCAACCTGCTCGACTTTGCTCAATGTTCGGCGAATAGCCGGGGATTCTCCGATGATCCTCTCGAATCGTGCTCGTTGGATATCAGCAATCTCGCTTTGCAACGCCCGATTACGTTCCTGCAAAGAGATATTCTCATGTCTCAGCTTCTCCTGCAGGAGCCTGTTCTCTGCCAGCAGCCGCTGATTCTCCTCAAGCGAGGCTCGTAGCTTCTCTTCGGCTTCCTTGCGCTCAGATATGTCCTGAGCAACGAAAGCCCGAAGATAGAATCCACCGGGCTCCGCAGATGGCATCGTGAACGACGTACAGTGTAGTTGAACATCCTTCACGAAGCCTGGTCTTTTGTCAGTGGTTTCTATATCGAAAGAGCCACCCTCGATGGAGAGTGCTTCCCATACTGTGGTTCCATCATCCTGCACATCAAGATGAAATTGCTTCGCGAGATTGATCTGCGTCAGGTTGGCGTTGTGATCAAGACCAATTAAACGCCGGCCAGCGCCATTGATGAATGCGAGCTTCCCCGCTCCGTCAGTAACCGCTACGAGATCGGGACTGAGTTCCACGAGCGTCGCAAGCATCTGCCGCTCTGCTTCTCGCGCATTGCGATCTGTGCTGTCAAGAATGAAACCCACCGTGCCAGCATATTCTCCTTGGCAATCACGCAAGGGAGTCAGCCAGATTGTTGCCGAGAATCGAGATCCATTTCGCCGCAGACGTGGAACTTGATGGTCCGCGATCGATTCCCCAGATCGCAGTCTGCCTTCCATCTCTTCCCAGACTTCTCGCTGATCTTCAGGGAGCGGCGCCCGATGGCCCAGAATCTCGCCAGGACCGTACCCTAGCATTGTTTCGTACTCAGGATTGCAGCGTTCTACGATACGCTCTCGCCCGAACAGGGCTATCCCGAATGGTGCTGCATCCAGGATCGTCTTGTATTCTGCGTTTACTCGGAACAGATCCCCTGTTCGGGCCTTTACTGCTGCCTCCAGTTCCTCTCCATTGTGCTTTAGAACATCTTCCAAATGGCGGCGTGACTTGGCGAACAAATAGATCCAGAATGCGAAGGCAATATAGAGACATAGTGAGGGAAGATCGTACCGCGCAACCTGCAACCAACTGTGTTCGAGCACTCGAAAATAGACAAGCAAACAGACCGTTGACGCAGAAAAGGCCAGGACGCCTGGGCCTTTCTGCCCATACCAAAAGCTAACGGCGATCGCAGCCAAGTAGATCAAGGCCACTGGGTCACGGACCGACAAATGCAAAAGGAGAGATACTAACGAAAGCGCGATGACTACGGCGAAACCTGCAACTGCATAGCGGATGGCACTGCCTATGGACAGACCTTTTTTCGACCAAGCGGGAAATCGTAACATAAGACCGCTCCGGCAAGCACAGTAATCACGCAACTTCCAAATGCCCACACGATCCACTTGCTAACTTACCGTCATGGGTGATCTTGAATTCTTGCCCGAGAAAGCAGACCCAACTTGGACAGTTGAATCTGCCACCTCTCACAGCGCTATCAACGGCTTCGTTGCGGCCAAGGTCGCCGATATCCCCTTGATCGACCTCGGCACCGGCGGTAATAAGAGACTCGGCTCTTGCATCCGAACGCGCCATTCCAGATACTACATGACCCGCGTTGATGAGCCCTGAAACAATGGCTGAACCGAGGAATCCCGTAGCGCCAGTGACAAATAAATTCGCATGATGAAATCTCCTTACTTCGGTTGAGGACTACATTTGCATTCGTTTATTCGCGCGGCCGTCAGTCTAGTGCTGAGACCACAAGAGCATTTCCACACGACATGGATGGACTCACGGAGATCGCTCGCATTGTTCCTGGCCGCCCAGGGTTGTTTTCCAATAGCCATGAATATCCACTGACGTTCGGCCGACGTTCCGAGCGAGGAGAAATCTATCGATCGATCTGGCCATACTCGATTCACATCCTACCCAGCAATGACAGTCTGACGCTGGGAGGTGCGCTCCTTTGAGCACGCTCAATAACTCTTTGCCGTCCGCGCGCTGAAGGTCTCGGGAGTGGACCCAGTGGCATTCGAGGGTAGCCTTGCTCTGCAGAATCTGCTCTTCCTCTGATGACTCTCTACGGCACGGGCATGCGGCTGGCGGAAGTTTCGCTGCTCAGGGTGAGCGACATCTACAGCCGACGCATGATAATCCGCGTGGAACGCGGCAAGGGTGAACGCTGTGTGATTTGGTAGATCGTTGACACCTTAGCTTGGGACGCAAGATACAGAACTGGTGCCACTTAGCAATAAAGTGTGTCAGCTACCGAATTGCGCATTGCAGTGTCTGTAGACTTCTGCTGAGGTGTCGCACAAGTTGTGGGAATTCGTTCAGCTAGTTCTCATACAGACTATGTGGTGCAAACGATTCGTTGTTCTGACGAGTCTTGAACTTCTTGGTCTTATTTTTTGGGCTTCAAAACGACGATGCAAATTCCATCCCAGGTCTGATGGCCAAATCCGCTCGGCGGTAGATTCATCAGCGGTACGGCGCCCAGGTTCCCAGGGTTGAGCTGAAAGTGATTCAGGAGGTACTGACGGACCACGACGGCACGTCCTCGCGAAAGTGCGAGTTGATTGGCTGCGCCGTTGACATCCGAATATCCCTCGATGACGATGGGGCCTCCGACAACCGATTCTCCGTATTGCGCCAAGGCATCTGCCAATAGCGCTTTTCCATGGGCAGAGAGATCTTCGCCGCCGTTCGGGTTTTGCCGAAAAAGATCAGTGCCGGGAAGCCAGACGCGGAAGTTTTCCGGTCTCGTAAAGAGATGATCTTGACGGTATTTGTCGGCGGAGATATGGCCGAGGTCATAGTAGCCACGATGAAGGAAGAAGCGGCGTAATAGGAAGTTGTGCTTCAGCGCTTCCGTTCCATCTGCCGCGTTGGCGGTCGCAGTACTTGCATTCGACAAAGACTCCCTAATATTCATCCCCGGCGTCGCGCCGTTTTCGTCCGGGACAGAAGCTTCCGCAATGGTTTGCCGGATTTGCTGGGTGCTTGCATCGACATTCGATACCGCACTTTTCACCACCGTCATTGTTTCATCGATCTTTTGCGGGAACTGGCGAGACTGAATATCTGAGACCAAGCCATTGGCCTTATTGGAGAGTTGACCCAGGTCTAAACTAGCCTGCTGAACATTTGTCATTGTCTGACGGATTTGTGCCGCGACTGCTTGGTCCTGCAAGAGCATACCTGCCGCCCCTCGTCCCTGCTTTAGACCCACAACCACATCATTCACGTTTGCGAGCGTAGTTTTGGCACTGTCCAATGTCGGACCAAGTTGGGCACCCGTCTTTTTCAAGATCCCATCTGCGTCCTTGACGGCACCATCTACATCGCTGACCAGCCCCTGTCCTTGATCGAGCAGGTTTGCAAGGTCCACCGGCTCCTTGCTGGGAAGTAAGGAGAGGGCGCTTGCTGCTGGAGCATTCTGGCTTCCGGGGTGAATGAGCAGGAATGTTT
>Ga0224528_1000918_pt1 | contig 21261 bp, 20 predicted proteins | sample CBST25metaG_2_FD_179888 | JGI IMG/M metagenome (GOLD analysis project Ga0224528, IMG submission 179888) | Peat soil microbial communities from Stordalen Mire, Sweden - C.B.S.T25 | ecosystem: Environmental > Terrestrial > Soil > Wetlands > Peat | place: Sweden: Norrbotten County, Stordalen Mire...
GGTCAGATTTTTACGAATCGCACTGGCGGCGAATTGAATCTGGCAAAACCATGTCGCTTCAAACACTGATAAAAGTGGCAAATATTTTTGAGATCAAGGTTGTAGATCTCCTTGAAGGAATTGGAGAACCGACCAGCACACCCGCTGCGAAGCCTGTAGAGTGATATTTACTAAATAATCAACGACACAAAAATACCTGTCAGAATGGACAGGCATTTTTTTGCTTTTGTATGCTCTGCTGGAGCTGGCTTAGATTTGCGGGTCAATTCCCTTCCCCGCAAGCCAGGCAACCAGAAGTTCTTCGAAAAGATCTGTGAAATTCCGGTCTTCTTCGAAAAGCTGACGATTCACGGCCTTGATGAGGCGGGGATCTGCTTTGGTTGAAAATGGCATCCGTAGCGCCTTTTTGGACGGCTTACGTAGCAGATCAGCAGGACTTTCCCCCTGCACAGGCACTTGATTCTCTGGGCGGAGTTCGGGGCCTGGTTCCACAAGTTTTATCTTTGCCTGCTCCTCGCGCTGCTCGATCTGTGAGGTAGCCGCAGTTTCTCCCAGCCCCTTACGTCGCGCCGGAGAGTTGTTCAGTATTGATGAAAATTTGGGTATGGAATCGCTCATGGTCTGCTCACCTTCCTGCGGCAACGGCGGGGGCATTTTCATTGGCCGCGACGATCTCGCCAATCTCCTCGCACAGGGTTTCGTAGTCGTTCGCTGCGAGAGAACTAACCTCATACCCTCGCACCTGGCCCACAGTCAGACCGCGTTCCGCTGCCCTCTCAAAGGCTTTTGAATGGCGGATCTGGGTGCGAAAGATTGGCAATCCTAGTTCCTCGATCAAAGCCCTGGCCGCATCTCCGTCTTTCTGCGGTTTCGGTGGCACATTAGTGAGCAAAACGCGGAACCTGCTGGAGTCGAGACCCCGCAGAGAGTCGATAGTTTCGAGAAGCGTATCGAGGGACATGATGTTGGCAAACGTCGGCACAATCAAGAGGCTCGAACCTTCGATCAGGTCTTGGAGCTGGGCCTTACTGGCCGCTGCCTTCGTGTCGATAACCACGTGCTCGTAGTCCTTCAAGAGCTTCGGCATTTGTTCCGGGCTGCAAACGGCGAACGGCAAAGGATCTTTACCATTCTCGATACGCGCTTTCCATTTTGTGGCGCTCTTCGTCTCCTTATCCCAGTCAACCAAAAGCGTTGCACTATCCGCACTGAGGCTCGCCGCGAGATGAATTGCGGTCGTGGTCTTCGCGACGCCTCCTTTGGCACTAGCCAGAGCAACTATCATGATGCCACCCTCTCATACCGTCATTACAAAAAGACATAAATACAGTACCAAATCATACTGAAATTAAGTCTGTTTATCGTGACGACAATAGCAAAAGTATACCATCAATATATATTTCTGTCACGCTGTAATTTAATTATTATATCATTACATAATTATATTTATAGGTAATGACATCTGCATTTTCGCCCAACGCATCGAAAAGGTAAAATTAGCCGGTTTCACACTTGCGAGCAGTCATTGTTGCCGTACCCCTAGTTGAGCATGTGACACTGGTTTGCGGGAGAAACCTACATGCCAACGTGTTTTGTGATTCAGCCGTTCGATTCAGCCGGGAAATTCGACAAGAGATATAAAGAGACCTATGTTCCTGCCATTGTCGCGGCTGGGTTAGAGCCATACAGGGTGGACCAGGACGCACGAACTGATGTGCTGATTACCTCAATCGAGGACGGTATCCGTTCAGCGGCGGTGTGTTTGGCCGACATCACTACCGACAACCCCAACGTCTGGTACGAACTCGGATTCTCCTTCGCTGCGAACCGTCCCGTCGTCATGGTTTGCTCAAATGAACGAACCGGCAAGTATCCCTTCGACATTCAGCATCGAGCGATCATTGCCTACAAAACCGAGGCACAAAGCGACTTCAAGGTATTGAGTGACGCCATCACCGAACGCTTGAAAGCGGCTGCTGAGCGAGGCCAGGAGTTACAGCAGATTGCCGATGAACCGGTGGCTCCGGTGAGCGGCCTAAGTCCGATTGAGTTGACGATTCTAGCGGTGGCGGCTGGCACGGCCGACGGTCCCGAAGCCGGTTTCAGCGTGTGGAAAGTCCGAAATGATGCCGAGAAAACGGGTCTCACAAATATCGCCATATCCCTTGCACTACGACGGCTCACGGTGAAGCAGTTCTTAGAAGAGACATTGGTGGAAGAATATGGAAACGAGCCATATACGGGAATGAAGATCACGGGCCTGGGTTGGGACTGGATCGACGCAAACGAAGATAGCTTTGTGCTTCGCCGCCCTCAGCGCGAAAGCCAAAGACCACTTCCAACGGCTGAGATCAGCGACGACGAGATCCCGTTTTAAAACGCCACTCCTGCTATCAAACGAGATATAGCAGACGTTTGAATTCAGGCCAACATTGAACGTCAGACTGAAGAAATTTTGGTTATGAATGGCCAAACGGGGCAGGGAATCGAAGAAGAAGGATTGTGCAGAGAAGAGACTCCTAGCAAAAGAAAGAGGTCATACGATCATTAAATCCTGAGATCATACCCTAAATATCGCGGGGATTTTACGGAATAGCGGAAGAATTGAGGACTCTGCAAAGCTATCCAATAGCCGACCGGCTAGGGAAGCCCTCTCCCCGAAAATCCGCTTACTGCTTTTTGAGCCACTCCTGCAAAAGCGATTCAACCAAATCAGAGGCATCAACGCCCTCATCCGCATCTTCGAGTGCGCGAAAAACTCGTTTTTTGGTCTCTTTGCGAAGGTAGAAAATCGCAGTAACGAAATCTGGATTGCTACTCTTGCCGGTCTTCACCCTGGTAGTGCGGCGATCAATTTGCAGCGCCGTAGGCTCTGTATTCACAAGCGAATCAGCATTGTTGGTTGTCTCAGCCATGCAAAGACCCTTTCCTACACCTGACGATTTTATATATCCAGAATACCAGATATGTAGATGTTTATCTGAGAGCGCGAAATAGATCAGTCAATTCCGGGCGGGATCTTCGAGCTGCGAACCGAACGCGGCGGCGTCCACGGCACAGCGCGACGAACAAATTCATGGATGGCCGTATCCAGCCGAATTCGCGCCTGAAATAGATCAAAGAGCTGCCAACACGTAGTACAACCACTTTGATGCCTTCTCTGCCATCCAGCTCCGGGTTATAGCGAGGATGGCGCTGGCACTTCGCATTTACGCGCTCGCGGATTTTCTGCTTGTAAACGAACTTCAGCATATTTCCTCCATTTGGCTGTAAGAGAGGCCGGGCGTGCCCGGCCTCCGGCTGATTCAGCTATTAAATGTCTCTGCCGTCTTCCTCACCTTGGTATTCTTGACTGACGGCTCCGGCGTTCATTTTGAATGTCCTTTCGGGGTGGATGCCTTAGCTGTTGCGGGGTGGGTCGTGTCGCGGCCTGCCCCATCTTTCAAGCGCGGCAAGATTGAATTGCTCGACTGTCGGGTAGGGAATTCCTTTCATCGCAAAATGTCCTTTCGGAATTGGTTTGGGTTATGGGCGGCGTGTCGCGCCGCCCTAGCTAATGCCGTTTTCTATGAGCGTTCGATTACGACCAATCGAGTCGATACTCCGGTTCCGCTGGTTTTGAATGAACCATCTGGCAATTCCTCTATTTCGGCGTCCACTGATTTCAGCCACTCGCGGAAGTCTGCACTCTTGCGGTCACTGCGGAACTCGAAACTGGGAGACATAATCGAAACGAGAATTCCGCCCGATCTGAGCAGAGAGAAAGCCTTGCGTACATGGTCAATGTCTTGCTGCTTTTCAAAGGGCGGATTCATTACGATGCGGTCGTACATGGTGCCGCTGGCATCATGAAGGTCGCTGGCGATAATATTGTGACCTTTCAGCCGTAGAATCTCCTGCAATTTCAATACGGGTTCGATCACGTCCATTTCGACAGTGGGAACGGTGGAGAGGATCTCGTCGGCAATGTTTCCGCTACCTGCCGATGGTTCCAAAACCCGCATTCCGGCGGCGATCCGCGCCCGGTCGAGCATCACATCGACCACCGGGGCCGGAGTAGGGAAGTAGCCGGGAATTTGCGATAGCCTGATTTCGGCGGCGAGAGTATCAATCCGTCTCAAGCGGTCCCGCTCGATCCGCTGTGCGCTCGGAACGTCAATCATCGCCTGAAGGAGTCTGGCTGATGGCGTCTGGTCGCGGAAGTCGTCCGATTCGATCACGGAGTAATAGCCACCGCGTGACCCGTCGGCATATTTCGAAACCATCCGGCGAATATCGTCTTTGGCTGTGAGTGCGGCAAGGGCTTCTGGAATAGAGCCGTTATCGTGAGCATCGGCCAGCACACGAAGGGCCTTCTGTGTGCGCTCCATGTTGCGGGCATCAAGCATCCGGCTCTGATACTCGCGGTTGCGCTTGGGCGTCGGGTTTTGTGTAAGCGGGCGCGTTGCGTGCAGAATCTTCGATTCAAGAGCATCTGCCCATGAGCGAAAACGGTTCGCCAACTTGGCTATTATTGTCCAACCCCCGCCAAAGTAAAATCTCCTATTCTTACCTACCCGCCTCAAGGGTATAACTAGCCTCTCAACTGTTCTGGCCCCTCCTGAGGGCTCGTCACGAAAAGAAAATTATGTGCGCTTGCGGTTAGCCCGAGGTGAACAGCCCTGAGCGACAGATCGATCCGCTCGAAAATGTTGTTAGGGCTTTGTCTGAAGCGAATGGATGGCAGTTTCGAGAACAGAATCACGGCCAGCGATGATGTCCGCTCGCGTCAGATGGGCCGGGATATCGGGCTGGATACCAACACCGACGAACTCGCGACCGTCTGCGAAAGTGTCGTGTTTCGTGCAGACGCGCGCGATACCGCCGCCGGGTAGCTTGAACATGAGGGGCTGGCCTGTGCTTCCGCCGGTGGGTTCACCGATGATTTTGCCACGATGCGCTTGGGCGAAAACAACGGCCATGTCCTCACCGGCAGAGAAGGTCCGTGGGCTGATGAGCAGTGCGACCGGTCCAGAAAAGCGATGCGCAGTATCAGGCTCCACACTGCCGATGGGAAAACGCAATGGAATCTCGGCCTTTTTCCATGCGCGATAGGAGGCAATCCACCGGGTGGATCGAGACAGCTCGCCCAGTGCGGTTTTGTCTATAAGCGTGGCGAGGATGTGGTCTCCCACCGAATCGTTGCCCCCTCCGTTTTCGCGCAAGTCAACAATGAGCGCGTTGGCTTTGCCGATCTCGGGCCAGTGCTTGTCCCATTCTTTCGCGGCAGTATCGTCGTCGAAGCCATTGAGCGCGACGTAGACAATGTTGCCGGGAAGGACGCGGATCTCAAAGAGTGGATGCGTGGATGCAATCCAGGGTGGAATTGTAAAGGTGCGGCTGGCCTGTGTGCCTGAAGGTGTGCTCGTCGTCAAGTTGAAGGAGGTTCCTTCCGGCGCAAGGAAAAGTTCGTTGCCGAAGGTTCGATTGTCGTTGTCCTGTCGTGTGGAAGCAAAGACAAGCGGTTGAACGTTTCGCTGGGCCCAGGTAATTGCGGGCTCGTCGTTGATGGTGAGGATCTCGTCGCCAGGATGGAGTCCCCGCAGATCAAAATCCGGACGGCGTGCGCCGACAACGAGAAGATTGCCGTCGACAAGGCGAGTACGGAGGGGCATGGGACTGATGTTGAGATCTTCGGGCGGGTAGACGCCGGTATGCCCATCCCCAAGCAGTGCGTAGAAGCTCTCAAGGACGCGGTAATAGTCCGCCGTAGAGCGCGTGGCGAGAACCTTCGGAATAAAGTCTCGATAGGTCTTGTCCCAATTCAACTCAGGGACGTGCCAAAAATTGGCGAAGCCGTACCTGGCTTGAGCCCAAAGCTCGGCGAGCCCCGCAAGCTTGTCTGCATCGGCGATATTGGTTGCGTACGGAGTCGCGAATGCGCTATCGCCCCAACGTGCATCTTGCTGAGCGTTGAACAGGGTCATCCGCTCAAGCAGCGGCAGCCACCGTGGGTCGGTGTGGAGTGAAACAAGGTCTGCATCGGCTTCGGTATTTTTGCGGTCAGTGTAGCCATCCTCGATAGCATGATCGAGAGTGTCGAACGCAGATGCGCGGTCCCCTGCGAGAGCTTGGGAACACGCGAGGTTGAACTCAAGGTCAGCACGATCACTATCCTGAACCAATGGAAGAGCGCGAATGTAAAGCTCTGCACTTTCGCTGAAGTGCTTTGCCTCGTAAGCAGCCTCCGCTTGTTTGGTCAGATTAAACGTCGTAGAAGTGGCATTCTGACCAAGGGCGGGCAGAGTAAAGAGACAAACCAAGACGAGCGAGCAAGTGCGCAACATAGCGATGAGAATCCCCTTCAGGTAGTGGGTTTGAGAACAGTGCGGTATAGGGTGGAGCGAGCGATGCCGAAGCGGGCAGCTATCTCGGCAACCGGGATGTCGGCTGTTTTCAGCAAGGCGCGGATAGTCTTGATCTCTTTCGCTGAGAGTTTGGGAGGGCGGCCACCCTTGCGGCCGCGGGCACGAGCGGCCGTAAGGCCAGCGACGGTTCTTTCGCGAATTAGGTTGCGTTCGAATTCGGCCAGGGCGGCGAAAACGTGGAAGACGAGGCGGCCTGTTGGAGAATTCGTTTCGATCTTCTCTGTCAGCGATTCAAAGTTGACCTTGCGTTGTTCGAGTTCCGCGATGAGCCTTACCAAGTCGGCCAGATTTCGTCCCAGCCGGTCCAGCCTCCAGACAACGAGTGTGTCACCTTCTCGCAGACTCTTGAGGCAACTCTCCAATTGTGGTCTGTCAGTGCTCTTTCCGCTGGCTTGTTCTTCATAGACCTCGCGACATTTGGCGCGTTTCAGTGCATCCTTTTGCAGGTCGAGAGTTTGGTCGTCGGTGGAGACGCGAGCATAGCCTATGCGCATGTCCCAAATCATAGCAAGAGAGCAGGTATATCGGACATAGATTCAAGGATAAGTTGTGAGACACTTCTAGGGAGCGCAAAAGGGTCCAATCCGGGCTTTGCAGCAATGTCCTGAAAACCTTCGTTTTCGCGACACCCCAGAGCGCCCCCCGACTGACCGTTTCAGCAGCCTGGGTCTGAACTGAACATTGTTGGTTCGTTGCGTAGAGGGGGAATTCTGACACCGCACATTGCCGACGATTCCCATCGCCTCTCGATCCTCACTCTACACGAAATTGTCGACTTGTATGGATTGCCGCGTTTTACCGACGAAGACCGGCTAGCATATTTCGATCTGAGTGAAGCTGAACGGCGGATGACTGATTCCCGCACTACGCCGGTCGCCGTGCACCTGATACTACAGCTCGGCTATTTCAAGGCCAAGCATCAGTTTTTCCAATACAACCGTGAAACAGTGCATGATGACCTGCGCCATATTCTCGGACGATATTTCTCCGGTACAGATCTGGCGTGCGTCAACATGCCGTCCCGACCGACCCAGTACGTCCTACAGCAAAGCATCCTTGAACTGTTGGAGTTTCGTCTTTGCGACAACGCGCTCAGGGCGGAACTGGAACGTCGCGCACAGCGCACCGCCATGCTTTCGACTCAGCCTATTTATATCCTGCGCGAATCTCTGCAGTATTTGAATCAGCAGCACCTTGTCGCCCCAGCCTATTCGTTTCTGCAGGACATGGTAGGCAGGGTAGTTACAGGAGAACGCAAACGCCTCACAGACCTTCTCGACGACGCGCTCACGTCTGAGGTCAGGGACCAGATCGATACGTTTCTGAAGACCGGCGAATCCGCTTGTTGGATAGGTGCGCTCAAGCGCGAACCAAAGGATTTCAGCTACAAGGAACTACGGCAGGAAGTTGTACGCCGTCAATCTTTCGCGCCGCTGCACGCATTCGCCGGACACTTTCTTGCAAGCGCCAGTATCTCCAAAGAGAGCGTGAAGTACTATGCCTCGCTGGTCCAGTTCTACACCGTCTATAAGCTGCAGCGGATGGCCACCCCGACGGTCCGCCTGTATCTGCTGTGTTTTGCCTCTCACCGCTTCCGCCAGATCAACGACAACCTGATCGAGGCCTTCATTCATCTCCTTGATCAATACGAGCAGGAGGCCAAACTCGCGGCCGAGGCCGCCGCTCTGAAAGCGATGACAGAAGCGAGCACCAATCTGAAGGCAGGCGGGCAGGTCCTGAACCTGTTTCTCGACCCATCAATTGCGGACTGGACTCCCTTTTCCATGGTCAGGCAGAAGGCGTTCTCTTTACTCAATCCAGAACGCTTCGTTCAGGTCTCCGAGTATATGCGGAAGATCGAGTTCGACAGGACCGCGTTCGAATGGGCCTACTACGGCACACTGCATTTCAAGTTCAAGCTCAACCTGCGGCATCTGTTCTGCAATCTTGACTTCGCCGGCCTGGTCGAGGATGCTCCTCTGCTCGAAGCGGTGGCCTTCTTGCAGAGTCTCCTCCGCGATGGCAAGTCACTTCGGCAGGCTCCCCCTACCGACTTCCCGACGGGCGTTATTGCCAAAGGGGTGCAGCGCTACATGTACACCGAGGCTGAAAAACGCAAAGACAAGCGTCTGGAGGTTGATCGCTACGAGTTCCTCGTCTATCGCCAGCTACGCAATGCACTGGAAGCAGGCAACGTGTACATCCGCGACAGTAACGATTTCCGCAGCTTCGAGGACGATCTGATCAGCACCGATCGCTGGAAGGACAAGGACGCCGTGCTGCGCGAGATTGGCTCTCCTGTTCTGCTGGCACCGATCGAGGAAACGCTCGCCGCCTTACGCACAGAACTGGAAGAAAAATACGAACGCGTTAATCGGCGCATCGAGAACGGCGAAAACAAACACATCAAGATCACCGGCATCGGCGAAAAGCGCCGCTGGACGCTGATCTATCCCACTGAAGAAGAGCCCATAAATAGTCCGTTTTATGGCCAATTACCGGGCATTGGCGTTGCTGACCTTTTGCGATTTGTCACCGAAAAGACCGGCTTCATGAGCGCCTTTACTCACGTTCTGGGCCGTTATGTGAAACAGGAGGCCGATCCGCGCCATGTCCTTGCCTGCGTCGTTGCCATGGGAACCAACATCACCCACGGTAAGGATTCGTGTTGAATTGTCACACTGCGACCTGGGCAATTCGAAAGGGCTTTTCACTGCGTGGGGGCATTTTGAATTCCCGAACGCTCTCGAGCGGTTCCGGCACTCTGTCCCGGTTGAGGGCGTAGCGTCCAAAGCGGTTGAGATGCTCGGTCAGGTATGGGCTGGAGCAAGCAATGAGGTTCGCGTCCAATTCATACCCCTCTGCGACCAGCCGTTTCAGTGCATTGCTCATGGTCACAACGTTATGGAAGATCAAGAGATTGGCGACGAGATGGTTGTATTTGATGAACTTGCGCTGCTCGTCGCGAATTCCCTCTGAGGCCAATGCGCCGCCGCCGAAGGCGATCCACTGAAGAAACTGATTGAAACGTTCGCTCTTGTTGGTCGCGGTCTGGATCAGGCGTCGCAACTCGATGTCGGAGAGGTAGTCGAGCAGAAAGCCAGTACGGACAGCATGACCCAGTTCCCGGAAAGCGAAATAGAGTTTGCTCTTTCGCGAGTAGGTTGCCAGCCGGCGGAGAATGGTTGAGGGTTTGATCCTGCCCGCCCCGATCGAGACCGCGACCCGCAGCATCTCCGGGAGCATGGATTCGATGAGGTCCCAATCAATCGTCTTGGAAAACAGGAGGTCGATGTGTTCGTAGCGCAGTTCCGGTTTGGAGCGGAAGAAGTGAAGCCCTTTCCAGTTGCGAATCCGGGGCTGAAGCTGAATGCCGAGTAGGTGCGCGAGCCCGAAGATGGCCGCGCTCTGGCCCTGCGTGTCGGCGTGGATCGTATCCGGCATTACATCTGAGTCGTTCTCAACCAGATAGTCCAGGATGTTGTGGCCTTCCCAAGAGCCGCAGGTGGTGAACCGGGAGAAGAGAGCGATATACATGTCCGAGACCATGTAGTACCCGATTCCGCCGTAGCCGCCATAACGCAGATGGTACTCAGACATGAGGTTCTGGGCGTGGAGATCCCATTTGGTTCCGTCGGCGGAGGCATGTTTGCCGAGGCCCCAAATCTTCGGCAAGGAAAACTGGTTGTACCCGTTGATGACCGTCGTGATCGCCTCGTTCAGCTTGTCTTCGGTGACGTGGCGCTGGTTGACGAAGGCTACTTGCCGCCGGTCGAGACCACGGATCGAACGCGAAGTTTGTGTCGGACCGAAGTCGAATCCATAGCAAAAGGTGGTCACAAGATACCGCTCGGCCGGATTGGCAAGTTTGCTGTCGTGGCCTGAAATCGGCCCGAAGTGCCTCGTCCAGTTCAGCCATTCCTCCGTATCCGCGAGCACGTCCAGAATGCCGGCCGGGGTCATGCGCTCTTTCAAGAGCCGCTCGAAGGAGTGGAGACCAGCAGGGCCGGGGCTGCGCCGGAGACGCTTCAGAATCGCCTCTCCTTTTTCGAAGCGCAGATATTCGTTGTCCGGAAATCCTCGGTCTGCTTTCTGTGCCGCTGCTTCCAATCTGCCTTGCAAGGCGGCGACAAAAGCCTTCGGCTCCGTGGGAACGCCTGAGCGTTCTGCATAGGATGCGAGCCCTTGAAGGCACTCTTCTTCGCTCACGAACTGCTCTCTGAAATCGCTGTAACGGTCGCTGCCGGGGATGCACAAATCGCCGGACTTCAACTCTCGCATCACCTCCGTGAGCGCGCAAAGCTCGAACCAGCGCCGCGATACATGCGCCGGCTTTTCCCTGAACTTTGTGCCCGGAACCACAAGGGGCCACCATGGCTCACCCACGAAGGAGAGATCGAGAGCCGAGTCCTCTGGGCCGCCATCCGTGATAGGAATCCGGTCCAGACGGTTCTTCCGGTGGGCAATCAAGAATCTGATGGCGTCTGTCATGCTCCTGTCGGCGGACGTTGAGAGCAACTCGACGCTCTCCAGAAAACTGAAGAGGGCGGCCCGCTGATGGGAGTAGTACCGAGTGAGAAAGGGGAGGTAATTTCTTCCAGCAGTCGCCCGGTGGGCTTCACACTGCTCCAGAATTCGATCTCCGTTCGGTTCGATCAGTTCGCCGATGGCGGATAGTCGCTGCTCCGCCGAACCTTCGGTTCGATAGGCCAGGGTCACGCCGTGAAGCGTCGCGACGAGACTGTCGGTTCGTTCCACGTGCTCGGCCTGATACTCCAACAGAGCGGTGCGGGCCTGATTGTGAAGCCGGAGCACGAGCCGAACATACATGTCCGCAACATCGTCCAACGCCCGGCCCGTTTGCGTAAACACGAGGGTCGCGGCAAGCGTGAGGCGCTTCGTCTCCGTCAAATCATTCATCGATGCGACGTCGAGCGACCTCGCCTCCGCCGCGAACTGCTTCAGCTTCACATCTGGAATACCCCGAAAGATGGCGGGAATGATCGCGTGCTCCTTCAACCATGCCAAATGGTCGAGAAAGTCGCGATTGTTCTGGGTGGTTGGCTGCTTCGGCTCTCCCTTCAGTCGGTGCCATGGGCTCTTGGATTCATCATTGACGCGGGTGAGCAGGATGGCCAATCGCTCCCGCACAACAGCATCAAGCCGGTCGCAGACCAGTGACTGATACTCTCGATTGGCCAGCGCGCGGGCGTGCTGCGCGGCCCGCAGAAGAGTCGAAAACGCAGGCAGCTCGAAGCGTTGCCGAACCAATTGCTCAAGGACAACATTGATGATGTCGGGAATATCTTCAAGCGTACGCGCGGCCTCCCGGCTAGCTGTCTCCATTGCAGCCTCGGCATCTTCTCCCCATGCTTTGACCGCGGCGTAATCCCGAACCAGAAGCATATGCCGGCGACGAACAGAACTGGCGTCGTAGTGAAACAATTCCGCCGGGACCGAATCGTACCCAGCGGACCGGGCGATATGTTCGAGCAAGCAGACAGGCACATCCGACAACGACACAAAATATCCGAGCCGTTGAAAGGTCTTGAGCAATGCCAGGAGACCCACGCGCGGCGCAGGCTCCCTGGTCCTCTTCTCCGCCCAGACCAGCTCAACGAAGTTCGGCGTATACACGTCGGCGAGCTCCTTGGCAGATGGAGCAGTCTTCAACTGCGGATAAGCTGTGTCGCCGATGCCCGCCATCTATTGCTTGCTCACTTGCAATCGGTCGCGCAAACGATACGCCGTCCGACGGCTGATATGAAGCTTGACCGCCACTTGCGACATGGAAGTCCCTTTTGCAAGCAGTCGGCATACTTGCTCACCGGTAGCGTCAACCGGTTTGCGGCCCAGGCGCTTGCCCTCACCTCGAGCGCGTTCGAGACCGGCCTTCGTTCGACGAGAGATCTTCTGCCGCTCAAGCGCGGCCCAGGTCAGAGCGACCGCTGTCTGTATGTTTCGCATCTCGCGCAGCTCGGGGTCCTCGTCAATCCGAGGATCGTAATCGAGCCAGCCCTGCCCAAGGCTCACGACCCGCACGCCGTAGCGGTCCAACTCGGCAAGGTGGGCGAAACCGGCCGCCGCGCCCTCGCGCGTCAAACGGTCCAGATCGGTGATGAGAAGAACGCGGAACCGCCTCAATCGCGCATCCCGCAGCAGGGCGAGGAATGCGGTCCGGCTCGGGCTGGCTCCCGTTTCCTCATCCGTATATTCACGGAAGATTTCGAAATCTCTCGCCACCGCCAGTTCGCGCAACTGCCGCACCTGGTTGGCAACCGTTTGTCGGCCGTCGTCGGTCGACACCCGTGCGTACAGCGCCGCCTTCACGGATACGTCGTTCGAAAAGGTGTGTCGGCGGGCCATGCAAGAAGTGTGCCACAGACGGTCGTCTTTGCCCACACGATTCGTGGCTCTCAAATCTACGAAATCATTGGGGTTCTCACGAAGCCGCAAACAGCCCCTTTGTGGCACACTGACTCCAGCGTGATCGCAGCCCCCTCATCGCCAACCATCAGCCACTCCGTCAGACGTGACTGTGACAATAAAACACGAATCCTTACCGCGGGTGAACATGGGTTTATGGAAGATGGCGGAGGTCTCCGGCCTCAGCTACTCGGCGCTTGTAACTACGGCGCGCAATTTTCTGCGGGCGGAGACGCTGCACTCCGGCAACGACGAGATCGCCAACGCCACTGCCGCGCTGTCCATGTTCGACCAGTACGACATCGGTGATCTGAAGCATTCCAGCAGCGACGGCCAGCGCATCGAAACCCAGATCCACACCATCAATGCCCGGCATGGCAGCAAATACTTTGGATTGCAGAAAGGTGTGAGCTCCTACACGCTGGTCGCCAACCAGGTGCCTTGCAACGCGCGCATCATCGGGACGCACGAGCACGAGTCGCACTTCGTCTTCGACATTCTGCACAACAACACGACCAACATCCGCCCGGAACGGCATTCCACCGATACCCACGGCACCAACCAGGTGAACTTTTTCTTGCTGTTCTTCGCTGGCTACCAATTCGCGCCGCGGTATCGCGACCTGCACAAGAAAATGGCCAGTCTGGTCGGCTTCCAGCATCCGAACCACTATGCCCACTACCTGATCAAGCCGGCGCGGAAAACCTTCGATTCGTTGATCGTCAAGGAATGGCCTAACATCCAGCGTATCTTGGCATCGCTTGCGCAAAAGGATGTGACCCAGGCGACGGTCGTGCGCAAACTGAGTTCCTATGCCCGTCAAAACCAGACCAAGAAGGGGCTTTGGGAGCTGGACAACATCCTCAGAAGCATCTATATCCTCGACTTCATCGACGATTCCACTCTGCGGCAGAGTGTGCAGAAGGCGCTCAATCGCGGCGAGGCCTACCACCGGATGCGGCGTGCGATCTCCTACGTCAATGCCGGGAAGTTTCGTGTGAAGACCGAGGCGGAACAGCAAATCTGGAACGAATGCTCGCGGTTGATCGCCAACGCGATCATCTACTACAACACCCTGCTCCTCTCGCGGGTATACGAGCAGAAGCTGGCAGCAGGCGACCTGGCGGCCATCAAAGTCCTCAAGAGCACCTCACCCGTCGCCTGGCGCAACGTCAATCTGATCGGCAACTTCGACTTCACGACCAGCTCGACGCCGGTTGACATGGAAGCCATGGCGGCGCGCTACCAAAATGAGAACTTCTGGCGACTTTCAATGCAGGAAGGTGATGAGGAGAGTCCAGAACAGTAAAAGCAGCCACTTCACATTCGAGGAGTTGGGAAAGAGTAGGGTCATTTTACTTTGGCGGGGGTTGGACAATAATAGCCAACTTCGCATTATTTGCGCTGCCGGTGAACGGGAAAAGTATCGCAGTTGCCATTTCAATGTCCTTTCGGTGTTGGTTCTTGTTGCGGGCGGCGTGTCGCGCCGCCCAAATTGGCTGTTTTAGTCGCACATCATGATCAGAATTTCTTCCGCGCCGTATACCTTGTGCTCTCCGCAGGATTCGCAACGATAACGGCGGGCGTCTGGCTCGACGTTGTAGGCTTCTTCGCCACAGGAAAGGCAGAATCCTGTGTTGTCGTCGGCCCTGACAGCTTCAAATACTTGATCGAGGCTGGGTTTGATGAACATTGCATCCTTCTTTCTGCGGCGTGTCGCGCCGCCGATAGCTACGCGGCAATGGGCATTCTCTCGACCGGCAGATTCTGGGCAGGGGTGCCGGTTTCTTCGGCACCTCTTTCCTCTTCGCCCTGGCTCAGAAGTCCGATGATCTTTTTTGCGGTAGCATTGATGATTTGCAGGGAAGCGGTGAGCATTTCGGCAGTAATACCGTACGTTGCCAGATAAAACTGGCTCTGAGGATTCATGCGGAAGTGCGCAAGAACCGCATAAGCAACGGATTCGGCTTCAAGCTCGCGCTGCTGCTTGGTGGTCTCCGCGTGGCGAGTCGAGTGCTGTAGAAGCTCGTGGGCCAGTTCGTGGGCAATGACTCCACAGCGGGACGGGGTGTTGAGCGTCTCCTCGATCTCGATTGCGCCGCCCTTGCTGAGTCCATCGCATCCAGACAGCGATTTGTAGGTGAGTGAAATATTCAGGCTGGTAACTGCCTTTTCGAGCAAAGGCAAAAGGTCTTCGCCGCCGTGGGTCGCGTTGCACTCAAGCTCTGCGAGGGCTTCGCCATCGGTCTGGGCAATGTCGAAAACAGATACCGTGCGATAGCCAACAGGCCGGGAAACCTCTTCGATTCCGCCTTTACCTTCCTGCTCCACCTTGCGAACGATGGGAGCAAGGATGCGGATACCATGCTCACCCTTCTTCACAAACCGGCCAAGGCTCTTCCAAGTATTGAAACCGGCAACACTGGAAGCGCCCGGGGCTTGGCACCAAATGAGAATCTGATTGCCGAACGAATATTTATGAAAGCGGCTTACAGTGTTGAGCCATGCCTTGTAGGTTTCGGACTGCTTGGCGGCGTCAGTCTCGGCGCAAAGGGTAGCAATCGAATCGTTGATAGTCTTCGTCAATTCCTGCGCTTTATCGTTGTTCATGTTGCTTTGTCCTTTCGGGGTAACCTTGACTACATATATAGAATACTAAATATCTAGCTATCTGTCAATATAATAATGCTTTATTTTCAATGGTTAACGGTTCATTAAGCGGCTTTTTGTAGGCCATACAGGGCAGGGAATTGAAGGAAAAGAAATCCGCCGACGAGTTAGTCTTGGCCAGAGAAAGAGGTCATACGGTCATGAAATCCTGAGATCATACCCCACATATCAGCGTGTATTTTCGCGGGATGGCGAGAGAGTCAAGGACGGCGCAGCCGCCGCACAGCGGACGAGGAAGGGAAGCGCGGAAGAAGCACAGCGACTGAGCACTGGACCTGCACGAGATCCTTGAAGCTCCCGCCAGGCCGTAGTACAAGAATCGCGAGTGGGGCATGATCGCCCTTCGGACGCTGCCGCGCCTTAGCGCGGCCTCAATTGCTTTGGTATTTGCTGAGCCGTCCGGTGGCCAACCGGCAAGCGGAGCCTACAGATCCGCGCAGTGGGCGGCGGATGCCGCCCGGAGTAAGCCGAAGGCTGGGGCGTTGCGGGGTGTCCCCGCTGTGAGGGGAAGGACGAGACAAAAGCTCCTCCCTTGGCTCGACCGTGGGGAGAGACATCTCCCCGGTCAAAGTTTTGAAAACACATGCTGAATCGAGGAAACTTTATCGTTTCTGTACGTTAAACCCCACATTGAGCGCCTGACAGATTGAATCCAATCTATCGCATTGCTGAACTTCGCATACCCTAAGCAAATGGCCCATTTTATTGAGGATCGTTGCCATGACCAGATTTAGCCGCCCTGGAAACCAAGCTGTTTGGCCGACCTAAAAATACTTCGGATGGAAGGTACCGCCGCAATTCACCGCAAAGTGGACAGTCAACCACAATTGATTTGAATGGAAAATCTGCGACACCTGCTGGAACATCGCGCCTACATCGTTTGCATTCGACGACAAAGCATTTACGATCCTGAAAACCGAAACCCATGCGAGCTAGTATAAGCGAACATAAAGCGAACCCGTAGACTAATCTATTAGCCGCTCATACGGTTTCATGAAGTAGTACTCGGATTGGATCGCAGAACGCTTGATTAAAGGACCAATCCTTATTTTCCAAGCGCCAAGCTACCAAACCGATCAACGTGGACAGGTGAGGCGCATAGCGCCAGCAAGCAGTACATAAAAAGCCTCTTGGAAGCCCAAGCCCTACACCGACCCCACCCTAGATAGGAGGTTTTTGTTCTTTGGCGGGGAGGGTGCGGGAGGGGCGCTCAACGCCCTCCCGCTTAAAGCGAGCGTAGCTCGCTGATTGCCCCGTAGGGGCACTCCTTTATCTTTTGGGGAGGTCTGGAGGGTGCTCCCTCCAGGTAAAGTGCGCCGGTAGGCGCACCGGTCCGCTCCGTAGGAGCGATCCTTATTGCAGCAGGGAGGTTTGGAGGGGCGGCAGCCTCTCCAAATGGTGCGCAGCACTTGTGAGATCAGAGATGGATTCGAAACGCTTGATCGTTAAGAATTTCCACTTTTGCGCGGGAACTACTCCTGTCTGTGTTCTTGAAATACATCGTGGAAACCTCTTGTAATCTCTTGTTCTATATAGAGAGACCCGCAGGTCCGGTATTTTTGACCCGCAGGTCCGGTTTGGACAACTCGCAAGTCCGGTTGCTCGACTCGCAAGTCCGGTTTGGCATACCCGCAGGTCCGGTTTAACCTGAAGCGATTATCCGCAATGATTCTTGGCCATTAAGCCGCTTTTTTATTAGTAGTTTGCGTGCAGATTCGACCCGCAGGTCCGCTGTGGATTTGCACACTCTCCAGAACAGCCGCTAGCATCCTGTTTATCATGCTTATAATCATTGACTTGCTGCCGTTTTCGACTCGCAGGTCCGGAGCAGGGAACTCTCTCTTCGATATGCGCGGCGGGACGTAGCACATCTATTTTTAAATTAATACCTTACGTCGATATTCGACTCGCAGGTCCGGACAGGACGAAAGCTGCTGCTCTATTCAGAATCGTGCGCTACACGCCCATGATTTGGGTGCATAGCAATGTTGGGTCAGCGTCGACAAATACGCATAAGTCCGGTTATAAATGTCTATACTTTGGTATTCATATAAATATAGAATCTGCGCTATAGTGGACATGCGAGATTGTTTGGAGGTACGCCGATGGCCAAATTGAATATGATGGCAGGAAAGAAAAAAGCTGATCCCGGAGCGGATGAATTGATTTCGCAGATTTTCAAAGTGGACCAGCCAACGTACATGAAGGTGCGCACGTTGGCGGCGGCGCGGCGTGGAACAGGCCGACCTGCAACCGGACAGCATATTTACGCGGAGGCCGTTCAAGAATACTTGGAACGTCATGCGGTGGAGCTTAAAGACGCAGCAAAGAGGGCATAGTTCACTTCAGCTAGGAGATCGGAATGGCAAGCCAGCGAACACGAAACTACAAACAAGAAAAGCACAGCGGCCAGCTAGAGCTTCTGCAAGGGCTGGAGGTTGTCCGCGAGGATCGCCACAAGGATACATTCGATATTCTTCAGCTCGCGCAAATTTTTGTGTTTTGTAGTCTGCCCTACCGCCCCACTGAAGAACGGCAGATCTCGCACACGGCCAGGCTTGGCGACGGCTCCACCGTCGAGGTGGTTTTTACCGCCATGCGCCCTGGCGTGGGAATTGCCTACGGCAATGACAGGAGTCTGCTGTACTGGCTCGTAGATAAGGCTATTCGCGAGGGAACCGCCACAATCTCATGGGAACACGCTTCGGACTACTTGAGAGCCACCGGACAAGGAGACGGCGGGCGCAATCGGGTTCTGTTGCGTGAGCGCTTCGAGCGCATCGCATCGACCGCCATCACGGTAGTCCGCAAGACGAACGAACGTCTCGATCAAGAAATCATACCGATCATTCGCCGCATCTCGCTGCCCGCCAGCATCACCGGGAAAGCCAATGCCTCTGAAGCGATTGATCGCAGGATGGGCCGAGCCGCCTTCGGTCTCCAGTTCGACGAGGGATTCGTCAGAGACTTCATGATTCATAAGGTGCCGGTCCTGCGGAGTCTCCTGGTTGCGACGCAGGCACGGCCACAGATGCAGGATTGCATGTTCTTCCTGATCTGGCGGTCCTACTCGGCTGCAAAAGAAAGCGTCGTGCCGTGGGATCGCCTGCGTGAGCAGTTCTGGCAAGCAGACTCAAACCAATCGCGCATCCGGCTGAGATTCAAAGAGGCTATCGCCTTGATTCGTTCCGCCTGGCCGGAACTTCAGGCGGAAGCCCGCTCTGCGGGCCTTTGGATCGCTCCGCCCAAGCATGGAATTCAGTTCCTGCCGCAACTGGAAAAACCACGGCATATCAAGGCGGCTGAGGAGCAGGAAGAAGTAGCAATGAAAAAACAGAAAGCGGCGGTCATGCTGAAAGGATTGCTCGGACCCGCAAAGAAGCCGCAAGGGCAACTCTGGAGCACTGGCACTTCCGACTAATAAACGATTCGACTGAAAGAGGGAGACAAGATGCAACACCGTCACCTAAATCACGAGGACTTCACGCTTGCCGCCATCGACGATGTGATCGACCGGGGCAAGCGGCAGGATTGGGCGGAACTGCGCCAGGCTGCATTGGCCGATCCTGCCATCATGGAAAAGGTGTTGCGGATTTGCCTATCCCAAGGCCGAGATCCTTATGCACAGCGGTATCGCTTCTGGAGGCACTATGCCGAACAACACCTCGCCGCTGCCTGAGTGGGAGCAGGTTCTTTCCTCTGCCGCCCATTTGGGCTTACATCCCCTAATAGAGACGCATCGTTAGTACTATGGTGCTTGTAGGAAACCCTGGCCGCGAATGGCTATATATACCTGATATAGTTGATCGAACCGGGCCGAACTCGAATACCGTCACCGCACCGATCGGCCATGTGTCAGTTGACAGGTTGAGTGTAGGGTTCCCGCTAGAAGTGCTCTGCACGTTTGCGGGTGTTTAAGAGGAGAAGATAGCACCATGAGCACCGTCGCTATCCCGGCGTGGAACGCACTCGGACTACTGCCCCCGATTGATCCCGACCTTCCGGCAAGCCCGGAACGCTCGCCCTATCCTGTATCTTTGAAAGATGTTGTGATGCGCTTCTCCACCACGCCGGAACGGCAAGCCATCATGAAAGGCTTCCTCGGCTATCGCGCTGCTTTGCACAAGCTGGGTATCACCTCCGGCTTTCAATGGCTGGATGGCAGCTTCATGGAGGAAGTTGAAACCATCGAAAAACGCGCACCTCACGATATTGACGTTGTAACCTTTGCCCATGATCCGGCAGGTGATCCGCTTTCCGATGCAGACATATCCGTTCTGATTCCTGGCGCGGCCAAAACCGCCTTCAAGGTCGATTCATACATTGTCGAGCTTGACCAGCTTCCTCCGCGTGAACTCACGTCCTGGTCGGCATATTGGTACAGCATGTGGTCGCATCGACGGAATCAAGCGTGGAAGGGATTTTTGCAAATAGAGATGGCTCCAACAGAGGATGCCGAAGCTCTTTCCTGGCTCACACAACTTGATATGAAGGGAGGGCAGTCATGAACCGGCAAGATCAGCAGCATTTGCTTGCAGAACAAAGGTTCCTGCAAGAACATCTGGATCGCCTGCCCGCCTCCGCACGTCTGACTCGGATGGGTGTTGAATCCCGGCTTCGCGGCGTTATCGAGCGACTGACTACAGAATTTGTTGAGGAACGCGAACCGGCGCGGGTGCGCCTGACGTTCAACGGTCGGCCCGTCATTGGCAGCTATGGCATATTCGCTGATTTCGGTATGAAGGCTGTAAACAGCTTCACCGATGCTGTGTCTACAGTTGCCGCCTCATTGAGTACGACGCTCGCTTCCATGGGGCCGGTGCCGAACAAAGAACAATATCAACTTCTCATCACGGGTTCCGCGCTGGGGTCATTTGGCTTTGAACTAGAGGAATTTCGCTCTGGGCAGCTTCCGCTTGAAGATGTTAGCCCGGTAGCACAGGCCCTTGAGCGCACACAGAACCTTCTGAAAAGCACTCTCGGAACCGATGAAGAGCTGGCCGATTCCGCATCTGACACGGACCCTCGCGCCCTCGACAAAGTTCGCGTCTTCCTGCAAACCCTCGCAGAAAATGAGGCCATTTGCACAATGCAGTATCAGAAGAGCAGCGTTCGCTTCACCGATGTAGGCCAAGTGAAAAGCAGCCTAGCGCGTCTGAGCCAAGACAATTTTCACGAGGAAGAGACCTTCCTAGATGGAGTATTTCAAGGTGTCCTGCCCAAAGGGCGAACCTTTGAATTCGGCATTTCCGATAAGGATGAAGTTGTGCGCGGCAAAGTCGGTCCGGCCATCCAAGATGCTGACGCTCTAAACAACCACCTCCACAAGGCCACCCGCATCAAGGTCATGATGACCCGCGTCGGCAGCGGACGCCCGCGATTTGTCTTGCTGGAAATGCCCGAGTGGGAAGCGTAAAACTCTCGCTCTCGTCATGATCGAACACTGGACAAGTCCAACGGCGGCCAATGTCGAATTCTGAAAACACTGCGGGGCTCTTATCCGAGAAGGAAGCAGAGAGATACTTTCAACGGCAGGAAATGCTGTTGGAGTTCTCGCGCCTCTTTGACTACAAAGAAGCGAGTGACCGCGCCGTCGCCATAGTTGGCCCTGCATTTCTGGACACGCTGTTAAGCGACATTCTCACCGAATTCATGGTTGATGACATTAAGGAAGTAAGCGAATTGCTCAAGCCAGATGGAGCTCTCGGCTCATGGGGAAACCGAGTTCGGGTCTGCTATTGCCTGGGGCTTATCGACA
>Ga0224528_1000919_pt1 | contig 21259 bp, 16 predicted proteins | sample CBST25metaG_2_FD_179888 | JGI IMG/M metagenome (GOLD analysis project Ga0224528, IMG submission 179888) | Peat soil microbial communities from Stordalen Mire, Sweden - C.B.S.T25 | ecosystem: Environmental > Terrestrial > Soil > Wetlands > Peat | place: Sweden: Norrbotten County, Stordalen Mire...
CGCGTGTATCATCCTTTTCCTCTGCGCCGCATGGGCGTCATTACCTGAGGTAGGAGCCGGATGCGGGAAATCCGCCAGTCCGGATCTGTGCGGGGGGTACGGAGCAATCCGTATCCCTACCGCGACCGGACGTGATAGTACCACCCGGCCCGAGGCGCCCGCTGGCGGGATCGGTTCATTTGCATGGAAGAGAACTCCCCTGCATCCTTCCCATCGATCGTTTCTCTCCCCCCGATCCGCTGTACAATCCCAACATGAGTCGCACAACAAGCCCCGCAACTGGAGCTGCTTTGGTGCATCCAACTCGTAGGGGGCTATATGACTAACGCAGTGAAGAAGATCGAATCCCGCAAGCTGCCCATGATGCCCATACGGGACATGGTGATCTTCCCCCACATGATGACGCCCTTCGTGGTGGGCCGCGAGTCCAGCGTGCGCGCCCTGGATGAGGCGCTGACCGGCGACCGCAAGATTTTTCTCGCCACCCAGCACGACGCCTCGACCGACGAACCCAAGGCTAAGGAGATCTACCAGGTAGGGGCGATCTGCAATATCGTGCAGAGCGTCAAGATGCCGGACGGCAACGTCAAGGTGCTGGTGGAGGGCGTAGAACGCGCCAAGTCCATTGAGGTCAACGACCGGGATGGCTTCTTCGTGGCCACGGTGCGCACCGCCAAGACGGATTTCGAGATGACTCCTGCGGTCGAACAGCTGATGGCGCGTGTCACCTCACTCTTTGAGCAGTACGTGAAGCTGCAGCAGTCGCTCAACTACGAGACCATCATCGCCACGGTGCGTATGGACGAGGCTTCAAAGCTCTCCGACACCATCGCCGCCAACCTGCAACTGGGTATTGAAGAGAAGCAGGAACTGCTGGCCATCTTCGACCCGGCGGCGCGGCTGGCGCGCATCGCGGATGTGCTGGATGTGGAGATTGAAAAACTCGATCTGGACCGCAACATCCAGTCGCGCGTGAAGCGGCAGATGGAGCGGGCGCAAAAAGAGTACTACCTGAACGAGAAGATCAAGGCTATCCAGAAGGAACTGGGCCGCGGCGAAAAGAGCGAGTTCGACGAACTGCGCAAGAAGATCGAGACCGCCGGCATGCCCAAGGAGACGCTGGACAAGGCTATCCAGGAGCTGAAGAAGCTGGAAGCGATGCCGCCCATGTCGGCCGAATCCACCGTCAGCCGCAATTACATTGACTGGCTACTGGCCGTGCCGTGGAAGAAGAAGTCAAAGGAAACCCGCTCCATCGAGTTTGCCGAAAAGGTGCTGAACGAGGACCACTACGGCCTGGAAAAGATCAAGGAGCGGATTCTGGAGTTTTTGGCCGTGCGGCAGTTGGTCAAGAATCCGAAGGGCTCGATCCTCTGCTTCGCCGGACCTCCGGGGGTGGGCAAGACTTCGCTAGGCATGTCGATCGCCAAGGCCACCGGGCGCAAGTTTGTGCGGCTGTCTCTCGGAGGCGTGCGGGACGAGGCGGAGATTCGCGGCCACAGGCGCACCTATATCGGCGCCATGCCGGGACAGATTATTCAGCACATGAAGCGTGCAGGCACCAAGAACCCGGTCTTCCTGCTGGACGAAGTGGACAAGATGGCCTCGGACTTCCGCGGCGACCCGGCTTCCGCGCTGCTTGAGGTGCTGGACCCGGAGCAAAACACCACCTTCCAGGATCACTATCTGGACGTGGACTACGATCTTTCGCAGGTGCTGTTTGTGGCCACGGCCAACGTGATGCACACCATTCCGGCTGCTCTGCAGGACCGCATGGAAGTGCTTCATCTGCAAGGGTATACGGAGCAGGAAAAGCTGGAGATCGCCCGCCAGTACCTGGTGAAGAAACAGCGCGAGCAGACGGGATTGAGCGAGAAGAACGTCGTCTTCGCGGACGATGCGATTCTGGAGATCATCCGCAATTACACGCGCGAGGCCGGGGTAAGAAACCTGGAGCGTGAGATCGGCAACGTCTGCCGCAAAGTGGCGCGCAAGGTGGTGAAGAAGGGCGCCAAACACACGGAAGAGCTGACTGCAGAGAACATTCATGAATTTCTGGGCGTGGCCCGTTACCGCGAATCGGAGATGCACGAGAAGAGCGAGATCGGGCTGGTCACCGGCTTGGCCTGGACGGAAGTGGGCGGGTGCATTCTGACCACGGAAGTGCAGGTGTTGGACGGCAAGGGCAAGCTCACCATCACCGGCCAACTGGGCGATGTGATGCAGGAGTCGGCGCAGGCCGCGCTGAGCTACATTCGTGGACGGGCGCAGGCGCTGGGGTTAAGCCGCGAGTTCTATCGCAACGTGGACTTGCACCTGCACGTGCCGGAAGGCGCGATTCCCAAGGACGGACCCTCGGCCGGCATCACCATGGCCACGGCCCTGGCCAGCGCGCTGGCGAAGATTCCGGTGCGGCGCGACATCGCCATGACCGGCGAAATCACGCTGCGCGGCAAGGTGCTGGCCATTGGCGGATTGAAGGAGAAGCTGCTGGCCGCCCTGCGCGCCGGCATCTTCGAGGTGATTCTGCCGCGCGCCAACGAAAAAGACTTCGCCGAGTTGCCGGACAACATCAAAAACTCGATGAAGCTCCACTTTGTGGATCAGATGGACGAGGTTCTGGCGCTGGCCTTGGAAAGCCCGCTGCCCACGATCGTACCCGCAGTGGCTGAGGTTCTGGCCGCAGTCCAACCGGCGGATTTGACCTCACAGCAGCCGTCACGGCAATAAGACTCATGTGCGGCAAGCCAGGTCTCGTTTGAATCGAGGCCTGGCGCGCTGGATTGTGAAGAGGCGTTACTCTGGCTTCTTTGCGCCTTCCTTGGCTCCTTCTGCCGCGCCCGTTGTCGTGTCCTTCGTCTTATGCCAGGCCTTCTTTGTGCCGCTCTTTGTCTTGTGGTAAGCCTTTTTGGTCCCTTGCTTTACGCTGTGCCCCGCGTCCTTGGCCGCGTCTTTCGATTCGTGCCCTGCGTCCTTCATATCCTGTTTTGCGCCGGTGTCCTGGCTTGGGGAGGACGGTTGACTCCATCCGAGAGCCGGTCCACATACGAGAGCCGATCCCAAAAGGATTGCCGATAGCTGCCATTTTCTTCTCATACAGTGGAGATTCCTCTTTTGCCCGTGGAGTTGCCCTGTCTTTCCGATGGGGCGCGGATCTGCACCCTGTGCAGCCTCCGACTAAAATCAAGTCCATGGCTCCCTGGTACCGGCGGGTTTTCCTGCTGGCCGTTCCGCTGATCCTTTCCAATTTGACCCAGCCGCTGCTTTCCACGGTGGACACGGTTCTCTCCGGCCACCTACCGGGGGCTGCGGCGCTGGGCGGCGTGGCCATGGGCGGCATCTTCTTCAATGCCGTCTTCTGGACCTTCGGATTTTTGCGGATGGGGACGACGGGGCTGGTGGCGCAGGCCTACGGAGCGCGCGATGGGCGGGCGCTGAGATTGCACCTGCTGCGCGGGCTGCTGACGGCGGGGGCGGTTGGCGCGGCGATCCTGGTGCTGCAGGGGCCACTGATTTCGATTGCCTTGGGGCTGCTGGGCGCAAGCGCCGAGGTACACCGGAATGCAGAGCTCTACTGCCAGATTCGGATCTGGTCGGCCCCGGCGGCGCTGGCCAACTACGTGATTCTGGGTTCGCTGCTGGGCCGGCAGAGGGCGCGGACGGCGCTGGGCTTGCAGGCGGCCATCAACGTGGTGAACGTGGCCGTGGCGCTGGAGTTGGTGATGCGCCTGCACTGGGGCGTGGCTGGGATTGCGACCGCAACTCTGACCGCGGACTGGAGCGGGCTGTTGCTGGGGCTGTTCATCCTGCGCTGGACGCAGGCAAAGGCGAGCGCAGTCCCCACGGGGCGCATCGATTGGCGGGAACTGGCCGATGGGCCCAGCCTGCGGCATTTTTTTGCCCTGAACCGCGACATCTTTCTGCGCACGCTGGGGCTGGTGGCGGCGTATGCATGGTTCACGCGCTCGGGCGCCAGGGCTGGCGACGCCACGCTGGCCGCGAATGCCGTGCTGCTGAACTTGCACAGCATCGCCTCCTATGCGCTGGACGGGTTTGCCAACGCGACTGAGGCGCTGGTGGGCGAGGCGGTGGGTGGCAGGAGGCTGGCGGACTATCGGGGTGTTCTGCGCGCTTCCACGGTGTTGGCCTTCGCGGTGGCGGCGCTGATTTCGCTGGCGTATCTGGGCTTCGGCAGGGAACTGGTAGGCCTGTTTACCAATCAGGCGGCGGTGCGCGATCTGGCCCTGCGCTACCTGCCCTGGGCGGTGGCGCTGCCGGTGGTCTCGGTGGGCGGCTTCCAACTGGACGGAGTCTTCATTGGCGCGACACGCGCGCGGGATCTGAGGAATTCGATGCTGCTCTCGCTGGCGGGGTTCCTGGCGCTGGCGCTGGGGCTGGAGAGGGTGATGGGGAACGATGGCCTGTGGTGCGCCTTCTGCTGCTTCATGGCGCTGCGCGGAGTGACGCTGGGGTTGCGGCTGCCGGGGATCGAAAGGGAGCTTGCGGCGGCCAGTCAAGCAGTAAACGTCTTGCCCTAGCCGCAGCACTGCTTCCGCTCCTGTATCCTCAAGCTAGTGTGGTGAATGCGAAGTTCGTTGAAGAACAACTGCAGATCTTTCGACTCCGTTTGGCCAAAAAGCCTGCCAAACTACGCTCAAGATGACACTGCAATTCCGATGCGAACTTCAGACTCAGGACACTAGATGGCTTTGCCCGTGCGCCTGCCGACTGGCTGACCCGCTCAAGAAAACTTATGCGCTATACGACACAATTTTTGCTATCAGCCATGGCGGCGGAGCAGTTTCCCGCGCCCGATGCGCCGGAGATTGCCTTCTTGGGCCGCTCCAACGTGGGCAAATCGAGCCTGCTCAATACGCTTGCGGGCGAAAAGACAGCCAAAGTCTCCTCAACGCCCGGACGGACGCGGGCCATCAACTTTTTCGCACTGCTGGACCCGAGCCAGCGGCGGAAGCTGGTCTTTGCCGATCTGCCCGGCTACGGCTACGCCAAGATTTCCAAGTCGGTTTCGGAGGGCTGGCCAGCCTTCATCGAGCCGTACCTGGCCATACGCTCCACGCTGAAACTGTGCGTCTGCCTGGTGGACTCGAATGTGCCGCCACAGGAGAGCGACCGTCAGTTGATCGACTGGCTGCTGGCCGCGGGCCGCGATCTCGCGGTGGTCGCCACCAAGATCGACCGGCTCAGCGGCAATGAGCGCACCCGTAACCTGCTGGCCCTTAAGAAAGGCCTGGAACTGGACGATGTGTTGCCGGTTTCGGCCAAGACAGGGTACGGCCTGAAGGAATTGTGGGCGCGGATCGAAGGCGCCAGCAGCGCGCAAGGCTGACCGTCAGTTGGCCTTGCGCGGGTTCGTATTCCGCAACGCCTCGCTCACCCGTCCGGCCAGTTTTGAAGCGATCTCCTGGCTGCATTCGAGCGAGCGAATCCGCCGCGCGCCCGGTCCCATGTGGCGTGGCGAACTCGGCAAGGTCGAGCATGCATCCCAAGGGAATCGAAACGGCCAGGAAAGTCTTGCCCTGCGGCATGGCTTCGGGCTCCACGTGCCGTGGCCCCCGCGACCAGAAACCGGGCGAACTCCGGTGCGCCGGCCCCAGGGGAAGATGCTGGAGGCAGCAGATCGGGCAGAACGACCCGCTCCAGCATTTCACGCAGAAGCGTTTGCGGCGGCAAGTTCTCCTCCGATTGTGGCCGGTGCCGCGTTGGGGCAGACCATCATGGGGCGGGTGAAATTACCAACTGGAGTACGCTTGGCCGTCGGAGCCCTGTTCCTGCGAACCGGAGTGGATGTCGTCGATGCCGGGTTCGGTCTGGTCCAGGGAGTGCATGGCGTCGCTGGTATCGGTGACCCAGGAGTCCTTGGCGCGGGTCATGGGATCCACAGGCACCTCCTTGAGGTAGCCCTCCTGTACCAGATCGTCGAGCGATTGGGGGGCCTTCTGCTTGTCCATGGTGTAGGAGTCGATGGCCGCCCGCAGCACATGCAGATCTTCCTTGAGCACAGCTTCGCGGGCCTGTTTGATGGCTCCCACAAAGCTGGGAATGGCGACCACGGCAAGCACGCCGATGATGGCCATGACGATCATCAACTCGATCAGGGTGAAGCCCGCGTCCTGTTTGCCTTTGTTGCTCACTGCATCCTCTTTTGAGCGGAGTTGGCGGAGCCAGGGAAAGCGCCGCCCAAGCGCGTCAACCGCCTACCAGTCCGAATATTTCGTGCCGTCCAGGGCCGTTCCCGTGGACTTGGTGTAAACATCGAAGACGTTCTGCCCGCCAAAGGAATCGCCTTTGGGATCGTCCTGCATGGAGCGCATGCCCCACTCGGCCTTGCCGGTCATCGGGTCCACGGGAATCTTGCGCAGGAACCTCAGCTTCTTTCCCTGCACTTCTTCGCCGGTGACCAGTTTGTCCAGGTCGGGCGGATAGCCCTGGCTGTCCAGTTTGATCTGGAAGGCGCCCTTGTCGGCCGCGTCCTTGTAGCGGTCGATGGAGTCGCGCATTTCCCACAGGTCGCGGCGCAACTCTCGCTCCTTTTCCCGCTTGACCTTGAACCGCGCAATGGGGAGAGCCGCCGAGGCCAGGATGGCCAGAATGGTCACCGTCACGATCAACTCGACGAGGGTGAGGCCACGTTCCCCGTCGAGTTTGACCCGAATTGGCAGGACGGCTCTCATGGACTCGTACCCCATTGCCTTACTGCACCTGTACGCTGATCTGCGATCCCTGGGCCGACACCTGCTGCTGGGTGCTGGTGATGGCTCCGGGGTGAGTGATGGAGACAACGGTTTCGCCGGCGGCCTTGGCCTCGAAGCTTAGGACGCAGACTACCCCCGCGCCGCTCATTCCGGTAGCGCCGGGCGGACGCGAGGCGTTGATGTTGATGGAGCCTGGCCCATCGTCACGGTGGACCAGCGCGACCGACTGGCCATCCCGGCCGAGAAAGTCCCCGTTGTCCACGTTGACCAGCGAGAGCTTGGCCGGGTCGTATTGAACCTGCATTGGGATGGAAGCGATATCCGCTCCGCCGATCACGGTGATCGGGAGCTTGAAGGTGGCGCCCGCGGCGACCGGGCCGGGTTGCGCGACAAGAGCAAAGTTCACGGAGCTGGCCGGTGCAGGTTTGGGCGCGGCAGGCGGTGCGGGTGCGTGACTGTCGACTTCTCCGGCCCGGCGCATCTGGGCCAGCGCTGCCGGGGCGGCCGCCTCGGCGCTTTGGCCGGGGACGACGCCCACCGCGGGTCGTGCACTCGCTGCCGGATGAGCTGGCGCAGCAGTTGGGCTGGGGGTTGTGCCCGCGCCTTCGCCGGGAGCGCGGCGGATTTCGATCGACTGGCCAACGCCGGTGTCGACGCTGCGCAGATTGATTGCATCCAACGTTTGCGAACGCACAATGTGCGGTACCACCACGAAGACCAGTTCGTCGTCGGTAATCTTGCGATCCTTGGAGCCGAAGACGTATTTGAGGATCGGAATCGCGCTCAAGCCCGGAATGCCGCTCCAGCTCGAAGTCTGTTCCTTGTCCTGAATACCGCCTAGGATGCTGGCTTCGCCCTCGCGGAGGCGGATCACCTGGTCTATCACGCGCTGACTGATGATGGGTTCGGTGACGCCGCTGATGGTCTCGTCGCCGCTGTGTGTGGTGACCTCGATTTTGACCTTCAAGGTCACATCGTGGTCGAAGTGGACAGTGGGCGTCATCTCGATATTCACGCCCACATCCTGGTACTGGAACTGCGTATTCACCAGCGAGCTGACCGTTGATGTCGCCGCGCCGGTCTGGTACGAACCGGTGGCCACCGGAATCTTGGAACCGATCTTCATGGTCGCTTTTTGCTGGTCGGTGGCCCGGATGCGCGGATTCTGCAAAATCTTGGTGTTGGAGTCGGTCAGCAACAAGTTGAGGGTTGCCGAGCCGACCGTGACGTCGAAATTCGAGGCCTTCAGATGCGACAGATCGTAGAGCGTGGGCGTGGAACTGCTGCTCGACGAGGAAGACGAAGAGGAAGAGGAAGAAGATGTGGATGTGGACGACACTAGCGACACTCCCACACTGGTGGGCCACTGAATACCCAGCGACCGCTCCCAGTTCTTGCTGACTTCCAGCACCCCGATGTCAACCACCACCTCGGGCCGCGCCCTGTCCAGGTCGTTGACCAGCTTCTGCGCCAGCAGCAATTCGTCGGGAGTGGCGCGCATGACGATGGCGTTCTGGCTGCCGACGGCGTAGGCCTTGATGTTGGGCATCACATTGCGCAGCGCGGTTTGCACGTCGGTCAAGTCGTTCGGCTGCCAGGCGTTGCTCAGGTAGAAGGTTTCGACCGCCTGTTCATCGAGTTCGCGGCGTTTGGCGACTGTGTTCTGGGCGACGAAAATCGTGTTGTCGGTCACCGGCCGCCAGAAGGTGTTGGACATGGTGCCCACGATGCGCAACGCGTCCAGCAGCGAGACATTGTTCAGGTCCACCTGGACGCGCTTGGAGATGTAGTCCGGGTCAAAGAGAATGTTGACTCCGGCTGCCCTGCCGATGGCCTGGTAAATGGTCTTGGCGTCCTCGGTCATATGCAGTGTCAGGGGCTCGTTCGAGACCGGCTTGAGCATGGCTGGCGCACCCATGCTGCCGACTTCCTCGGCCGTACTCCCGGTCTCAGCCAGGCCGGTGTCGGTGCGCGGAGTCGATTCGCCTTGCTTTTCCCGGACCTTGGCAATCTCCTGTTGCGCGCTCTCGTTGCCGGGATCTATCTCGGCGGCGTGCAGGAACTCGCCCAGCGCGCCCTGTGTGTTGCCGGACGCCATCAGCTTGCGGCCCTTGGTCATGTGCGCGGCCGAAGCGGAGATCCGCACCCGGGAGAGGGCAGTGCGATATTCCAGGTCCTGGGGCTGCTTGGCGTTTGCCTTCTGGTAGTTGTCGAAGGCGGTGTCGTAGTCCTCGCGCGCCTCGGCGGCCACGCCGCGCTTGAAGTAGGATTTGGCGGATTCGGCGCCATGGGAGACGGTCAGACCAAAGACGGCCAGAACGGCAACAAGCGCAAACCAGGAAGCGGCTCTTGACAGAATCTGTCCGGAGGTGGCCGAAGCAAAAGCGCGGCGGTTCATCGAACTCCCCTGCGTCGTCGCCGGCCCACCCTTTGGGGTGGACCTTTGCAGGCCGCCTTGGCTGCCCTGGACGCAATTCTTGACGCAGTTACTTACCCAATTCCGATCGGCGAAAATGCCCATTCGAGAAAACCTCATTTTATCAAAGCCGCGCTAAAGGTCTGACCCAAAGGCAGGTGGGGGCTGGAAAGCCGCTTTTTCGATCTGCGGAGCCGGGTTAAAAGAGCCGCGCTTTCGCCGCCGCAACACGTGTGAACCCTCTCGGGGATCGGAGCTTCCGGCGGTTCTTGAACCCTTCACAATGCTACGATGAAAGTTCGAGGATGCTTTCCGATGGCCCGCCAAACCAGCCATGTCATCGTTCAGCCGGTAGCTACCGGCCCCCAAAAACCGGCACGGCCCCGCGATCCGGTGGCCTCCGGCGAGCGGGATGCCGCGCACAATCGCATGGCCAGCCACAATTATTTTCTGCTGGATAAATTTGAAGCGGGCGTGGCCCTGCGCGGGACGGAGGTCAAGTCCATCCGCGAGGGCAAGGCCAATCTCAAGGACGCCTACGGTCTGATCAAGGACGGCGAGGCGTTTCTGCTCAACGTGCATATCGGTCCTTACTCCCACGGCAACCTCGCCAACCACGACGAAACCCGGACGCGCAAACTGCTGCTGCACCGGGAAGAGGTTCGCAAGCTACTCTCCAAGACGCAGATCAAGGGCCACACGCTCATCCCCACCCGGCTTTACTTCCGCAACGGGCGGGTCAAGTGTGAACTGGCCGTGGCCAAGGGCAAGCAGGACTGGGACAAGCGTGAGACGGAGAAGCGCCGCGAAGCCGATCGCGAGGCCCGCGCCGCCGTCAACGCCAGCAAAAGCCGCAACGCGCGGTAGGGAATCGCAGGGCATTCAGAAAAGATGGGGCAGCGCGCCTGATTTCACTTCGACTCCGCGCTCCCAAGCACACCGATCATTCATCCTCGGTTTGGGTTGGAATCGGCTCTCCTGCTCAGAATCATCTTCTATTCGAAGAGTGAACGAGTCTCTTGTTCCCGTTTTGGGAACATGGTCATGTGTCGAGGTGCGTATCATCGCCCGCAGCACATTGACGCGGCTTCTAGAACGGTTGGAGGGGCACAAGGACCACCGTGCGGTGAAAGCTGCGCTCGACTCCTGGTGGCAAGAGGCGAAACGCGCGCAGTGGAAGAATTCTTCCGACGTGAAGACCGGCTACGCCCACGCAAGCATCATAGGGGCGGACCGGGTGGTCTTCAACATCAAGGGGAACGCCTATCGCCTGGTTGTCGCGATCGACTACCGGCGCGCCCTTGTCTTCATCAAAGGGCTGGGGACGCACTTCGACAACTGAATCTGCACCTGAAGATACCGGCGGAAATCCTGATCCGTCCCATTCGCGCCCGAAAAAAGAAGAAAGCGGCCTGAGAATCGTCTGACTGTTGCTTTCTTTCCCCCCATTTCCTCATGGCTCCCTTATGTCCCCGGTGTTACAAGCAAAACAACAGGGAACCAGCGCTTGCGGCCCGGAAGCCTGAGCGGACCCTGGAGTCGCGCCCTCCTGCCGGACGCGCTCTCCTCGCCGCCGCGCTCTCCTCGCCGCCGCCCTGAATCTTGAACGAAGGGAAGCCCGCAACCATGAGCGCCGTCCCTCCAGTGGAATTGGATACGCTCTTCGGAGACTATCCCCTCGACCAGGCCTTCGACGAGATGCGCGAAGCCGGCGGCGAGTTGCGCCCCCACTATCGCGCCCTGGCTGAAACCCTCGCCCGTCTGCCCCACGACGAGTTGCAGCGACGCAAGCAGTCGGCTGACCTCGCCTTCCTTACCCAGGGCATCACCTTCACCGTCTACGGCCGCGACGAAGGCACTGAACGCATCTTTCCCTACGACCTTCTGCCCCGCCTCATCACCGCCCAGGAGTGGGACCGCATCGAGCGCGGCCTTACCCAGCGCATCACCGCGCTCAACCTCTTTCTGCGCGATGTTTACTCCGACGCCAAAATCCTCAACGACCGCATCATCCCGCGCGAACTTGTTTACAGTTGCAAGCATTACCGGCGCCAGATGCGCGGGCTGCAGGTTCCGCGCAACGTCTATATCGCAGTGGTCGGCTCGGACCTGCTGCGTCTCAACACCGGCGAGTTCGTAGTCCTCGAAGACAATCTCCGCGTTCCCTCCGGCGTCAGTTACATGCTCACCAACCGCCGCGTGATGAAGCGCACTTTCCCGCGCCTCTTTACCAGTTACGGCGTCCGGCCCATCGAGCATTACCCGCAAATGCTGCTGGCCACGCTGCGTTCGCTGGCACCCGAAGGCCGTCCGGAGCCGAACATTGTTCTGCTTACTCCCGGTGTTTTCAACTCTGCATATTTTGAGCACACTTATCTCGCCCGCCAGATGGGCATCGATCTTGTGGAGGGCCGCGATCTGGTCACCCACGACAACATCGTCTACATGCGCACCACTGACGGCCTCAAGCGCGTCGACGTCATCTATCGCCGCGTCGACGACGACTTCAGCGATCCGCTCGTTTTTCGCTCCGACTCTTCTTTGGGCTGCGCCGGGCTGTTCAACGCCTATCGCGCCGGCAATGTTACCGTGAGCAATGCCTTTGGAACCGGTCTGGCCGACGACAAGGCGGTCTACGCCTATGTCCCGCGCATGATCCGCTACTACCTGGACGAAGAGCCGATTCTGCCCAACGTGGAAACCTTCCAGCTCAGCGAAGACAAGGAGCGCGGCCACGTGCTGGCCAACCTGGACAAGCTGGTGGTCAAGGCGGTGGGCGAGAGCGGCGGCTACGGGATGCTCATCGGGCCACATTCCACCACCGCGCAGCGCGAGGAGTTCGCCCGCCAGATCCAGGCCAATCCGCGCAATTACATCGCCCAGCCCACACTGGATTTTTCCCGCGCCCCGTGCTTGGTCAACGACGCCCTGGAGCCGCGCCACGTGGACCTGCGCCCCTACATCCTCTTCGGCGACAAGGTCAACATCGTTCCCGGTGGCCTCACCCGCGTGGCTCTTGAGAAAGGTTCGCTCGTGGTCAACTCCTCGCAAGGCGGTGGCAGCAAAGATACATGGGTTTTGCAACAGTAATTCATTCACGAGTTCGGGAGAGCAGAACAATGCTATCGCGCGTGGCCGACAGTCTCTACTGGATGAGCCGCTATCTGGAGCGGGCGGAAAACACCGTGCGCCAGTTGGACGTCACTATGAGTCTGATGCTCGACACGGGCGGCACCAGCGCGGAACAGCGCTGGCAGCGGCTGCTGGCCTCGCTCGGCAAGCCAGCGGGCCTGGAGTGGAATGGCGACTTCGAAGCCATGGCCTCCGCTCTGGTCTTCGGCGGGCTCAACCCCGCATCGGTCACCTTCTGCGTCAACGGCGCGCGGGAAAACGCCCGCCAGGTGCGCGAGGAAATCTCCAGCGAGCAGTGGCAGCGCCTGAACCGGCTCTTCCACCAGGTGCACGCGCCCCGCGCGCAGGAAACGTTCGCCTCCAACCCCAGCGACGTGCTGTCCTCTATCCTTGACGGCATTCACCTCTTCAAAGGGGTGAGCGACACCACCATGATCCACAGCCAGGGCTGGCAGTTCATCCGCCTGGGCCGCTATCTTGAGCGCGCCTACGCCTCCGCCACCCTGCTTGAGGTCTACCAGCCCGACCTGTTTCACATGGCCGAGGGCGAGACCACCGGCTATCAGCATCTTGAGCTCGTCGGTCTGCTCCGCTGTTGCACCTCGTTCGAAGCTTACTGCCAGGTCTATACCGCCGATCTCACTCCGGACCGCATCCTCGAGTTTCTGCTCCTCAACCGCGATTTTCCCCACTCCATTCGCTACTCGATCGATAGCCTTCATGACTCCATCGAATCCATTCAGCGCACTGGCGGGCGCCGTCCGCCCGAGGAGTTGACCGCCGGCATCGGGCGCCTCCACGCCATGCTTGGCTACACCAGTATCGCCGAGATTCTGCGCGGCGATCCCTCCGCCTTTCTGCACACCATTCGCGAGCAGTGCATGCGCATCCACGAGTACATCTACCGCTACTATGTGCACTACTCCATCCAGTCCGCGCTGGCGGTCTAACCGGGAGGCAAGATGAACTTCTACTCCATTCGCCATCTCACGCGCTTCCGCTACTCCGAACCCATCAGCGAGAGCATCATGGAGACGCGCATGCACCCGCGTTCCGACTCCGCGCAGCACTGCCTCAATTTCTCGCTCTCCGTCAGCCCCCGCTGCCGCGTCTTCAGCTATCGCGACCACCAGGGCAACAACGTGCAGCACTTCGACATTCCCGGCGAGCACAATCAGTTGGTCATCGTCGCCGAGTCGGTTATCGAGCAGCAGACACTCCCAGATGTCCCCGCTTTCCTTGCCTCCGATGCCTGGAGCGCCCTCGACGAGCTCATCGAATCCGGCGACTACTGGGAGATGCTTTTGCCCTCCACCTTTGCCGTAGAAACCCCTGCCGTCACCCTGCTCGCTCGCCAGTTGGGCATCACGCGCCGCGACGATCCACTCATGCTGGTGCGCGAGCTCAACCAGCGGCTCTTCGACTACTTCGAGTACGTGCCCCGCTCCACCCGCGTCGATTCGCCCATCGACGAGGCCATCGTCAGCAGCAAGGGCGTCTGCCAGGACTTTGCCCACACCATGATCGCCCTCCTGCGCCACGTGCGCATTCCCGCGCGCTACGTCTCCGGCTATCTCTATCGCAGCCGCGAGGATCACGATCGCTCTACTCCCGATGCCACACACGCCTGGGTGGATGTGCTGCTGCCCCATCTCGGCTGGGTGGGCTTCGACCCCACCAACAACCTCATCGCCCATCACCGCCACATTCGCACCGCCGTTGGACGCGATTACGCCGACGTGCCTCCCACCCACGGCATCTTTCGTGGCCAGACCGCGAGCGAACTCTACGTTGCGGTTCATGTTGAGGCCGGCACGGAGCCCCCGCCTCTCGACCGCCAGTTGCCCATTCCGGAAGACTGGAGCGTGCTGGTCGAACGCGCCCAGCAGCCCCCTGCGCGTCCCATTCAATTGATCGACCTGCAGCAGATGCAGCAACAACAATAATGTCAACTCTTTGAGCTGCTCGAAGGCCTCCGCACCCGCGTCATTGTTGAAGACTATTTTGCCAATGCGTATTGAATTTTTAACCATAATGGACGAATATATATACATACAGCCACAACGCTGACTCCGCTGATGCGTGTGTGACCGCGATAGTGGGAATCCGATTCCCTCTATCCGCCGGCAGGAGTTGCCTTCACGAGGGCAGTCTTTACCAGCACAACCCAAATCTACTTGCTGACCGGCGATCCGGCCGCAAGTCATAACCGCACTCACAGACCGCAACCTCAATTCGAACGGTTGCCAGCTATTCAAAATGGAAGATGCTGCGTGTGAGTGAGTTTTTGATCGATCCCGCTCTTGGGACATTCCTTCGTCTCCGGGCGGAAAAAACGTCAGCCAGCACGGCGCCACCGACGCCAAACAAGCTGGAAAACCGTTCAGCAACTGTAATGCAAGATTTCTTGGAGGAATAGCTTTGAAACATTCCCTATGGGGTTGGATGCTCTGTTGCATCCTTGCCACTGCCGCTTTCGCATTTGGACAAACTGCTTCGACATCACTCCGCGGTGTTGTCAAGGACCCCAGCGGCGCGCTGGTTCCAGGGGCCAATGTCACCATCATTGATAAGGCCAAGGGCAAAACGTTTGGCGCTACCACCAATGACGCCGGATTCTACGTTTTCACACAGATTCCCCCGTCCCGGTACACGATAACCGTCGCGGCCAACGGATTCGGCAATCAGAGCAAGTCCGCTGAACTGCTGGTCAGCCAGCCGGCCACCATCGACTTCACGCTTACCGTCGAAGCCAGCTCCATTACCGTCGACGTCAGCGCTGTCGCCCAGACTCTGAACACCTCCGACGCCACCCTGGGAGATTCGGTTGGCAATGTGACCATCGAAGCTCTGCCCATGGAAGGCCGCGACCCGGTCTCACTGCTGACTCTGCAGCCCGGCGTGCTCTACCTGGGCAATCCTGAAGAGAACTCGACCGTTGACAGCCGCTCTGGCTCGGTCTCGGGCGGCCGTTCCGACCAAGGCAACGTCACCCTCGACGGCATGGACGACAACGACCAGATCGCCGGCACCGCCTTCACCGGCGTGCTCCGCGCCACCCTCGATTCCACTGAAGAGTTCCGCGTCACCACCTCCAACGGCACGGCCGACTCCGGCCGCAGTTCCGGCGCCCAGGTTTCCATCGTGACCAAGAGCGGCACCAACGCCTTTCACGGTGCACTCTATGAGTACTACCGCCCCACCAACACCGTGGCCAACCAGTGGTTTCACAAGTACACCCAGCTTTCGATGGGCGAACCCAACATACCCCAGAAATACGTGATGAACACTTTCGGCGGCGACTTGGGCGGGCCGGTCAAGAAAGATAAGCTCTTCTTCTTCGCCAACTATGAGGGACAGCGCAAGGCAATCGACGACGTCGTGACCCGCACCTTCCCCACCCAGCAGTTCTATACCGGCCAGCTTGGCTACCAGACCGACGCCGGGTCGACGGAATGGCTCACCGCTGCGCAGGTCGGCGCTCTCGATTCCGATTGCTCCACCAACGTTACCTGTGGCGTGAACCCGGCCGTGATCTCCTACTTCAAGCCGCTGGCCGATAAGGGCTTCTACGGCACCGCTCCGACTGCGGGCGATGGCGTCAACAACGCCGGCTACATCTTCACCTCGCCGGCTCCTTCCTCGCTGAACACCACCATCGCCAAGATCGACTACAACCTCAGCGCCACCCAGCACATCTTCGCGCGCGGCAATCTGCAGAAGGACACCGCGGCCGGCGACGAGAATGTCCCTGGACAGCCTGCGGTCTCTGCCCACGAAGACAACACCAAGGGCATGGCCTTCGGCCACACCTGGACGCCTACTTCGGCTATCGTCAACGACCTGCGCTATGGCTTCATCCGCCAGGGCTACTCCACCCGCGGCGCCGGTTCAGGAACTGGCGACTGGGTGGTCTTCCGCTTCCTCTCCCAGCCCGAGGGCCAGACCCGCTCCACCATGGTCAACGTGCCCGTCCAGAACATCTCCGATAACCTCACCTGGACCAAGGCCACGCACACCCTCAGCATCGGCGGAAACTGGCGCGGCATCCAGAACAACCGCAACAGCGACGTGAACTCCTATTCCAGCGCCAGCACCAACCCCTACTGGCTCTCAAACTCTCCCAATGCTCCTGCCGATCTCGGCGGCGGATTCGCCAACTCCTACCAGATCGCCTACGGAACCCTGGTCGGTACCGTGCCTGAGACCGTCCAGCAGTACAACTACTCGGTCACCAGCCCCACCGCCGGCACTCTCTTCGCCGACGGCTCCATGATCGATCGCCGCTTCAAGGCCAACGAGTTCGAGTGGTTCGTCCAGGATTCCTGGCGTGTTACGCCCACTCTGACCGTGACCTACGGCGTGCGTCACTCCGTTCTTCAGGCTCCTTACGAGACCAAGGGCCAGCAGATCGCCCCCACCGTCGACACCCATGCCTGGTTCCTCAAGCGCGGCGCGGCGGCGGCCCAGGGCGATGTCTTTGAAGACAGCCTCGAGTTCGCCCCCAGCGGCAAAGCCAACCATCGCCCCGGCTACTGGGCCAAGCAGAAGGCCAACTTCGCTCCCCGCCTCTCCGCGGTCTGGGCGCCTAACCCCAAAACCACCGTGCGTGCCGGAACCGGCATGTACTTCGATCACTTCGGCCAGGGCATCGTGAATTCCTTCGATCAGGAAGGCTCCTTCGGCCTCAGCAGCTCGGTCACCAGCCCCTCCTCCGCGCTTTCCTTTCAGCAATCGCCCCGCTTCACCGGCGCTCACGTCCTCCCTCCGCTTAGTGGCTGTGCCGCGCCAGCGGGCACTGTCGCCTATCCCTTCACCCCGTCCACGGTCAGCGGTTGCGACTTCGCCATCACCTGGGGCATCGACAACCACCTCAAGACTCCTTACGCCTACTCCCTCGACTTTTCCCTGCAGCGCGAACTGCCCGCCGGAATGGTGGTGGAAGCCAACTACGTAGGCCGCCTCGGCCGTCACCTGCTGGAACAGCTTGACCTTGCCGAACCCGTCAACCTGGTCGACAAGAAGGGCGGCGGCGATTACTTCACCGCCGGCACGGCGCTCTCCAAGCTCTCCGACCAGAACGGCGGCGACGCCACGGCGACCGTTGCGCCCATTGCTTACTTCGAAGACATGTTCCCTTACATGGCTAACACCGACTACAACGGCGAGAGCGCCACGCAGGCCGTCTATTCCGATGCCTGGGCTCCCTACCGCTACAACTACGGCGAAACCAGCGCGCTGCAGGCTATCGACTTCGCCAACCCCAACGGGCCGCAGTTCTGGCAACAGCAGTTTTCGTCGCTCTATGCCTGGTCTTCGATCGGCACCAGCTCCTATCACGCCCTTCAGGTGACTCTGCGCCACCCCTCCACCCACGGCTTAACCGTCGACGCCAACTACACCTTCTCCAAGTCCCTCGATATGGGCTCCGGAGCGGAGCGTTCCAACTGGGAGTCCACCGATTCCTTCGGCGGCTCTGCGATCCAGAACAGCTGGAATCCCAAGCTGAACAAGGGCGTCTCGGACTTCGACACCCGTCACCTGATTACGGTTGACTGGGTCTACGCCTTGCCCGTCGGCACTGGCAAGGCAGTTCTCGGCAACGCGAACCGTCTCGTCGACGCCCTGATGGGCGGTTGGCAGCTCTCCGGCCTCAGCCGCTGGGCAAGCGGCCTTCCCTTCAGTGTTTTTGAGCCTGGTTACACCACCAACTGGCAGCTCGGAGGTGCGGGCGTGGTCACCGCTCCGGTCAAAATCCACCGTCACATCGTCAATGGCATTCCCCAGGTCTTTGCCGGAGACTCCGCCACTGCCATCAACAACGGCGTCATGACCGGCAGTCCGATCCGCCTGCCTTATCCCGGTGAAGCTGGCCAGCGCAACGCATTCCGTGGCGACGGCTACTTCGACGTCGACTCCTCGTTGGCAAAATCCTGGGCCCTTCACGACCAGGTCAAGCTGAAGTTTGCCGCCGAAGTCTACAACGTTGGCAACAATGTCCGCTTCGACGACAGCCCGGCCAACCTCAACGCCAACCTGACCCAGGGAACCCTCGGCAACTACGGCGGCACACTCACCACCTATCGCCGCATGCAGTTCGGCCTGCGTCTGGACTTCTAACCTTCACTGCACATCTCGCACCAAGCGAACCGGCCGGAGCCTCTGCTCCGGCCGGTTCGCTTTTGTGGTCCTGAAGATGCCGCAGCAATACCGTCGTCCTGCTGCCAGATGTATACGCGGTGTCTCTCCTCGCCCTTTGCTGTAAACAAGCGGTCACAGGTGGCGCGAAACCGCCGCGCTTAACTCGTTGAAGAATATAGATCAAAAGTAACATGCGGAATGGTTATCGGGTTGCAACAGTTCAGGCATAACCCGGACAGAATCTGGGCACTCAATCTTCTTGGAGGAATACATGAAGGACGCCATGCTGAAGCTCTACATCAAGATGCACAACCTGTTGAACAACGAAGACGGCCAGGATCTGATCGAGTACGCCCTGCTCGCCTCTTTGCTAGCCGTAGGCGCAATGGCAACCCTGAGTCCGCTGGCAACCGCTGTCAGCGCCGCATTCGGCAAGGCCACCGCGGCGTTCCCCGCCGGCAATTAGAACTGCCTGGCAAGGCCACTCTCGGAACTGGCCACCGGCTCCTGGGTTACGTCGGGGAGAAGCGCGCAAGACGATTGCAGCAAACGGAGCGCGCGCTCCCCGGCTAAGACCCTAAGGGCAAGCAGGTCATGCCGAGGCAATGCCTCGGCTCAACCACGTTTCAGTGAAACTGATTCACGATTCCAAGATGCAGGCGAGTATGAAACTGGCTTCCATTTCGAAATCCCGCGTCAGGTTGACGCAGTTGGAAGGCCGAGCGGCAGCGTCAAGGATACTGTGCGTCGGAAGACGGTCCCTGGCCGACCCAATCCGCAACCTCCCGGTTGCTGGCAACGAGGGCAGCGCGCTGGTCGAGTTTGCCCTGGTAGTGCCCATTTTGATGACGGTGATGATGGGCATATTTACTTGTGGAATCGCGCTGAGCAATCTTATTGCACTTACCAATGCCGTAGATACCGGGGCGCGTCTGCTGGCAGTGAGCCGGGGAGAGACGACCGACCCCTGCGCCAGCGCTGTCGCGGCCATCTATGCCGCGGCGCCACAACTTAACCAGGCCAATTTCAAATTCACGTTTGTGTTGAACGGAAACTCCTACACGGGAAAGACCTGCACCGCCGGCGCAGCCAACCTGGTAACTGCCGGGCCGGCCAAAGTAACAGCAACTTATCCCGCCCAAATCAATCTTTTTGGAGTGACGCCCAGCGCGCTCAACCTGACGGCGCAGACAACTGAACTTGTGCAATGAAGAAGTCGGAGAGGTTCCCCATGGCTCTGAACAAACAGACAGCTTTGTACGGGATGATCGGCGACCAGAGCGGTCAGGCGCTTCCCTGGATCGCTCTGCTGATGAGTCTGTTTCTCGGGGTTACCGCGCTGGTGGCGGACGTAGGCCATGGCATGGTTGTTAGCCGCCAACTGCAAGCCTCAACCGATGCGGCAGCCCTGGCTGGAGCGCAATCCCTGCCGAACACGACCTACTCCACCGCGGCAAGCAACTACAGTGCGGCGGCGGGAGGGTTGAATGCCCGCTCTGGCCTCACGGGCGTCACGGCGACCGTCACCGGCGCGTGCCTGAAGACCGTAACGAATTGGGGAGTCCCGTGCGTGGCCCCGGCCAACTACAACGCGGTGGTTGTCAAACAGTCTGTAACCATCCCGACCTGGTTTGCCGGAGTTATCGGCATACACACCATGAAGCTGAGCACTACATCGACCGCGGCCATGCGAGGGGCACAAAGGGCGCCATATAATGTGGCACTCATCCTCGACACAACCAGATCGATGGCCGACGCGGACAGCGTCGGTAACTGCACAGGGACGCGAATCACCTGCGCATTGGCCGGCGTCCAAATCCTTCTCAAGAACCTTTCTCCCTGCATGTCCGGGCTCACCGCCTGCGGCTCGGTCACCAACGGGAACGTGGCGAACGCAGTCGATGAAGTTGCCGTCTTTACGTATCCCGGATTGAATTCGGGCGATGCAAAGTATGAATATAATGGCGGCACTATAAGTTCAAGTTACATCTCGAAGTACAACGACGCGACCACCTCTACCTACTCGAACTTGCCCGAATATGAAGTTCTGCCTCTGTCCAGCGATTACCGAAGTTCCGACTCGTCTGTCTCGTTGAACACCACCTCCAACCTTTCGCTACTCGCCGGCGCAAAGAAGGGCACTGGCATGCAGGCCGTTGGGGGTGTGGGAACCTACTATGCGGGGGCAGTGCAGATGGCGCAATCGTATCTTGCCGCACAGTCGGCATCCCGATCAAATTCGCAGAACGTGATCGTCGTTCTCAGTGACGGCGATGCGCAGGCCAGCTACACCAACATGCCCAACGCCTCCAAGACTTCCGGTACTTATCCTTCCTCGAAGAATGAATGTCATCAAGCGATTACGGCGGCCAACAATGCGAAAACTGCGGGTACCCAGGTCTTCGTGGTAGCCTACGGTTCCGGAACCTCCGGCACCTGCTCGACCGACAGCCCGGCGATCACCGCATGTTCGACGCTCTCGCAGATGGCATCGTCGCCGGCGACGTTCTTCACCGATCAGTCGAGCCGCAATAGCGGCTGTACGAGTCCAAGCCGGCCGACCACCGACCTGAATACGATCTTCACCCAAATTGCAGGATATATGTCCGTTGCGCGCCTGATTCCCAACGGCACCATATAGCGATCTGTACGGGTGGGTATTGATGTTCAGAAAGTGGCTTGCAGAATGGAAGATGGTTTCGCTCAAAGACTTGCAGGTAAGTTAAGTCTATAGAGCCTCTTGCAAAATCCCCCAACCGGCAGGTGGAAAAGGGGATTTTCTCCTCTGGCCCGGCATTTTGATCGTTGACCAGCGGGTTTGAACCGAGTCTTTGGCAAGAAACCTGCTTTTCGGCCA
>Ga0224528_1000923_pt1 | contig 21211 bp, 23 predicted proteins | sample CBST25metaG_2_FD_179888 | JGI IMG/M metagenome (GOLD analysis project Ga0224528, IMG submission 179888) | Peat soil microbial communities from Stordalen Mire, Sweden - C.B.S.T25 | ecosystem: Environmental > Terrestrial > Soil > Wetlands > Peat | place: Sweden: Norrbotten County, Stordalen Mire...
AGGGGCGTTCTTCTCGAACATGGTTATGTTCTTTATTATCCTCACCACCGCTCTGACGCTTAATCGCCATGGCATTACACACATCGAGACATCTCGCCAAGCTGCCGAGGCCCTGCGGCCTTTTGCGGGAAACTTCGCTGCCGTTCTTTTCACTTTAGGCATAATTGGGGTAGGGTTCCTTGCCATACCTACTCTGGCTGGTTCAGCCGCATACGCATTCGCTGAGACACTTGGGTGGCGGCAAGGCCTGAACAAAAAATTGAAGCAAGCCCGCTGGTTTTATGCTCTGATTCTGATCTCAACAGGAGTGGGCGTCGCGTTGGACTTTGTTGGCGTTAACCCGGTCAAAGCTCTTTATTGGACCGCCGTAGTCAATGGTTTGCTTGCTCCATTCCTTCTCGTCGGAATTCTGGTTGTTGCTTCCGACAAGAAACTGATGCAAGGCCAACCTAGTTCCCACTTGGGGTTAGCTTTTGTGGCAATCGCCGCAGTTGCCATGTTTGTCGCAGGTGTGGCGATGTTCCTTGTGTAACTAGGGGAGAGTCAAACACCCCAGAGCCTTCCTGTTGCCATAGCCTCGTCCATTTCCGCGTACTTATTCAATACCTCGGTGCGATAACCGGGCGATATCGAAACTGCCTGAGCGGCAATCCGCTCGCAATAGCCGCAAGCCTGACAGTTCAGGGAAGCGCAGTCGCGGTCGCGAAAACTGTCCAGGAAATTCTCCTGGATCTTCCGTGTCTCCAACTGGATCGGACACTCCGACAACGGCGAGAGCTAACCTTGCAATCGCGCCAAGTCGATCATCGGTTTCAGTCACAGTGGATTCACCTGCCTGGGCTTCAAGAAGTGACGCAGATTCCAAAGCGACTCATTGTGGACCAGTTGCTTGAAGCCATACGACAGCAGCAGTTCGGCCAGATTGCCATCGAAGCGTCGCTCGCTGTAGGATTTGCCGCGACGTAGCAGTTCCGCCGAAGGAACTCCCCATTAGAGAAGCTTGAAAGTCATATACCCCATCGCTTCATAGACGACGAGATAGCACGCTGCTTGGTGGGGGGGAACGTCTGTTGCCTATTCTCCCACGACCTTTTCAACTTTGCCGACAAAGTGTTGAACTTTCCCCGCATTCTTCTCTACCTCCCCGTCGGCTGCCAAATCAGGATCGTTGGTGAGTTTTCCAGCATCTCGTTTGATTGCGCCTTTCACTTCGCGAATCGTGCCTATTGCCTTATCGTGAGTGCTCAGTTTCATAAAGAAGATCCTCTCTGTTTGGATACGGATTTCATTGGTTGACTTTCAAGAAACTATTGAAGTGTCCTGCGCATGATTTCCAAAGTGCATGCAAATGGATACGGTCGTCGCCAAATGAATAAGGCATTGCAGCATCATTTCCGACAGATAGTAACTAGCATGACGCAATCCTGTGTCGCAACGATGGTCGTATTTGCTCATTGCACTTTATGCATCGAGCGACGAGAGCGAACTGATTTGAGCGAGTATATCGGCTCGATGGATGTGTCCCAGATTGCACAGCACATGCAGATGCCAGCTGAAAGAATCTAAATGCAAGCCTTACCGGCATTCAAAGATGCCGGTAAGGCGCTTTAGCTTGATCAAATCGACAGAGAGCCAGGCGCAGCCTGGAGTGAGGAAGATCTGAAATGCTAATTATCGTGTTGGTAATTGTTCTGGTACTCGTCTTAGGCGGTGGTGGAGGATACTACGGCTACGGACGGTGGGGTGTAGGCGGCGGCGCTGGCATTGGCCTCGGCACGATTCTTCTGATCTTGCTGGTTTGCTATTTTCTCGGACTATTCCGATAGCGACCTGCTGCGCGCCTGCTACGCCGATGAAGGTACGTAACAGAGCAAATATTGTCGATGTGCTGCCATGGGCAGAGAGATGTGTTGCTTTGCAAGAAAACTGTTCCCCCAGCATTACCTCCAATACCTGCATACTTCATCACGATGCGGATAATCTGTGGAGCACGTCCTCTGCAATCTTTGTCAATGTTGAGACAAGATGCAATCTTGACCGGATTTGAGGTGTGCGAGATGGATAGAGTAGTTCCTACATTGGCGGTCGCGTCCATTGCGGAGTGACTGCACACGGTAACCCGATCGGGCCTTTGCAGTTTTGACCGATTGGAAGTTATCCTCGACCGCCAAATGTATCCTTGAAGTTCAAGGGCTGTCATTTTAAATATTCCTCAAGAGACGCTGACGGGATGGTCGGCATCACCCCTTGGTATGGCCGCGGTGCTTGGCATCTCCGAAGCTGCCTATCAGCTACAGTGAGTACGCCCCATGGCCCCTAAATCCCACATCGACATCTGGGTTCAGAAGATTGATCAAGACCGTTTCCAGAGCCTATAGAAAAATTGTAGCCTCACGCAATTGAGCAAAACGGAGCAGACAGCCTCTAGCCCTGCTGTGATATTGATCAGAAACTAGGCGCGTCATATCAGGCAATCGGATAATCGCGGCCAAATTTACCCTGCTGTCTTTGAGATAAGTTTGTACAGCGCAGCTTGTTGTGCAACCTGTCCTGAAACCTCCGTCACTATTATCCATTTGCTACCAGAAGGGGCAGGAATGACAACTGCACACATTAACCGCATTGCGACAGCTACCCCTCAACACGATGTACACCATGCCTTCATTGACTTTGCGGCCAATTTTCTTGCAGAGGGTACGGTCCGAAAATTGTTTCGCCGCATGGCACGATTGTCGGCAATCGAACACCGGTATTCATTCGTGAATCCAACCACCACAGCAGATAGTTCGTGGCTGGATGCGGAGAGTATTTATGTGCCAGGCAACTTTCCCTCAACGGCGCGCCGCATGCAGTTGTTCGAACGATTTGCCCCGCAATTGGCGCGCAGCACACTAGACAATCTCAATCTAACTCAAGAGGCGCGAGACGGAATTACGCACGTGATCGTAACCTCTTGCACCGGACTCTATGCGCCGGGCCTGGATTTCGAGGTAGTCAATCATCTCGGGCTCAATCCGTCAGTTGAACGTACCATGATCGGCTTCATGGGATGCTATGCAGCAATCAACGCACTCAAGTCGGCACATCACATCGTTCGCTCGGTGCCGGAAGCCGCAGTTCTGGTATTGAACCTTGAGCTCTGCTCACTCCATTTTCAAGAAACTCATGAGCTGGAGCAGGTACTGTCTTTCCTGGTTTTTGCCGATGGTTGTGCAGGATCGCTGGTAACGGCTAAAAAGGAAGGCCTTGCCATTGACAGCTTTTTGGCGCTCAGCATCCCGAAGACAAGCAACCTGATCACGTGGCGAGTTGGCGATCTTGGATTCGACATGCATCTCTCTGGTGAGGTTCCAGGGGAGATCGGTCGTGCGCTGAAAGATTCAGGCACTGAGATTACGCGAGGGCAATCTATATCCGCCATCGATTGGTGGGCCGTACATCCTGGAGGCCGCTCAGTGCTTGACTCCGTAGAGAAAGGCCTGGGTTTGAGCACGGACGCCCTCGATTCCTCACGCGACATTCTGGCGCGATATGGCAATATGTCCTCTGCGACTGTAATGTTTGTGTTGCAGAAGATCATGGAACAAGTTCAGACAGGTCAGCAAGGATGCGCCATGTCGTTCGGACCCGGGCTGATCGCGGAAACGATGCTCTTCCATGCAGCATAACGCGCCGGATTTCCGCCACCGTTCGCAGCTTGATGAACTCATGGACGCGCCATGCAGTCGCGAGGTGATGCGCGCCTGTCTCCGTGACCTTGCCTGGACAAATCGTTGGACTCTGGCCTATCGGCCCCTGATGCATTGGCTTGATACTCTCGCGGATGAACTATCGGCGCTAGCTGATCCGGTCCGCATACTCGATATTGCCTGCGGTTATGGAGACGTGTTGCGCAAGATTGAGCAGTGGGCACACAAGCGCGGCATCGCCGTGGAACTGATCGGGCTTGAGCTGAATCCAGACGCTACAGTGATCGCCGCGGAGGCAACTCCGGCATCCAGCAAAATTCGGTGGATAACCGCAGATGTATTTTCATACATGCCGCCACATCCAGTTAACCTTGTAATCAGTTCGCTCTTCACACATCATCTTTCTGAAAACGATATTGTCAGATTTTTGCAATGGATGGAGCAGCATGCAAAGCTGGGATGGTTTATCAACGATCTATCTCGCGCTGCGATTCCTTACTATTCCTTCCAGATCTTCTCAAAGATGGCAAGGCTCCATTTCTTTGTGCAGCATGACGGCCCAATCTCAATAGCTCGGTCTTTTGTGATGGAAGACTGGCAACGGATGTGCGCCGCCGCGGGCCTCAAAGATCAGGACATCATAATCGAGAGCTTCGCACCGGCACGTCTTTGTGTGTCCCGAAGAAAGCCATGGTCATGGAGAATGCATCAATGAGAACGGCAGGCCCAACTGTTGACAATCTTGTCATTGGAGGAGGGCTTGCGGGCTCTATGGTGGCAATTCGACTGGCAACTGCGGGACGGCAGGTGACTCTTCTTGAGAAGGAGAGCGCGGCAAACCACAAAGTATGCGGTGAGTTCCTGAGTCCGGAAGCTGTTGGCTATCTCAATCAGGTAAAGATCAACCATCTGGACCTAGGTGCGGAGGCGATTCGCTTTGTGCGCCTATCCTCAAAGCACAGAGTGGCTGAAACAGCCTTGCCCTTCACTGCACTCTCGCTTTCACGATTCACTCTAGATGAAGCCATGCTCTCACGAGCAGAAGAATGCGGATGCAAAGTACAACGTAGCTCGTTCGTGGAGCAATTGAATAGTCAGGATAACCTATGGTCTGCGCAACTCCGAGGCGGCGAATCAGTGTGCGCTCATACAGTGTTTCTCGCCAACGGCAAACACGATCTTCGCGGGTGGGAGCGTGCACACACCGGTCAAGACGACTTGGTTGCCTTCAAATTGCACTGGCAACTCGATCCGGCCCAGATCGATAGGCTGAGAGATTTCATTGAGCTATTTCTATTCCCCTCAGGATACGGTGGTCTTTCTCTTGTTGAGAGAGATATGGCCAATCTGTGCTTGGTAGTTCGGCAGGATGAGTTACGCAAAATTGGCGGATGGCAAGAACTCCTTGCATCTATACTCGATGATAACCGGCACTTGAAGCAGCGCCTGCAAGGAGCAAAGGCATTATGGGACCGCCCGTTGGCCATCTCTTCCATTCCATATGGGCATCTTGCCGGACAACCCTCCGGCCTTTGGTGTGTAGGTGATCAAGCTGCGGTTATTCCATCGTTTACTGGAGATGGGATGTCGATAGCTCTGCACAGCGCCACTCTTGCTGCGAAGATGTATCTAGCTGGCGAAGGCACTGAGCAGTACAACTATAGGCTTCATGCTCAGCTTAGCCGAGGTATGGGTCTCGCAACCTGTCTTTCATGGTCCATGGTCACCAAAGTGGGCCGCAGTCTGGCTCTTTGCGGACTTTCTGTCTTCCCAAATGCAATGCGATGGATCGCAGCATCAACCCGCATCCCAAAACAAGATATTGTTGCGCATCCGCTTTCATCCAAGGACAGAGAATAGTCCACAGGATGGCATTGAGGCGTTCTGTTCAGTTGGATGCAGACCGATTTGGATGAGTGCGCGGCAATTTCTGTATATATTGTTGGAAAGTGATGATCAAAGTCAAGGACGCGTCACAAACGCAAGAGGAGAAACAAAGTACATGGCACAGAAGATGATGAAGGCAGTATTGCTTCACGGTTATGGAGCCGCCAATCGATCCTCCTACGAAGATGCGCCTATGCCTGTTCCGGCAGTTGGTGAAGTGCTCGTAAAAATGTCAGCGACGAGCATTAATCCAATCGATTGGAAACTGCGTCGCGGTGACCTCAAGGAGATGATGTCGCTTGAGTTTCCAACTATTCTTGGCCGTGATCTCTCAGGTGATGTGGTTGCGCTTGGTGAAGGCGTAACTGGCCTGAAGGTTGGCGATCGGGTCTTTGGTCTGGTCAATCATTCCTATGCTGAATATGTCGCTTGCAAGGCTGAGAATCTCGCTCGGACACCTGATTCTCTTGACGTCATCGATGCGGCGGCATTGCCTCTGGTGTTGCTCACCGGGGCTCAAGTGATAGAGGGGGGAATTCATCCGAGGTCGGGAGAGACCATTCTCATTACGGGTGCAATGGGAGGCGTCGGTCGAACTGCCGTCCATGTTGCCAAGCAGCACGGAGTTCATGTGATTGCAGGAGTTCGTTCCAGGCAAAAGAAAGAGGCTGTGTCCCTGGGTGTGGATCTCGTTATCGTACTGGATGACGAGAAGGACATTGCAGGTCTGCCTGAACTAGATGCTGTTGCAGACATGGTTGGCCATGAGACTACTGACAGGATTCTTCCTCACATCAGGAAGAACGGTGTTCTGGCAACTGTTGTCGGCTCTCCCGCATCCGCTGAGGGACGTGACCTGCGTGTTGTAGCTGTCTTGGCACATCCCGATGCAGCAAGGTTGCAGCAACTTGGCCGAGAAGTTGCGCAAGATTTGTTTTCCATACCCATCAGCAAGCAGTTCAAGCTCTCGCAGATTGGCGAGGCACAGCAGTTGGCCGAGAAGGGTGGCATAGGCAAGATCGTGCTCACGCCTTAGCGTTCTCTATAATGCCGCACCAAAGGCTGTAAAAGTACAGAGCGGAATTTCCGTGGATCCCTTGACTCTTGCGATCGTCATCTCTGAGCTTGCTGCCGCAATTGCATTTGATTGCTCATAGACGCAGTAGAGATTCCGCTCTTCACTCGTCTTGGTATCTTGTGGTGTCGATCTTAAGTTGCGAGTAAGAATTGCATAGCCTGGGACGGTTGAGGGAGGCATTCGTCGAAATGGAGTCACAATGTCTGCAGACAATAAGGGACATCATCACTCTGATCGCATTGGATGGCTGCGCGCAGCGGTTCTAGGTGCGAACGACGGCATACTGTTAACCTCAAGCATCGTGCTTGGTGTTGCAGCCGCACATGCGACACACCGTAATCTGTTGGTTGCAGGAATGTCCAGTCTGGTTGCTGGGGCGATGTTGATGGCAGCCGGGGAGTATGTTTCTGTGCATTCGCAGGCTGACACCGAACGCGCTGATCTGAACATAGAACGTACGGAGATAAGAAGAGACAATAAAGGCGAGCATAAGGAACTGGCGGAGATTTACATTGCCCGTGGACTCGATCCTTCTCTCGCGAAACAGGTTGCTCAGCAACTGATGGCTCACGACGCGTTGGGTGCCCATGCCAGCGATGAGCTAGGCATCTCAAAGGCGCTTCGTCCGCGTCCAATTCAAGCAGCGTTGTCCTCGGCTGGAAGTTTCGCGCTCGGCGCATTGATGCCTCTCTTGGTTACAGCTATCTCTTCGGGGCAGGGCTTGGTCTTCTTTGTATCTGTATCCTCATTGGCGTTGCTTGCACTCCTGGGTGGAATGGCTGCACATGCGGGCGGAGCAGGAGTGTTCATCGGCGCAACACGCGTGGCGTTCTGGGGTGGACTGGCCATGGCAATGACCGCTGGCATCGGATGGCTGTTCGGAGCAGTTGTCTAAGCTGAGCAAATTGGACACGTGGCAGAATGCGTACGGGCGGACAGTATCAAGAATCATCTAGACCTCGGCGAATGAGGTAGCCCGGTCAACTGAGAACAGCGCTAATGCAATCTCCTCATTTTGAATGAAGTAATTGCTATAGCTTGGGAATGAATCGAGATTATTCTGGCTTCTCGCTTCATCGGCGACGCGCAGAAATGCCAACAGGTAATGTGTCATGATTTGAAATCTCGCGGCTCGCTAGATTCATCTGACATCCGCGTAGTGCAAGTGCTTTCGCTGTCAATCGAAGGTAGGCGTTCGGGCAACTACCTTCTTTTCGTGTGAGTATCTGGATGATTTACTTCGTGCATGGATCTTTCTGGCCCGCCCACTTCAGTTGCACGTCGTCGCCGGAGCCGCAGCGAGGCACTCCGGTTGGCATTCGAATATGAACAGAGCGGTCTGACACGTTCGGCATTTTGCCTTCAGCATGGCATTTCTCTGGCAAGTGTGGATGGCTATCGCAGGTTGCGTAGCAAGCACCCGAGCATGGAACATTCCGCCAGTTCTGATCCCGCCCTGGTCCCGGTGTCTGGGAACGAAAGGTTCAGAGTAATCAAATTTAGAGCAACCCGATAGGAAGCGATTTGCACAACGATCGCTTAAAGTCGCGGTTCGACCGCAACCGAATCATCGGAAGGCCAATCTCGAACTCGCTGCCAAGAACTTGTGCCCCTCGTGCCTGGGTTCAGTAGACTCTCACATCGGTACGAGATATTAGACATGTCTTTGGACGATTTGAGCCCTCGCGGGCTCTGGCGTTTGCCTCGCGACGGCATTCGTTTTCTCGGCGGCTTCCATTGAATACTCGTGAGCCCTTGAGCTCAGCTCTTCCGCAGCCTCGCGATCCCCCCGGCGGTGTGCGGCGGCGGCGGCCGTATGGGCGTGCGCGGCGAAGATGTGCATATCCGCGGCGTAGTCATGGTTGCTTTGGGGCATTGAGTCCTCCATCTTCCGGTAAGCGTTCTCGCCTTGTGTTCTGGAGTTTCCCACCTGCCCATCCCAAGCGCTGGTCAATCGAATACAGTTCAGACGGCATCTTGTTTTACGACCACACTGGCGGGGTTGATGGACGATAGGTACCGGTTCGCGCAGAGCGAACCAGCGGCCAAGAATTCTCTGGCCGGTGTCCCGCCGGTAAGGGGATCGCAATGCTCGCCATCAACGTGCTGGCCTAGCTGTGGAGCGTATAGCCGGAACCTCAGGCCGTCCCAATAACGACCGCCCAACATTTTACAAGCAGTCAGGGAGAACGATGCAGCCACACTACAACCCGTCGGAGGAACCGGGTCTACAAAACGGCCCTGCTCATTGTCAGCGGCACCTTCTGCTCACATTGACACCAACAGCAGGCAGCGTTCAGAGAGGGATGCCAACGGCCAGCATTTCGTGTTGCAGTTCCTGTGCGCGGCCTGTCGGTAGTTGTCCTCGCAGCAGGGCGCGTACTGGGACTACAGTCCCCGACCACGTGGCCTTTGCGGTGGGCGATGTGCGCAGCGCGAAACCGTTCCGGCAGCAACAGGTCCACCGGCTGGCTCAATAGCTCGCCCCGCTCGTAACCGGTCATGAGCGGGGCGTTCACAAAGACCAGACTGCCCAGGGAGCCAGTGATAGCAATACCGACAGGGACTGCGTCGGCTATTTCTGCGGCATGGGATTCGGCAAATCGGCTGAAATCGTCGAACATCTGAATCAGTTCACCGGCATTGCGCACAGCTTGGCGAACTGTTCGGCGGGAACCGGCCGACTGAAGTAGTATCCCTGTGCTTCGTCACAATGTTGACTCTTGAGAAACGCAAGATCGTCCGCCGATTCGGCGCCCTCGGCAATCACCCGCAGCTTCAGGCTCCGGCCCATGCTGATAATTGCGCTCACGATGGTCATATCGTCTGGGGTGGCGGTGATTTCACGGACAAACGACTGGTCAATCTTGAGCGTATCAACTTTGAGCTTGCGCAGATAACTCAGGCTGGAATAACCCCGTTTTCGCAAGCTGGGCTTTATCGAATACAACGGGCGCATCAAGGTTCACAGGTCGCTGCTCGATGTGGTCCTGCACGAGGAATACACCGAGCGACACCCCGGAAGAGTTCCTGCTTCGGCCACTGCACGAAGTCGATAGAAGCTGGCCAGACATGCTGACGCATGAGCAGAATCGAGCAAATTGGAGCTGAGTGTGGTTGGCACTGCGAGGACCAGGATTCACTGTCGCGAAGAACGGGCAACGAGCTTCTCCGCGGCCAGTGCTGCCTGGGTGCTGAAACCGTTGCGGACCGATTCAGTCAGTCGCGGCTGATCCATCTCCCTTTTTACGCGGGAGACAATCTTTCGTTCATTCTCGATCCGGCTTTTCTTTTTCATGAAGTGGTCCTTCTTTGAACGATGACCAAACCAGTTAGTTATCGCAGCAAACTCGGCGGGGATCCTGCAGCCGCATTAACGGCGCCACCGCGAATATCCCCACCCCCCGCCGCCGAGTAGAAAAAGAACCACTAGAACGATCAATATTGTTGACATGTTGTGACCTCACTCGCGAGACGAAGCAGACCTGCCCTTGTAACGACTGTCTCACTTCTTCCTACACAAGACTCTAAGAGGGGTCCACGCGGTTGTCTGATCACATTTGAGCACCGTGAGCCGGGCGCTTCAGCCTCGCCTATGAAACATGGAAGCGCTGCCTACTGCGCGGATGCATTGTCCTGAGAGACCGGGGCCCCAAGAGTTCTGCAGAGTATTCCGCTCATTTGGCGCACTCTTTATCTAAAGGGGGGAAATCACCTGTGAATGAATGCAATGCTGGCCAACGGGCTGGATCGCATACTCTTTGCTACGCCGAAAGCAGTCGTCGGCGTGGTTTTGCGCAACAGCAACTGGATAAGTCCCCAAAAAACGCCGCTGGGGCGGGGATTGAATTGCAGAAGGACCACAGAGTTGGCCGACAAGCGACCGAAGAGCCGCGAGGCGTTCCAGAATCCGAAAGATGATTCTTAGCGGGCATCAGGCAGACACCCCGTTTTCCGCTTTCTGGCAAGCATTCGGATCGACGCATCCCCATCAGCACCCCCCACCAGCCGACCTGCTCTTTGCCTTCCCGTCTCTTTGTGTCCTGGTGCGGCAAGTAGCAATGTGGTGCAGTAGCGCTGAGTGCGGATATTGGTGGAGCACTCGTTTGGGAGATCCATGAACAGGGAGAACTTGGCACTCTCCAGTAGACTTATAAAGGAGGATTTTGAATGAGCACGAAACAACTACTTGCTGAAATCAATCGCGGCATCAACGCCTTGCAGAAGGCACGTGTCTTGTGTTTGAAAAGTGAGGCTGCTGCACCGAAGGCTAAGACAACCGCAGCTAAGACAGCCAAGGTGACAAAGGTACCAGCAAAAAAGGCCACTAGGGGCAGCATGAGCGAGGAGGGTCGAGCCAAGATTGCCGCCGCTCAGCAAAAGCGCTGGGCCAAGGTTAGGCGGGCAAAGAACAAGGCAGCTAAGGCGGCTAGAGCTGCTTTGGCCGTCCCCGCAGCAGAGTAACCCGCTCTCACGCTCGATCGATCAACAACTGGAGAAGCAGCGGATCGGCGGTGGCGGCGAATCCGGCAAGCGAAACACAGAGCACCCCATAACGATCCGCCACCCTGGCAACCCGAGGCGCTGCAGAAGCCAGCCGAAATCGCGTCTGGTCCGCATGGACGGACTCTCCGTAAAGGCAGGACAAAACTGCCCGCTACATTAGCGCGGCACGGGTCCTCAATCAAGCGCCTGCTCTTCCAGTGTGGTGCTTGTCGAATGCTGGTTAGAGTAAGTTTGGCCAAATGCGCAACTTCTGTTGCATCCTCCCGCTGCCGGTGGCAAGATTTCCACAAACGGAGGCGTCGTAAGTCTCTCTCTCAGGTCGATCGGCATCGCCTCCTTAGTTGCGCAGGGGGGCAATGTACGATTGGGCGGAGTTTCGCCACTTCCGGTATTTACTAGCCATCCTCGAAAAGGGGGGATTTCGCATCGCCGCGGATGAACTGCATACCTCCCAACCCAATCTCACAGTTCAGGCCCGGCAGTTTCAGGACAACGCCTCCATTCGCCTCTTCCGGAAATCGAAAAGCGGCCGTATCTATCCAACCAGAACCGGCCAGGCTTTCCTGGCACTGGCCCCATTGCTGCTTGAAGTCCGCGACGAAATTATCGACACGCTCATCGCGATTGAACGAGGGGAAATCAACTCAGTGCGATTCGGGTCAACACCACTAGTCGATCTGGCGCTGTTTCGCGCCTTCTGTGGGCTGCATAAGGAACTGATGCCGAAATGCGCTATACGGCCAACCCATGGCGATACCACTCAATTAGCAGAAGAGATCGTAGACGGCATGGTCGATGCCGCGATCGTAACCCTCCCTTTGAAGCATCCCTCACTTCACATTGAAGAGATCCGCCGCGACAGGCTTGTGGTGTGCCTGCGCAGGGACCACCCTCTTGCTTCCAAAGCAGCTTTGGAGGCGACCGATTTACAAAACAATCTCGCCATTTTTTATCACCCGCAAAGGCACCCTGACGCTCACCAAAGCTTGCTGGAGTTCCTGTCCGACGTCGGAGTCACTGTCGAAGAGTACTCGCGTGCTTCCCATCCCTCCGAAATGCAGACACTGGTCAAGGAAGGGTACGGCTTCACCTTGATCCGCGAAGGAACCCCGCTGGAGGAAGAGTTGACGACACGTCCGGTGGCCGGAGTCGACTGGACCGTGGACACTGCCGTCGTCTACCACAAAGAACGCCATCCCAAGACCATTCCTATTCTGGTCAAGAAGCTTCGAAGACACATTCAGAAAAGCCTATCTCACGGTGTCCCCGCTCTTCCTCTGAACATCCGGAAGCCCGTCGCAACAGCGACTAAGCCCCCGGTCCAGTTATCGCTTTTGCTCTGAATGTTGCTGAATTCATGCCAGATAACAGGTGCCGATAACTGCGAACTATCGGCCGATAAATAGAACGTATTGGACGAAGAATCATCCTGCGTCAATGATCACGGCATATTCCAGCCCGAACAGGGCCGCAGGAGGTGCCGATGTTTCCTCGCAGTAGAGCCATTCCACTCCACAAGACAACCCGCCTTGCCAAGCGATTGGCGCAGCCTCTCTCCAAACACAATCTCCGTCGCGCAGCGCACGCGCTGTGGCCGACGTTTCTTGCGCTCTCGTTTGCAGGCGTGGCCCATGCCCAGGGAACAATGGACTTCTCCGGGGCGACCACGCTGATGACCACCTTCAAAACCTTCGCCATCTATGCGGGCGCGGTCATCTGTTTCGGCGGGTTAATTTTCGCCGGATTCCGGATGATGAGCGGGCGCTTTCAGGATGCGATTCCGGGCCTCTTCGGCGCGCTGTTCGGTGCAGGCGTGCTCGGATGGGGCGCTGGCTGGATTGGCTCGCTCACCGGACAAACGATGCAGTAGGTGACGGCCATGACCAAGCGGGGAGAACCGTTACCAATAAACCAAGCGCTGAATCGACCGAGAGCCAAGCTCGGCCTCGACCTCACAGCATGGATGGCGATCGTATTCGTCTGCGTAACGGTTTTCCTCGTTGGGTTCCGCGTAATCGCGTTGATCGCCTTCCCTGCGCTTGCCATCAGCGCGTGGCTGATCGTTCGCAAACATCCCAAAATGTTCGAGCTTTGGGGCTTGAGTTTAAGCCAGAGGTCCTACTATGATCCGCGCAAACACTGAGCAATTGAAGTACACACCGTGGTTCGCCACGGCCGGAGCCGCGTGCAGCATCGTGCCGATTGCACGCTTCGTCAACGACCGCATCTTCACATTGAAGGGGGGCGGCTACGGCTGCCTCTTTTCGCTCGCCGGTATTGACGAAGAAGGCGTGACCGATCAGGGGCTTGAAGCGCAGGTGCGCTCGATTGAAGGCGCGTTGCGGGGATTGCCGGAAGGGGCGTGCCTTTACCAATACGCGCGCGTCATGTCGGGATTTGATCTGCCGCGGAAAGCGCACTACGCCGATCCGGTCACGCAGGTATTCGTCGACGACCGCTTGGCATATTTGGACAAATCAGCGGGCTTCCGCCGCATTGATTTGCACTGGTGCCTGACGCTGGAGCCGCCGAAGGCCGCAGCCTTTGCCCGCAAGCCGAAAGAACACGCATCCGACACAACGCGGATGCTTGCCGACCTCGAAAAGACGGCCACGCTGCTTGGAGGGCATCTTGGCGGTTCACTCGGATTGAGGCTGCTTGAGAAGAATGCGGTCTATAAATTCTTCAGCTACCTGTTCAATCTTGAAGAGTGGGCCAGTGCAGACACGTTGTCTGCCGATGACGGCGTGGACCGCCAGATCGTGAAAAGCCCGGTCGCATGGCACAGCGACCATCTCACGATTGGTCGCAGATATGTTCAGATGTTTTCGCTGAAGACAACGCCGGAAGCGTCCAGGCCATGCCTGTTCTCGGGTCTTCTGACACTCGACTGCGACAGCATCCTGTCTTCGACATGGCGAGCCAAGTCCACGACCGAGGCGCGCGGCGAGATCGACGCCCAGGAAAACTTTATCTCGTTCTTCAAAGTCGGCGTATTGACGCGGGTGATGAGCGGCCGCGATTTCGCTTCGCTCGAAACGGGAGCTGGCGCGCGCGCCGCCAATACCCAGGTCGATGACCTTAGTGAAGTCATCCGCTCACTCGATAAAAAGGCGCAGGGTGAATTCTCGCTCCACTTCCTTGTGGCAGCACGCAGCGCGGATGAGCTGTGCGGCCTTGCGCCCGCCGTACATCGCGTCTTCGTCGATGCGCGGGCGCAGGTCATGGAAGAAACGCTCGGCAATCTCTCGGCATTCTATGCGATGTTCCCCGGCAACCGGAAGTTCAACGTCTTTCCGATGTGGCTGGCTGAAGACCACCACGCGCGGCTTTCTTCTGTCTTTGCGCCGCATCTGGGACACCCACATTCAGAAGACCTCGACGACGAATATCTCAACATCTTTGAGACCCGCACACGGACTCCGTTCTTTCAGGACGTGTATGTAGACGGCGTGCGCGTGATGCTGATTCTTGGCCCCACGGGAACCGGTAAGTCCGTGAACGGCAACCTGGCCATCGCGCACGAACAGAAATATGGAGGATTCACCTACATCTTCGACATCGGCGGCAGCTACGAAAGCGTAGTTGAACTCTATGGCGGGCGCGTGGACCGCATCGGCAAAGACGGGCCGCGCGTGAATCCCTTCGCGCTCGAACCCACTGAAAGCAATATCACGTTTCTTTACAGCTTCGTCAAGCTGCTGCTCACCAATGGTGGCGCGGAATTGGAGCCGGAAGACGACGACGTAATCCACAAGGCCGTGCGGGATATGTACCTGCTCGACCCGGAAAACCGCCGGCTCTCGAATCTTTTCCTGCCCAAGAAGCTCGACCGGTATCTTTCGAAGTGGGTTGGCAACGGTGTCTATCACGCAGTTTTCGACAATGCAGAGGACAGCCTCTCGTTGTCTCGTCTGCAATGCTTCGACTTCCAGGGCGTGAACAACGAGCAGTACGCCGACCTGATCGAGCCGGTCATGGTCTGGCTTCTACGCCGCATCAATGACGTTCTTTACAATCCCGCCAATCTTGGCGTACCCAAACACATCCTTATCGAAGAAATCTTCTCTTCGATGAAGAACCGGCAGTTGCTTGAAGGCGCACTTGCCTCCATCAAAACGGTGCGCAAGAACCTGGGCGGCGTCACCATGATCGGCCAGTCCGCCGAGGATCTGGGCGCGAACGCCGATTCGATTGTGAACTCCTGTACATCGTTTCTGTTCCTCAAAGATGCCACATTCAACCGCAAGCGGTATGCGGAACTCTTCAAGATGAACGAGCAACAGCTCGCTCTCTTCGAGAACTTGCAGGACCGCGAAGGTCTGTATATGCGCCGCGACGGACTCACCAAGGTCGTCAAGCTCAATCTCGACAGCCGGAGCTACGCAATCTTCTCCACCAAACCCAAAGACCGCGTGCTCCGCTCGAAGCTGGTCGCCAAGTACGGACTCACCGAGGGCATCGCACGCTTTGCCAAGGGCGAGACCGCATAACCCAAACTCACCACAGAAAGGACACATACGCCATGAGACCCCCTTTTCCTGTCGCTATCGGCCTCGGCCTGATGCTGGCCTCCGGTCAGTTGCACGCCGCCGACTCCTATCCGCTTCAGCCCAGCGCGCCGCGCACGGTTATGGTCACGGAAGCTGAAACACCACCGCAGGTGCGTGCGGGCTTGCTCCAATCGACATTGATTGTCTTGCCCGCCGAAGAAAAGGTCGCCAACGTCTTCGCTGGTGACACGATCGATTGGGTTTTCGACGGCGGCCACGTCGCCAGCCGCTTCATCAGCGTGAAGCCCAAGACGGCAAACGCCGCCACGGACATTCACATCGTCTCCGATCACGGCAACGAATACACGCTTCAGTTGAAAGAGGTCTCCAGTGACCCCGATCCGCACTTCGATTCCAAGGTCTTCCTTAATCCCGGCGATCAGGCTGGAAAGAATCGTCTGACGCAGCTTCCCGTGTTCGTGCCTGCGGCAGAACTGGATAAGGCAAAACAGGAAGCTGCTGCCGCCAAGGCCGCTCAGGCCGCGGAGCTTAAAGCGGAACAGACGATGGCTGAACAGTACCGCAGCGAGTATCCGGGTACGCTGCATTTCGATTACGCATGGGACGAGAAGAAAGCCAAGGAACTCGGGCTCAAGCAAATCTGGCGAGACGACAAGTTCACCTATCTGCGCGGCGTGTTTCAGGAAACGCCTGCTCTCTATGAATTGAAAGACAACAAGGGGTCGCTTATCAACTTCGATTTCAGCGACGGTCTCTACACCGTGCCCAAGCAGTTGGAGCACGGGTATCTCGCAATCGGCAAACAGAAAGTTGAATTCCATCGCGTTGGAGGCACGAAATAGCCATGACGGAAACGAGTCATAATCCTCCTGCTACCATTCCCGAGCAGCCGGAAGCGAAGCCGCCGCTGCGTAAGGGTATGCCCGTGGTGATTGCCCTTGTGGCAATTCTTGCCATCCTCGGTATCGCCAATGTAACCAGTCTGCTGCGTGGCAACAAGAAGGCGGCCCCGGCGAGCAGCTTACAGATGCGCCCGATTTCGCCGAATGCGCAGCAGGTATCGAGCTTCGAGACACAACAGCAATTACAAGCCAAACACGACGCCGAGGAACGCGAGCGCCAACAACAATTGGTAGCGGCCATGCAACAACTCCAGGCCACCGAAGGCGCTCCCGGTCCCGAGTATGCGAACGCGGCGCCGATGACCGCGGCGCAGCGGGACACGCTCTACGGCGGCAGTTCCAACGCGCCGCAGCACACCTCCAATGTCTCGGAAGCGCAGGCCGAGGTCAAACAGAAGGCTCTGGCATTGGAAAGGCAGAAGCAGGACGCCATTAACAGCGGGACCGTTGCGATTGATTTCGAGCACGCAACCGGTGCGCCCGCTGCCGCGGTTCCAGCGCAAACGGCGGCGGTCCTGGGTGAGCACCAGGAAGTGCATCCGTCTGTAGCCACCGAATCGGCCGCTGGTGCGGAACCGTCAAAAGCGGCCAACACCGAAACCTTCTGCACAGCAAGTGAAGTCTGCAACCAAGACCGACCCGATGGCCCCGTATGAGTTCGATCAATATCAAGGCGGGCTCTACCGAATCTTCGAGGGAACTGTCCTCGAAGGCGTTGTCACCAACCACATCGACGGCGGTTTCAACGGAACAATCCTGGTCATGCTGACCACCGACTACTACTCGCACGACCATCAACAGCTCTTGATGCCACAGGGCACACGACTCATTGGCACGGTGCAAAGTGTGGGCAACGCCCAGCAGCGGAAAATGTTCGTCGTCTTCCACCGCGCTGTTTGCCCCGATGGCTTTTCGCTCGACTTCGACAAGTACATAGGACTCGACCCGTTGGGCACAACGGGTCTGGCAACGAAAGTCGATCACGGGTATCTGATGGCCTTCGGCGCGGCAGCGGCCATTGGCGGCTTGGGCGGCCTCGCCCAGATCGGCAACAACAGCAGTGTCCTTGATTCATCAACGCAAATTCGCAATGGCATCTCCGAGCAGACGGCGGCGGAAGGTGAGCAAATGTTGAACCACTTTCTCAATCGTTTGCCCATCATCACGCTCAAAGAGGGCTCGCGCGCCCGCGTGTACGTGGGGCGCGACATCCTTATTCCGTCCTATGCGGAACACCGCATGGACCCAACACTGTGATGGAGGTTCTTATGACTCGTCGCAGGCTCGTCACCGGAATTGCTGTATGTGCGCTGGTGACTACTACGCTCGCCACGCCCACTGGGCGCGCCGTGGTTCTGGTCTCGCTGGTTCATGTCGCCGAAATCGGATCGAAAATTATCCGGCTACCGTGCTGGATCTTGGATTACAGCAAGTGTTTCGCCCTGGACAGGCTGGACCCAACCTGCCCGCAGTGTATGTAACCGCTTGATCAAACCCAAGGAGGCATTATGCCGCTCAAACTCAAGAAACATCGCAAGTGGCTCATTGTGGGAGCCACCGTCCTTTTGACCGCCACGCCAGGCTTCGCCCTATTCGGCATGGGGGACATTGTTTTCGACCCAACCAGCTACGCCAGCCTTGTCTCCCAGCTCACCACTCTGGAGACGCAGTACAAGATGCTCAAGAGCAACATTACCCATTTTTCGGCGAAGCAGCAGTGGCAGACGAAGCTGCGTATGCTTGAAAACGTAAATGTCGCCAACATGTTTGGCGAGACAGCGGGCATTCGCATCGCGCTCAATGCCAACTCACCATCCACTTCGACCACGGCATGGAAGACCGCCACGGTTTCGATGAACAGCGGCGCAAGCAGCTACTTGCAGGGACAGTCTCTCGGCAGTTCCCGCATGTCACAGCTCGCCATGATCGAAACCGCAGACTCGATCTCTCCCGACTGCCTCACCGCTGTGGGCCAATACCGGAGCAATCGGACCGAAAATGCAACGGCCAACTCTACGTTGCTCTCGGATCAATTCGACATCACGGACAGCACCAACAGCGAAGTCCAGCAGCTCAATCTTTTGAACGCGGCCGAAGCGCAGAAGCAGAGCGAGATGCAGGCTCAGGGAACGCTCCACACCTGCCTTGCCGGACAGATGACCGTTGCCAACATGGAACGGCGCAATGCCGCTGTAGAAGACCTCAATACCGCGGTCTTCGTTCAGCAGCAGCGTGCGACAAATGACGCAAGTGCCGCTAGCGAGAGCAGCACTTGGCAGACCTACCTTCCGTGAGTTGAAGGCTGATTCGATTCTGTGCGGCGCTGGCCGCTTGTGCCAACGCCGCCCTAGATTCCAGCATAGAGGTAACAACCATGATTTCACCAACCCTTTTGGCTCAGGCATTACCGAGCGCGAGTTCCGGTGTGGACTGGCTCTATCAGTTCACCAACAATCTGACGAATCTGACCACACAAAACGGCGGCGCGCTTACTCAACTTGGACTGACCGAATTGAGCGCCATCGCCCTCTTCACGCTCATCAGCATGGTCATCAATTGGAACACCTCCGGGATGACATTGCGCTTCCACACGCACCCGGTACGCGCGGGCGAAATGACGCACTTCCTGTTGCGGCTGATCCTCTGCTGCCTGCTCATCAATTACTGGGTCAATCCGCTGCCCGGAGTGAGTTTCGGTCTCAACCATTTCTTCAGCTACATCGCCCAGGCGATGGTAGCGGCTTTCGATCAGAGTTCGCTCGACAATCTGCTCCAGCTTTTGAAGACGGCGGGCGACAACACCGCCATGCCGTCTCTCACAGCTCCAGTGCAGATCCTCTGCTACTTCTTTGTGCAAGCGTTGCTCGGCTTGGCATCGGCGATTCTATTCCTCATCAATTGCAGTTCGTTCATCCTCTACGGCGTGACCGCCTTGTTCGGTCCGGTCTTCATTCCGCTGCTGATGACCAGGACTTTCCAAGGGAAGTTCTTTCACTTCCTTGATGTGTTGCTCAGCTTTGCCATGATTCGCGCCGTGGCCGCTGCATTCATCCTCGTGTGGTCCGGGTTTCTGAACACATTCATCCAGCAAACCTTCAACGGAACCTACTCGACGGAGATGTGGCTCGCCAATCTCATTCCCTGCACGATGGTCTTCATAGCCTTCATTATCAACTTGCTTTTTATTCCGAGCATGACGCAGGCAATCTTCGGCGGCACGGCCGGAATGGCAGACTGTGTGTCCAAAGTCGGTGGCGCGGTGGCTTCCATCGCAATGATGGCGGGGTGAGTATGTGGACCTTCCTCTTCAGCTTTCTATTGCTTCGTCGGCTTGGGCTTTCAAGGCCCATCCGGATCGTGCTCGCGGTGTTCATGGGTGGCCTCATCATCGTAGTCCTAATCTACACAGCGAACCTGTTTCTCACCCTCGAAGAAAGGACCAGTGCTCCCCATGTCCACTCGCACAGCTCCCACTGAAGCGCCGCTCTCGCCGGAACAATCGCTGCTCGTCGATTGCATCGGCAACGAAGTGTACTCGTCCCACTATGCGGAGCGGAAGGCTTACCGTTTCATCATCGTCTGTGGCACGGTTGTGCTGCTTGGATCGCTGGGGATGAATCTGTCATTGGCGCATCGCCCAATTGCCAACCACTACATTCGTATCGACGAGATGGGCCGCGCCCAGGCAATCCAATATTCGGACTTGCACTACAGTCCCCGTGAAGGCGAAGTCCGCACCTATCTGACTGATTGGGCCAACTATCGATACACGGTCAATCGAGACGTAATAGCCAAGAAATATTCGCTCAATTACTACTTTTTGTCGCAGGCGTTGGCGTTGCGCCTGATGGCCGACGACAACCAGAATCACCTTGTCTCACAGGTTACGGCTGGCCAGATCGAATCGAGCGATGTCGCGGTCCAGAACGTGACCATCACGTCCATGTCCGAGGAGATGGTTCAGGGCGCTCGCATCGCTCGCGGCACGGCCCTGATGACCGTGGATCGGTTCTACTCGGCGCAGAACTCACGTGAACCTCGCACAGAGCATTGGATGCTCAGTATCACTTACTGCTTGAATCCCAAACAGGTTAGCGACCAGGCCAGGATTTATCCGCAATACGAGTTCATCAATCCGCTCGGATTGACCATTACCGAGTTCCACGAAAATCGCGTCTCTGTCGATCCCATTAAGCCGGATGCAACCACAGGAGCGGCGCGATGAGTTACGAGCTGATTCTTCCATTCTTTCCCGAGGAACTGCGCGATTTTCTGCTCGACCCGTCGATCTCCGATCTGATGATTAACGGGACGACAGGCGTGTTCGCCGACAGGAACGGCGTCGTAGAACAAATACAACTCAAGCATCCGTATACAAATGAGCGGTTGCAAGCGGCCATCGAGCGCGTCGCGCGCATTCTCGGCCAGGATCTTACTGGGCAGAATCCGATTCTCAATGCGCGCTTGCCCGATGGCTCGCGCGTGGCCGTTGTCGGCCCGCCATCATCGGTCTACGGTCCGACGCTCACCGTCCGCAAGTTCAACCGCTGGTTCACCTCGGATGAACTGATCGCATCGGGCAGCTTGCCAGCGCAGGTTCGAGACACGGTTGTGCGGCTCATCGGCGGGCGGAAG
>Ga0224528_1000924_pt1 | contig 21184 bp, 19 predicted proteins | sample CBST25metaG_2_FD_179888 | JGI IMG/M metagenome (GOLD analysis project Ga0224528, IMG submission 179888) | Peat soil microbial communities from Stordalen Mire, Sweden - C.B.S.T25 | ecosystem: Environmental > Terrestrial > Soil > Wetlands > Peat | place: Sweden: Norrbotten County, Stordalen Mire...
GGTGGGGATGGGGGCGATGGCGACTTTGCCGGCGAGCGGCGAGCCCGAACGACTGGAGCGGGCGGCGAAACCAAACCAGTTGGCCATCATGGCGACTTCGCCATTGAGGAAAAGATCGCCGGATTGAGTGGAGTCGAGTTGGGGCGAACGAGGGTGGCAGGCTGAGGGATCGCGAACGATGCGGCGGTAGAAGTCGAGGGCGGCGATGGCCTGGGGCGAGTCGATGCGGGGATGGCCGGTGGAGTGGAGGAGTTCGCCGCCACGGCTCCAAAGCTGGAGGGCGAAGTCATAAAGGGTATTGTGGCCGTCGGGGAAGGCGGCGAAGACGGTGCCGTAAAGGTTGTTGGCGGGGTCGGTGAGGAAACGCGCGGTTTGCTCAAACTCCTGCCATGTGACGGGTGGAGCGAGGTCGCGACCGAATTGCGCGCGAAAATAAGAGCGGCGGGCAGGATCGGCGAAGATATCGCTGCGATAGACGAGGCATTCGGGGCCGTCATGCCAGGGTAGGGATGAGAGGCATTCACCGAAGATTAAAGGTTTGACAAGGGAAGCGGGCCAACCTTGAGGCCAATCGGGAATAGGGAGGCGATGTTGCCAGGGCGAGAGGTCTTCGAGGGCGCCGGTACTGAGGCCTTCCGCGAGCCAGTCGGTCACCAGGAGGGCAAGATCGAAACGGCCATCGCGCAGGCCTCTCTCCGCAATAGCCTGACGGTGAAGGTCATGAATGCCCAGGGAGACTACCTCAATTTCGACGCCGGGGTGCAGGGATTCAAAGAGACGCGCTTGTTCGGCGAGAGCGTTCTCGAAGTCGGAATAGTTGCGCAGGGCGATGCGAAGTTGCGTCATGAGTTTACCTGAGAACTTCCTAGGGCCAGCAGGAAGATTGATTGAAAGAGCAGCCGCAGTATACACGTGGGCGCGAAGTTGGAGGATACTGGAGAGTTGCTTGAGCGGGCAGGCGAAAGGGGATTCCAGTGGCGTTGCTGAACGAGGACAGGCTTTTTCCGGCGGAAGAGAAAACGCGCGCGATTGCGAAGAGGATTTACGAAGGGATCAGGGCGCTGCCAATTGTGAGCCCGCACGGGCATACACAGGCTGGATGGTTTGCGCGCAATAAGCGATTCGCCGATCCGGTGGCGCTGTTTGTGCAGCCAGACCACTATGTGTTTCGCATGTTGTATAGCCAGGGGATTTCGCTGGAAGATTTGGAGATTGGGAACACACCTGTTGAGGATCCGCGCGAGGTGTGGAAGATTTTTGCGAGTAATTATCACTTGTTTCGCGGGACGCCGACGCGGCTGTGGCTCGACTTTGCATTTCAAGAATTATTTGGGATGACGGAGCGATTGTCAGCGAAGACAGCGGATAAGTATTACGACGCAATTGAAGCGAAGTTGGCAACGGCGGAGTTTTTGCCGCGAGCGCTGTATGAGCGATTTGGGATTGAAGTGTTGGCGACCACGGATTCGCCGCTTGATTCGCTCGCGGATCACCAGGCGATTCTCATCTCAAAGTGGAAGGGTAGAATTCTGCCGACGTTTCGACCTGATCCAGTGGTCGATCCGCAGTATCCAGGGTTTCTTGAAAATGTGCGAACGCTGGGCGCACTGACGGGCGAGGATACGACGAAGTGGCGCGGGTATTTGCGGGCATTGGCGAAGAGGCGCGAATACTTCAAATCGCTGGGCGCGACGGCAACCGATCATGGGCATCCGACAGCGCTGACGGAGGACCTGAGTGAGACGAGCGCGGCGACACTGTTTGACGAGATATTGGCCAGAAAGACTTATGACGCCGATGTGGAGATATTTCGCGGGCAGATGTTGACGGAGATGGCGCGGATGAGCCTGGAGGATGGGCTGGTGATGCAGATACATCCGGGCGCGGTGCGGAACCACAATGCAGCCTTGTATGAGCGCTACGGACGGGATATGGGCGCGGACATTCCGCAGCCGACGGGATATGTGGAGGCGCTGCGACCGCTGTTGAATCGGTTTGGCAATGAGCCACGGTTGTCGATCATTTTATTCACGCTGGATGAGACGGCGTATAGCCGCGAACTGGCGCCGTTGGCGGGGCATTACCCTTGCTTGAAGCTGGGTCCGCCGTGGTGGTTTCACGATAGCCCGGAGGGGATGCGGCGGTTTCGCGAGACGGCAACGGAGACGGCGGGTTTCTACAATACGGTTGGATTTAACGACGATACACGGGCGTTTTTGTCGATTCCGGCGCGGCATGATGTGGCGCGAAGAATGGATGCAGGATTCCTGGCGCGATTGGTTGCCGAGCATCGTCTGGATGAAGACGAAGCGGTGGAAGTGGCGCACGAATTGACGGTGGGATTGGTGAGGAAGGCGTACAAACTTTAGAGAGTGCTCGTCTGGGAGATGCCAGTTGCGGACCTCCCCTCGTGGGTTGCGGGCTTGGGTGGTGAATGCGAAGTGTACCGAAGGACAACAGCAGATTCTTCGCACACCACCCCCGAACTGAAGGACGTTCGGGGCCCCGTTCGCTCAGAATGACAGGCGATTTTGTATTGCGTATTTCAGCTCAGGATTACAGCGTGGTAAAGATGAGAGGTTCAGAAATAAGAATCAGAGATTAGCACGAACTTCGGCTAATACTTTCAAGTAAGCGCGGGCGGTTTCAGTAATGAATTCGGGGGCGTCGGCGTCAATGGCGGCGAGGTTGACGAGGTCGCTGCCAACGCCGAGAGCACGAGCACCGGCGCGGATAAAGCTCTCGGCTGATTGGACGGTGACGCCGCCGGTAGGGATCAGCTTGAGGTGAGGAAAGGGCGCGAGTAGAGACTTGAGATAGCTGGCTCCGCCCATTGCAGAGCAGGGAAATATCTTGACGTAGTCCGCGCCTGCGCGCTCGGCGGTGATGACCTCAGTGGGCGTGAGAGCACCAGGGATGGAAAGCTTTTTGTGCGCCTTGGTAACGGCGATGACGTCGGGGTGGAAGCTGGGACTGACCACGAACTCCGCGCCGGCCTCGATGGTGGCTTCAGCTTGATCGCCGGTGGTTACGGTGCCGGAACCAAGTAATAAATCTGAGCCGTATTCGAGTTTGAGTTCGCGGAGGAGATCGATGGCTCCGGGGACGGTCATGGTGACTTCAACGATGGTGACGCCGCCAGCGATCATGGCTCTGACAACGGCATGGGCCTGGGCGGGAGTGCGGGCGCGAAGTACGGGAATGAGGCCTACGCGTTCGATGATTTCAGCGGTTGTTTCCGGCATCTTCGATTCCTCTGGCTAATGCTGATTGACTATGTTGAACTAGCGTGCAATGCGGGCGGAGCCACCTTTCATGGCGCGCTCTACCTCAGCGAGAGTGGCCATGCTGGTGTCACCGGGAGTGGTCATGGCCAAGGCGCCGTGGGCGACACCGCAGCGAACGGCCCATTCGATGGGCTTAGCCGTAAGCAGGCCGTAGATTAGACCGGATGCGAAGCTATCGCCTCCGCCGACGCGATCGAGAATATCGATGTCGCGCTGGGGAACGTGGACGATTTGATCTTGATAAAGAGCGATGGCGCCCCAGGCATTGCGGCTGGCGGTGTGAGCGGTGCGAAGCGTGCTGGCGATGAGCTTGAGATTTGGATAGGCGGCAGCGACTTCGCGAAGCATCTCTTCATAAGCGGCGATGGGGAGTTCGGCGAAGTCGTCGGTGACGCCTTTGGGATGGACGCCGAGCATGGCGGAGAAATCCTCTTCATTGCCGAGGAGCAGATCGACTTTGCGGACGAGTTCACGATTGACCTCCTGGGCTTTGACTTTGCCGCCGATGCTCTTCCAAAGCGAATCGCGAAAATTGAGATCGTAGGAGATGGGTGTGGCGTGAAGACGCGCTGCGTTCATTGCTTCAGCCGCGACATCGGCCGTGGAGGCAGAGATGGCGGCAAAGATGCCGCCGGTGTGGAACCATCGCGCGCCATTGGGATCGCCGAAGATTGAAGCCCAGTCGAAGTCGCCCGGTTTGACCTGGCTGATGGCGGTGTGGCCGCGGTCGGAACAACCGGCGGCGGCGCGCATGCCGAAGCCGCGTTCGGTGAAGTTGAGACCATTGCGCACGGTGCGACCGACGCCGTCGTATGGGACCCACTGGAGGAGCGACGTGTCGACGCCGCCCTGGAGGATGAGGTCCTCGACAAGACGGCCGACGGAGTTTTCGGCGAGAACCGTGGCGATGGCGGTACGCATACTGAAACAGCGGCGGAGGCCGCGGGCTACGTTGTATTCGCCGCCGCCCTCCCACACTGCGAAATGGCGAGTGGCGTGGATGCGGCCTTCGCCGGGATCGAGGCGCAGCATGACTTCGCCTAAACTCAAACAATCCCAGCGGCGGTTAGAGTCGGGAACAATAATTGATTGCATGGAGACCTTTGTGTGACCAACTGAAACTTTATCGCATTGGGCAGGTGGTTTGCAGCAAGGAGTGGTCATGTCAAGTAAATCGGCTTACATGATAGATTGCTAGGGTTGGTGAAGTTGAGCCGATGGCCGCTGCGAATGGCATGGGTGGAGCGGTGACGTTGGCAGGAGTGAATGGAAGATGAGTACGAGTCTTTTTGATTTGAGCGGCAGGGTTGCGGTTGTTATTGGCGGTACTACTGGGCTGGGGCATGCGATCGCGCTGGGGTTGGCCGAAGCGGGCGCAGATGTGGTGGCGAGTTCGCGGCGAATGGAGCAAGTTACGAAGGTCGCGGATGAGATTGGCGCGCTGGGGCGGCGATCGTTGCGCGTGACGAGCGACGTGCTCGATCGAGCGTCGGTGCAGGCGTTGCACGATGTGGTGGTGAAAGAGTTTGGCCAGGTCGATATTTTGGTGAATGCGGCGGGTGTGACGCATAAGTCGGCGACGCTTGAAGTGGATGAGGGAGATTGGTCGCGGGTTGTAGAGACGAACCTGACGGGTACGCTGCGCGGATGCCAGATATTCGGAGCGACGATGGTTAAGGCGGGTTACGGGCGCATCATCAACATTGCGTCGTTGACTTCGTTTCTGGGGTTTTATCAGGTGGCTGCTTATTCGGCGAGCAAGGCGGCCGTGGCATCGCTGACCAAGGTGCTGGCGATTGAGTTGGCGCAGACGGGTGTGAATGTGAACGCATTGGCGCCGGGAGTGTTTCCGACACCACTGAACGCGTCGCTGATCCAGGGAACGCCGCGTGGTGAGGAACTAATTTTGCGCACGCCAATGCGCAGGTTTGGCGAAGCGAAGGAATTGGCTGGGGCGGCGATTTTTCTGGCTTCGGAGGCGGCTTCGTTTGTGACCGGCGAGATTATTGCGGTGGATGGCGGATTTTTAGCGAGCGGTGTGAATCAGTAGTACGGCGAGATTGTGACGATGAAGATAATTAATGCTTATGTGAACATCACATCGCCGGGAAGAAACTTTGTCACGTTGAAGATTGAGACGGACGAGGGGATCTATGGTCTGGGCGACGGTACGTTGAATGGTCGCGAACTCGCGGTGGCGAGTTATCTGACGGATCATGTCATTCCGTGCCTTGTGGGGCGCGATCCGTTTGAGACGGAAGATATATGGCAGTATCTCTATCGCGGACCTTATTGGCGGCGTGGGCCGGTGACGATGGCGGCCATTGGCGCGGTCGATGTTGCGCTGTGGGATATCAAGGGCAAGGCGCTGAATACGCCGGTGTATAACCTGCTCGGAGGCAAGAGTCGCGAGGGCGTGACCGTATATGCGCATGCCAACGGGAGAGATATCGATCATGCGCTCGAAGATGTAGCTCGGCAAAAGGAGTTAGGCTATAAAGCTATTCGTGTGCAGAGCGGATCGGCGGGCCTGGCGAGCACGTATGGAGTGGCTAAGAGCGCGGGGAGATATGAGCCAGCGGAGCGCGGGTTGCCCGCAGAGTATGAGTGGGCAACGGAGCCGTACCTGCGCCACGTGCCAGTGCTGTTTGCGAGGGTGAGAGAGGAATTTGGCGAAGAACTTCACTTATTGCATGATTGCCATCATCGCTTGACGCCGATCGAAGCGGGACGATTGGGTAAGGAGTTGGAGCCTTTTCAATTGTTCTGGCTGGAAGATCCAACACCGGCGGAGTTACAGGAAGGTTTCCGAGTGATTCGCGAACACACGACGACGCCGATCGCTGTGGGCGAGGTGTTCAATACGATTTGGGATGCGCATGACTTGATCCGCAATCAATGGATCGACTATATTCGCGCGACGGTTACGCATGCGGGTGGATTGACGCATTTGAAGAAGCTGGCGGATTTCGCGGAGTTATATCATGTGCGGACGGGATGCCATGGGGCCACGGATTTATCGCCGGTATGTATGGCAGCGGCGCTACATTTTGATACAGCGGTGCATAACTTCGGTATTCAGGAACACATGCCGCATACGGATGAAACGGATGCAGTTTTTCCGCATAATTTCTCATTTAAAGACGGCATGATGTATCCGGGCGATGCGCCGGGGTTGGGCGTTGACTTGGATGAGACGTTGGCTGCGAAGTATCCGTATCAACGGGCGTATCTGCCTATCAACCGCAAGTTAGATGGAACTTTAACCGACTGGTAGATGAATGTTCGATAGCGACGATCGCATTGAATTGATGGCAGAGGCGCCTGCGCTCGAGGGTAGGTGGACGATCTGCGCCATGTTGTTTGTGGCTACGTCGATCAATTACATGGATCGGCAGGTGTTGTCGATTTTGAAGCCGGTGCTCGAGGGCGCGACGCTGCACCTGCAGCCATTCTTCAGGGGATGGCCGACGGTCGAGCAATCGATCAGTCTGAACGAGATTCAATATGGCTACATTGTGGATTGCTTCCAGATTGCTTATGCGCTGGGAGTGATCTTTGCGGGCCGGCTTGTGGATCGGCTGGGCTGTCGGCGTGGCTACCCCATCGTCACGGGCGTTTGGAGTTTGGCTGCGATGGGTCATGCGCTGGTGACCTCAGTCGCCGGATTTGGACTGGCGCGATTTTTTCTGGGACTGGGTGAGAGTGGCAATTTTCCTGCGGCGATCAAGGCGACGGCGGAATGGTTTCCACCTAAAGAGCGGGCGCTGGCCACAGGCATTTTCAATTCGGGTTCGAGTGTGGGCGCAATCCTGGCGCCTTTCGTTGTGCCTTGGGTAGCGTTGCATTTCGGATGGCGCGCATCGTTTTTGGTGACGGGCGTATTCAGTGCGACGTGGATCGTGTGGTGGTCGATCAGGTATCGTAAGCCTCGCGAAACGATGGACTGGAGCAGAGGAGTCGAATTGGTGGTGCCGACCGGGCCGGTGCTGGCATGGTGGCGACTGCTCTACTATCGCCAGACGTGGGGATTCGTGTTGGGCAAGTTTCTTACCGATCCCGTGTGGTGGTTTTATCTATTCTGGATGCCGTCGTATTTTAGTGCGCACTTCAAGCTCAACCTATCTCACATTGGGCTGCCACTTATCGTGATCTATGTACTTTCGACCGTGGGGAGTGTGTGCGGAGGATGGTTGCCAAAGGGCTATGTGCGCATGGGAATGAGGCTGAAACCCGCACGGTTGGCGGCGATGCTGACATGTGCGTGCCTGGTGGTGCCGATCGCGGTAGCGGGAGGATTGCAGTCGGAATGGGTTGCTGTGGGGTTGTTGAGCCTGGCGGCGAGTGCGCATCAAGGTTGGTCGGCGAATATTTTCACGACGGCATCGGATATGTTCCCAGCCGAGTATGTGGGAACAGTGGTTAGTTTTGGGCAGGTCGGCGGAGCTGTTGGCGGGGCTATTTTTGCAGCGGCGGCGGGACATATTTTGCAATTCACGCATAGTTATGTGCCGCTGTTTGTCTACTCGGGATTCGCTTATCTTGTGGCGTTGTTCATACTGAGAACATTGGCACCGGGATTGAAGCGAGCAATCCCCGGAGATTGAAATTGTATTAGTTGCTGACAAGGAGTTTGACAATGGCGGTATCGCGGAAGTTGCGTATGGGAATGGTGGGCGGCGGACCGGGGGCATTCATTGGGCCGGTGCATCGGATAGCTGCTGAACTCGATGGAAAGATCGAAATGGTTGCGGGTGCATTTTCGCAATCGGCGGAACGATCGCGCGCAGCAGGAGAGGCTTATCGCATCGACCCGGCGCGTGCGTATGCAGGCTATGGGGAGATGTTGAAGGCGGAGCGGGAGCGCGAGGACAGCATCGATTTTGTGGTGATTGCGACGCCGAACCATTTGCATTTGCAGGTGGCGCTGGCGGCGTTTGATGCGGGTTTTGCGGTGGTGAGTGACAAGCCGGCGACGGCAACCTATGCAGAAGTGTTGAGGCTTGAGGCGGCATTGGCGAAGGCCCAGGTGCCGTATGCGCTTACTCATACTTATGCGGGATATGCTCTAGTTCGCGAGGCGCGCGAGATATGCTTGAACGTTGAATTGGGCGAGATTCGCAAGATCGCTGTCGAGTATCTGCAGGGATGGTTGAGCGAGCCGATTGAAGCGACGGGACAGAAGCAGGCCGCATGGCGTTCTGACCCGGCGTTGAGCGGGCCAGGAGGATGCATAGGGGATATTGGGACGCATGCATTTCACTTGGTGGAGTATGTGACCGGACTCGAAGTAACGGAACTGAATGCAGTACTGCGGGCGGTAGTTCCGGGACGAAAACTGGACGACGATTGCACTGCGTTGTTGCGGATGAACAATGGTGCGGAAGGCGTGCTGTTGACGTCGCAAATCGCAGCGGGAGAAGGCAACGGATTGCGGTTGCGCGTATACGGAGAGAAGGGGTCGCTCGATTGGCGGCAAGAGGATCCGAATCGGCTGAGGTTGCGGCGGGTGGATGGGTTGGAAGAAATTCGTCATGCGGGCGGGAGTTATCTGGGCGGCGATGCGCGGGCGGTGACGCGACTGCCGGGCGGACATCCGGAGGGTTATCTGGAGGCGTTTGGGGTACTCTATCGTGAGTTTGCGGATGCACTGTTGGGCGCTGAAGCAGGCAAGAAGGTTGAATTGCCGGTGACGCTTCCGGGGATACGAGCAGGAGTGCGCGGGATGCGTTTTATTGATCGCGCGATTGAGAGTAGCAAGCACGAAAAGTGGATTAAGTTTTAGAGGCGCGGGGGAGATGAAGCAATGAAGACTATCAAGGGACCAGGAATTTTTCTGGCGCAGTTTGCAGGAGATGATGCACCGTACAACACGCTGGCGGGCATGGCGAAATGGGCGGCGGGATTGGGGTTTGTCGGGGTGCAGATTCCGACGTGGGATAAGCGGCTGTTTGACCTGAAGCGGGCGGCGGAGAGCCAGGATTATTGCGACGAGATTCTGGCGACGGTGCGGCGCGCTGGCATGGAGGTCACGGAACTTTCCACGCATTTGCAAGGGCAGTTGGTGGCGGCGAATCCAGCGTTTGATTTGTTGCTGGATGGGTTTGCTCCGGCGGAGTTGGCAGGCGATGCTGCGGCTAAACAGATGTGGGCGGTGCAGCAATTGCATTGGGCTGCGAAGGCGAGCCGCAACCTGGGGCTGACAGCGCACGCGACATTCTCTGGTGCGCTGGCGTGGCCCTATTTTTATCCGTGGCCGCAGAGGCCCGCGGAGCTGATTGAAGAAGCATTTGGAGAACTGGCACGGAGATGGCTGCCGATACTTCAAGTGTTCGATGAGGCCGGTGTCGATGTTTGCTTCGAGTTGCATCCGGGCGAGGACTTGCACGATGGAACTACTTTCGAGCGGTTCCTGAGTTTGGTCGACAACCATCCGCGGGCGAACATACTTTATGATCCGAGCCACATGGTGCTGCAGCAGTTGGACTATCTGGCATTTCTCGACATCTATCACGAAAGGGTGCGTGCATTTCATGTGAAGGATGCGGAGTTTCGGCCGAATGGACGGTCGGGAGTGTATGGCGGATACCAGGCTTGGATCGATAGGCCGGGACGTTTTCGCTCACTGGGCGATGGGCAAGTGGACTTCACGCAGATTTTCAGCAAGCTAGCGCAGTATGACTATCCGGGTTGGGCGGTGATGGAGTGGGAGTGTTGCATCAAGCATCCGGAAGCGGGTGCGGCCGAGGGTGCGCCGTTCATCAAGGAACATATTATTCGCGTGACAGAGCGGGCGTTTGACGATTTTGCGGGATCGGGCGCTGATCGTGAGACGAATCGAAAGATACTAGGACTGAGTTAGATAATTCAGATCAAGAAATGGGAGCGGCCACTTATTCAATAGGGCCGCTCCTTTTTTTCTGCGTGTGTGAAGTGGGGACTACTCGTGCGTTGATTCGTTATTGCGAATGAAGTCCGCGGTATATTGATGCAGATCCTTCAATGCTTGTTCGTTGACGTAGACCATATGTCCGGTCTGGAAGAAGTGATAACTGATGTTATCTTCAAGGTTTTGCGGAATGGGCAGGTGTTTCATCTCGTATTTCGATCCAAAGTACAAGGTTCCAAGGTCGAAGTAGCCGCCCATCAGCATGACTTTCATCTTGGGATTGCGCTTCATGGCCATTGCCAGGTCGGGCATGACGTTGACGCTTGATTCCCAGCCCTGGCCGCCGGGTGGGACATGGCTAAGATTCCAATGAGAGCCGGGTTGGCGCGAGGTTGGTTTATAGGTCATGTTATCGCCGTATTTGAGAGAGTCGCGTGCGTACTGATTGATGGCGGTGACGTAAGCAGCGGTGATGGCGTTGGTGAAAGGATCGTAATCCGCGTCTTTGCTGAGGGGATCGAAATCGGGACCTTCATAACGCGAATCGAGGCGACCCGTGGTAATGCCGGCTTCTGTCTGAAGTTCCTTGGAGAACTCTCCACCACTTACACGAAGATTTGCTTTGAGCCAATAGGCTGCAGGAACGCCGGTGTAGCTCTGAAGTTTGTCGGCGATGGCATGCTTGCGGTCGTCGGGCAGATCGGAACCTTGCAACAACGCAGTGGCATATTCGCCTAGGCTGAACTGCTCGACTTCATGGAGGTAAGGTTCGAGTTGGGCGGGGGCGTTGGGGACACGATGGTGATACCAGGCGGTGGCGGCCATTGATGGCAAGGCGAGATAGTAAGGTAGATCGGTTCCTGGATTGCCTTCGGGACCGTCGGCGCTGTCATCAAAACTCAGGATTTGGGAGAGCAGGACAACGCCGTTGAGATCGACGCCTTGTAACATGCGGCTTAGCACGGCGCTGCGCGTAGTTCCGTAACTTTCGCCGAAGATAAACTTGGGTGAATTCCAGCGGTCGTATTTTGTCAAAAAGCGGCGGATGAATCGGTCGAATGCGTGCGCATCTTCGTCGGTGCCATAGAAGGCCTTGGTCGCATCTTTGCCAAGGACGCGACTGAAGCCGGTACCGGGTGCATCGATGAATACAAGGTCGCTGACGTCGAGCAGGCTGTACTGGTTTTCGATAAGTTGATACGGAGCCGCTACTTTGTGCTGTCCGTCGGGAGTGACGATGCGCATGGGCCCGAATGCGCCCATGTGGAGATACATGGTTGCGCTGCCCGGACCGCCGTTGTAGAGGAATGTGATGGGACGGGTACCGTTGGTTGCACCCTTTTTGAAGTACGCGGCATAAAAAATCCGCGCGATGGCGGGCTGATCGTCGAGCTTGGGCGGCAGGTCGATGCCGGAATCCGGAAGATACTTTCCGTCTAAACCAATCTGAGCATCCTGCTGGTCGTTGGAGCCTACAGTAAGTGTGCCGGCGATGGCATGGTAGGCGATTGCTTGTCCTCCGACGGTGACTGAACCATCGGTGGCGGAATCGACAGCCGGTGCGGGCAGTGCAGCCTTTGTCTCTGAATCTTTTTTGGGCTCGGGCTTATCTTGAGCGAGTGCGCCGACTGCCAGGAAGGTGACGAGAGCGACACTGAATAGAGCGTTTCGAGCGTACTTGAGAGTCTTCAAGAACCAACACCTCCGTCAGATCAGGATTGAGTGGTCAGTATACGATGGCGGAACGATATGACCTTGACTTTAGCGATTGCGCTTGGGATGACGCTTGGTTACGGTGGTGAGTTTGCCGTTGACCGCATACTTGCGGCGTTCGACGGGCGAGGACAGGACCAGGCTGGTGACGGGATTGCCATAAGGCAACAGGGCCTCGATAAGGGCCTCAAGATCGGCCATGCTGGTGGTGGTGACCTTGAGCAGGAAGTCGTCGCCGCCGGTGAGGTGGTGGCATTCGCGCACTTCTTCGAGGGTCTGCACGTATTCAAGCAGGCGGTGATAGTTATGTCCGCCGCCGCAACTCATGCGGATGAAGGCCATGACTTCGAGGCCGAGCGCTTCGCGATCAATGTCGATGGTGTAGCCGTGGAGAATGCCGATTTCTTCCATTTGTTTGAGGCGTTCGGCGGTTGCGGTGGGAGAGAGGCCGATACGGCGACCTAATTCTGCGATGCTGACGCGGGCGTTCTCCTGCAATTCTTCAAGCAGCTTTCTGCCGTAGACATCGAGCAGTGCCGTGGAATCCATTGCCATAAGCTCACAGCATAGCGGATTATGCCATGTGAACCCAAATCGGCCGTGCAATCGGTATGGATCATCGTGGGCCAGCGGCCTAGTATCGCCACATGGATGAAGTGATTTTGGATGGACAAGCGTTGTCGTTGGCAGAGATTGAAGGTGTTTCGCTGAATGGATGCCGCGTGAGTATTGCTGCGGCGGCGCAGTCGCGCATGGCAAAAAGCCGTGACACGATCGAAGAGATTTTGGCGGCGGGACAGACCGTTTATGGCGTGAACACTGGGTTTGGCAAGTTGTCGGATGTGCGCATCCCGTCGGATAAATTGGCACAGCTTCAAACCAATTTAGTCCGCAGTCATGCGGGTGGCGTGGGGCAACCGCTCTCTGAAGGGGAGTCGCGGGCGATGCTGTTGTTGCGCGCCAATGTGCTGGCGAAGGGATTGAGCGGGAATCGCCCGGAGCTTGTGGATTTGCTGGTCGCGATGCTCAACGCGGGCGTGCATCCAGTGATTCCCGAGAAGGGATCGGTGGGTGCGAGCGGCGACCTGGCACCATTGGCTCACCAGGCGCTGGTGTTGATCGGCGAGGGCGAGGCGTGGTACCACGGAGAGCGCATGGCGGGCGGCGAAGCGATGCGGCGCGCAGGGTTGAAACCTCTGAAATTGGCTGCGAAAGAGGGATTGGCGCTTCTGAATGGGACGCAGGCCATGACGGCGGTGGGCGCATTGGCAGTGGCGCGAGCGCGGCGTGTGGCCATGGTTGCAGACTTGGCGGGAGCGATGTCACTCGACGCATTGATGGGGACACCGGCGGCGTTTGATGCGCGGATTCATGAGGCACGTCCGCATGCCGGACAGATTGCGACGGCAAAACATCTGATTGCGTTGATGGCAGATTCAGAGATCAGGGAATCGCACCGTGAACATTGTTCGCGGGTGCAGGACGCGTATTGCCTGCGCTGTATGCCGCAGGTGCATGGAGCGGTGCGGGGTGTACTGGCGCACGTGACCGGAGTGCTTGAGATCGAGGCCGGTTCGGCTACGGATAATCCCTTGGTTTTCCCTTCTGACTCGGAGGGCGCAAGTGAGAGAGCAGTCCTTTCGGGAGGCAATTTTCATGGAGCTCCGTTGGCCTATGCGTTCGACTATGCGGCCATTGCGACAACGGATCTGGCGAGCATTACGGAGCGGCGTATCGATCGGTTATTGAACCCTGATATCAATGAGGGATTGCCGGCATTTTTGTCGGGCGATCCGGGGCTCTCTTCCGGGTTTATGATTGCACAGATTGTGGCGGCGGCATTGATTAACGAATGCCAGGTGCTTTCGCATCCTTCGTCGACGGGGAGCATTCCGACAGATGGGGGCAAGGAAGATCATGTGTCGATGGGCATGACCGGAGCTCTGAAGCTAAGGCAAATTGTGGAACATGCCGAGCGTATTGTGGCGATCGAATTGATGTGCGCGACGCAGGGGTTGGAGTATCGGCGGCCGCTTAAGTCGAGTCCCGAACTGGAGCGGGCGTATGCTGTGGTGCGGGCGATTGTGCCGCGTCTGGAAGAGGACCGAGTGCTGGCGCCGGATATCGAAGCGCTTGCGGCGGCGTTGCGAGCGGGAACTTTCAATGCATGGTGCGATGAAGTGTGAACTTCTTCCGCGACGAGGATATCAGCCGAGAAGGCCGATAAGAATCAAGAATAGAAGAAGGAAAGACCCGAGGGTCGTCGGTAAGCCTTTGTGGTCTCCCACCCATCGAGCAAAGGGCGCTCGATGGATGGGGCACTGGGCTTCTAATGCTTGGTGCGATGAAGTTTGAATTTCCGATTGTGGGCCTTCCGTAGGGACGATATAACATGGGAGGACCAACGCGGAGGCGCGCACGTGAAGCTATTTCGTACGGCTACTGGACGATTTGTAGAAGAGGATGGCCACTATTACCGTATTGGCGGCCTTACGTGGGATGCGCTGATAACACACCAGAATTTGGAACGTTGTCTGAATGCGGTTATTCAGAATGAAGCGCCGGTGACGGATTTTCGTTTTGCGGATTTGGTGGCGCCGATTGCAGAGCAGGAAGTTTGGGCGGCTGGGGTTACTTATTTTCGCAGTCGCGGCGCGCGAATGGAAGAGTCTAAGGACGCGGGCGGAGGGGATTTCTACGACCGCGTTTATTTGGCGGAACGACCGGAGTTATTTTTTAAATCGACGGCGAGCCGCGCGGTTGGCCCTGGCACCAAGGTACGAATTCGCAAGGACGCGCATTGGTCGGTGCCGGAACCGGAGCTGACGCTGGTGGTCAATCCCCGCGGCGAGATTATCGGATACACCATTGGCAACGACATGAGCTCGCGCGATATTGAAGGCGAGAACCCGCTCTATCTTCCGCAGGCCAAGGTGTATGACGGTAGTTGCGCGCTGGGGCCGGGGATCCTGGTTACGACCAATCCTCTGCCGCGTTCGACGGAGATTGCACTCGAGATTATGCGCGGTGGGCGCATTGAGTTTGCCGGTTCTGTTGCTTTGACGGAATTGAAGCGCGAGCCGAAGACGCTGGTCGAGTATCTATTCCGGGATAACTCTTTTCCCAACGGATGTTTTCTGATGACGGGGACGGGGATTGTGCCGCCGAATTCATTTTCTCTGTCGAGCGGGGATAAGATTCGGATCACGATTGAGCCGATTGGAACACTCGAGAATGAAGTGGAGTAGCGGCTTAAGTAGATTGAGACAGTAGCGCGACTACTTCTGCGCGCGAAGGCATGGATGCTTGCGCTCCACGACGGGTGACCGAAATCGCCGCGGCAGCATTGGCGAATTGAGCTGCCTGCAATGGATCGTTGCCTTGAAGTAAAGCAACGGCAAAGGCTCCGTTGAAGCAATCGCCGGCACCCACGGTATCGATGGCTTTGACGGGAAACGGGCATACCCATGTGCTCGTTTTATCTGGCAACGCGACGAAGGCGCCTTCGGGACCGCGCTTGAGCACTACACCTTTGAGCCCTTTCGCGAGTAGCTGCTGTGCTGCGTGTTCAGGGTCGGAAACTCCTTGAAGATAGAAGGCGGCTTCGGTTTCATTGGGCGTAAACCAGGTGATGCGCGGCCATACCGAGTCAGGCAACGGTGCGGCTGGTGCGGGGTCGAGCATGACGGGTATATTTGCGGCAGCGCAGATTTCCAAGGTGTGGAGGATTGTCGCTATCGGAAGCTCAAGCTGACATAGCACCATGCCGGCGGAGCGAATCAGGGCTGCATGGTGATCGACGTATTCTGAATCGACCTTGCCGTTGGCGCCGGGGACGACGATGATGCTGTTCGCGCCGGTCGCGGCTACTTGGATTTGCGCCACACCGGAAGGCCCGGAGACGCGAGCCACCGCGGATGTATCAACGCCGGCGCCCTTGAGGTTATCGAGCAGAGATTGACCGAACACATCTTCGCCAACCATGCCGACGATAGCGACGGGATAACCGAGGCGCGCGGCTGCGACAGCCTGATTAGCACCCTTGCCGCCGGGGGTGGTTTCAAAACCTGTGCCGATGAGGGTTTCGCCGGGGAGCGCGATGCGCGGGGTGCGGGCCACGAGATCTACGTTGATGCTGCCGACAACGACGATGGGTTTTTGAGGATTGCTCATGCTCTATGAATTCCTTTTGTCAGTAAAGCGGAGCGAGGGCTACGGAACCGAGTCCCAGGAGGAAGCAGAGGAACATTAGAAAGAGAAGTAACTTGGCAGATCGAGGCGAGCCGGCAAATTCGTGCCACACGAAAACACCCCAACAGGCCGAGATCATGGTAGCGCCTTGACCGATGGAGTAGGAGACGGCAGGGCCTACGAAATGGGCACCGGATGCGACGAAGTTGGCGACGGCTCCGGTCGACCAGATGGCTCCGCCGAGCGTGCCGGCTAAGTGCCAGGTGAAGGGTGCTTTCCAATATTCGGCGCCATCGACGGGCGGTTTGCCATCGAGTGGTCGGGCCATCAGCAAGAAGTTGGCCGGTATTGTCGAGACGAGTACTCCAATGGCGAAGAACAATGCAACCGCATAAGGACCGGGGCCGGTCAAGCCTGGCTGACCGGGTGTACCGCTCATGGCGTGGGCAACGAGTGGATAGAAGCTGCCCATGAGAAGGCCTGCGATGAGGCTCAAGACGATGCCGCGGGTAGTGGTCGCTTTGGCTTCACTCTCGCGTTGTCGATAGGCGGCGGCATCGAGAACGATGGCGACCGTAACCAGAGCAACGCCGCCAAACAGGAGCAGTGGATTAGCTGCGGGAGAAACAAGATAACTGGAGATGGCGCCAACGATGAGGGCGAGACCAATGCCGATGGGAAACGCAACGGCGAGGCCGGCAACATCAATGGCTGCGACGAGGAGTAGGTTGGCAACGTTGAAGATCACGCCGCCAGCGGCGGCCCATAGGATTGCATGGAGCGGCGTGTTGGCAATGGCGGTGAGGAAGGGAAGGCCAGCGTGACCCATGCTGCCGGCAGTGATTCCCCAGAGGATGGCACCGGCGAAGAGGCCGATGGCGTAGTCCCAATAGAAGAGCTGAAAGCGAAAGCGCGGGCAGAGCTTGAGTGTGTTGGCCCACGATCCCCAACACAGCATGCTCAGTATCATGAGGAACAAAGCGGTCTGATAAGTTTCAGGGAGAAACATTGGATTGCCCCCGAGCATTATTTATCGAAAGACGAACCATAGCGCGTTGACCCATGCGGGTGCAACCCGGCGATCAATGCGTGCCGTTGACAAGAAACAAGAATGGAAGAAGAAAAGACCCGATTGCCGACGGTAAGGTTTTGTCGTCTCCCACCCATCGAGCAAAAGACGCTCGATGGATGGGGCACCCGGCGACCAATGTGGCCGCGTTGATGGAGGCTTATTGTTTCGCGGCTTTGATGGCTTCGGTGAGAGCGGGAACGACCTCGAATAAATCGCCAACGATGCCGTAGTCCGCTACTTCAAAGATGGGCGCGTCGGGGTCTTTGTTTATGGCGACGATGCATTGCGAACCTTTCATGCCGACAAGGTGCTGAATGGCGCCGGAGATTCCGAGAGCAAGATAAAGCTTGGGAGAAACGGTGTGGCCGGAGCTGCCGACCTGGCGCTCCATGGGCAGCCAGCCGTTGTCGCAGATGGGGCGCGATGCGGCTAGTTCGGCACCGAGGGCGGTCGCGAGCGCTTGGGCGACGGGGATTTTGTCGGCGTCCTTGATGCCGCGACCTACGCTGACGATGAGTTGTGCGGATGCGAGGTCGACGGTTTGTGCGGCGCCAAGAAATGGTTCGCCGGGCCTGGTGCGAATTTGATGGGGCTCGATCGTGGGCGAGTATTTGGAGATCTGCGCGGAGCCAGACTCGACGGCATCGGCGCGAAATGCGCCGGCTTGCACGGAGATGAAGCAGGTGCCGCTGCCGAGCGAGCGATAAGTGCCGGCGAGGCGGCCTTGCATTAATTGCCGCGTAAAGACAGGGCCCTCGTCGATGGCGACAATGTCGCTGATGAGTACTCTTCCGAGACGGGCGGCCAGTGCGGGTGCGTAGTCGCGAACTTGATAAGTATGCGGGAAGACGACGTAATCGGGCTTGTCTTTCGCGAAGAATTGGTCAAGGGCGTGAGTGAATCCGTCTGGAGTGTATTGGTCGAGGAGAGCATGATCGATGCGAATAACGTCAGAGACGGCCTTGGTTGACGCTTCAGTTGCTTGCGTCTCTGTGTCTGGGCCGATGACGACGGCGCCCAGAGGCAAGCCTGTTTGCGAAGCTAACTTCTGTGCGGCTGCGAGAGCTTCCCAACTAATGCGGCTGACTTGGCCGTTGTGTGATTCAAGAACAACTACTATGCCGCTCATAGGACTCTCACCTCGAACTTGAGTTTGTCGATCAAGGCGGTCGCAGCTTCTTTGGGCGTGCCGGAAAGCATTTGTGTGGAGCGTTGTTTCTGAGGAAGTGCAACGCGTTCGAGGACAGCGACGGGAGGGCTATCTATGCCGAGGTCCGCTGCTGTGACTCGTCGCACTTCTTTGGTCTTGGCGCGCTTGATGCCCATGAGAGTGGCGTAACGAAGCTTGTTGCCGCCGGATTGGATGGTGAGTACGGCAGGTGTGGGCAACTCGATTTGCTGAAACCAGCCGCCTTCGAGTTCGCGCTTTACGTTGAGGCCGGTGTCGGTTTTTTCAACGTGGAGGGTGAGTGAAACGTGAGGGAGATCGAGCAGTTCGGCGAGGATCACACCCGTTTGGCCGAGACCGAGATCGTCCGATTGAAGACCGGTGAGGATGAGATCGGGAGTTTCCGGTTTGATGGATGCAGCGAGGAGTCGTGCGACACCGAGAGCGTCACGAGAGCCGAGGTCATCGCACTCGATGTGAATGGCGCGATCGGCGCCTTTGGCGAGCGCTTCGCGAATGGTGGTGGCAATGCGTTCAGGGCCGGCACTGAGCACGATAACTTCGCCGCCGTGCATTTCTTTAAGTCGCAGAGCTTCTTCTAGGGCGTAGGCGTCGGACTCGTTCAGCGCATATTGAATGTTGGCTTCGTCAATCCATTTGGATTCGGCGTCGATGTGTATGTGCGCCTCGTGCTCGGGGACTTGCTTGATGGCAACCAGGATCTTCATGAGAAAACTCCGGTTCGGATTTGTTGAGTTCTTTGACAACGCTGAAAAGACGCTAAGGGAATGAAGCATAGTCGAACCACACCAAAGATTACAGGATGGGGCGGAGAACTGTCGCGGAGTTGTGAACGATGAGTCAGTAAAACCGAGATGGGAGTTCTGCGGTCGATTCAAGGTTGAGAATCCGTAGTTCGTTGCAGAACAACCGTAGTCACTGATGGCGCAATGCGGCGCACGGAAGGATGAGAATCGGGTTGAAATCCCGAAAAGCAACTGCAGATCCTTCGTCGCGCGGCTCCTCAGGATGACAGTGCTTAGGGTGGGCGGCGTTGGATTCTGACCGCAGATCCTTCGGCTCCGTTTGGCCAAAAACCCGGCCAAACTACACTCAGGATGACAGGTCAATCTTGGCGCAGGTTTCAGAGGTAGGACGCTAGCGCCAGCGGAAGATTCTGAGCGAGACGAGGAAAGGCACAACCAGCCATGCGAGCAGGATCGTGACTTGCGCGAATAGCTGAGCTAGATTCAGGCCCTGGAGCATGTTTCCGCGCAGGGCGTCGATGGCGGCGGTGAGTGGCAAAGCGCGCACGATGGGCTGGATGATGGCGGGAAAGCGGGATGCGGAGAAGAAGACGCCGGAAAGAATCCACATGGGGAGCATGACGAGATTCATGAGGCCTGACGCGGCTTCCATGGTGCGGGCGCGGGAGGCGACGAGGAGGCCGATGGCGGAAAAGGAGAGCGACGTGAGCACGCAGAGTGCGCCGAGTTCGATAAGCGAGCCGCGAAAGGGAACGCCGAAGACCAGGCGAGCGAAACCGAGAAATGCGACGACTTCGATGACCAGCATGATGAGGCGCGATAACAAGAATGAGGCCAGATATTGCCAGCGCGGCATGGGAGACGCGACGAGGCGCTTGAGAAGCTTTTTCTGGCGCGCTTCCACGATTGAGAAGCCGAGGCCCCAGATGGCTGAGCCCATCAAGTTCATGCCGAGGAGTCCGGGGACTACGAAGTCGATGTAGCGGGCGCCGGTTTCATGAATGATGTCGTTGTATGCATCGATGGCTGGGCGCTGTCCTGCGGCGATCTGGACGGCGCGGTCAGCAAGAAGACGCGCGGATCGCGCATCGGGATTGGTGTCGTCGTATTTGTAAGTGACGCCCCTCGGCTGTTGAATAGCGAGTAACTGGATGGCGCCGGTGGCGAGAGCATGGGTGCCGGTGGCCTCGTCCATAGTGGAGGCAGTGAGGCCTTTGTCGGCGGCCAGAGCCTGCGTGAGTTGCGTGGCAGTGGCGGCGACGGGTAACACATCCGCGGGCCGATTGCGGAAGGCGATGCCGAGACCGATGGCGAGAAGTATAGGGAAGATGAAAATCCAGAAGATGGCCTCAGGCTCGCGAAGGAATAGCCGAAAGCGCGATGCGGTGAGTTGAAAGAGCGAGCTCTCGGTAAGTTTACTCATCGCGAAGATTCCTCCCAGTGAGCGCTACGAAGACATCTTCGAGGGTGGCAGAGTGGGTGCGGAATTCGCTCAAGTCTAAACCCATAGAAGCGAGCGCAGAGAAAACGAGGGGCACGGTAGTGTGAAGTTCGCCGACGGTGAGTTGGTGCAGACCGGCGTCAACGCGATGCGACTGAACGCCGGGAATGGCGATGAGGATCGCGGGATCGACGGTACCTCGTTCGGAGTCTGCGCCGGTGACGGCGAACTCAACGATATGGTCACCGCCGACGGAGGCGATGAGCTCCTGGGGAGTGCCAAGGGCGATGATGCGGCCGTGATCCATGATGGCGACACGATCGCACAAGCGCTCGGCTTCATCCATGTAGTGGGTGGTGAGGATGATGGTGCGGCCGGCATGCTTTAGTTCATCGACCAAGTCCCAGAGATGGCGGCGGGCTTGGGGGTCGAGGCCGGTGGTGGGCTCATCGAGGAAGAGCAATTCGGGATCGCCGACGAGGGCGCAGGCCATGGCGAGGCGCTGCTTTTGTCCGCCGGAGAGGCCGCCTACACGGGAGTTGCGCTTCTCGTCGAGTTGCGCGATACGAACGGATTCTTCAACGGAGATGCCGTGGTGATAGAAGCTGCGAAACAGGCGCAGAGTCTCTTCAACGGTGAGTTTGTCGGGGAATTGA
>Ga0224528_1000926_pt1 | contig 21159 bp, 14 predicted proteins | sample CBST25metaG_2_FD_179888 | JGI IMG/M metagenome (GOLD analysis project Ga0224528, IMG submission 179888) | Peat soil microbial communities from Stordalen Mire, Sweden - C.B.S.T25 | ecosystem: Environmental > Terrestrial > Soil > Wetlands > Peat | place: Sweden: Norrbotten County, Stordalen Mire...
GGGAGGGGGGGCCGCTTTTTACCCAACATCGACCTCACAAAAGACCCTTCCCAAAGACATCATGCGCTCCCTGGCCTTAATTCTGCGCAAGAGAGATTACAAGGAATTTGCTTCGCATTCTGGAGCAAGAACGGGCGAGATCCGCTCAAAGGGAGGCGGGCAAGGAGGCGGATCTTTGCCCGCCTCCCTATGAAGAGTTTTATAAACAAAAGCAGCAAGTTAGCTTCCGCTTCGCGGAAATCGCGAGTTGGCGAGTTGGCGGCAGTTCACTCCAGCCGTAGCTCGTCGTGGCGGGTGGAGCCGCTTCAGTGGCTTGCATTCGCCGCGTTCTGGGCCTTCAGCCAGGCGTAGAGCGGGGCGAAATAATCGAGCATGGGCTGCGCGTCCAGGTGGTCCGTGCCGGTCATCTCTTTCAGGGTCTGCTGCCAGGGCTGGGACTGGCCGGCTTCGAGCATTTTGGCGAGCTTGTTGCCCGCGGCCTTGGAGCCGTAGAAGCTGCAACGGTTCAAAGGCCCCTGGTAGCCGCTGGCGTCGCACATTGCCTTGTAAAACTGGAACTGGTAGACGCGGGCCAGGAAGTAACGGGCATAAGGGACGTTGGTGGGGATGTGGTTTTTGGCGCCGGCGTCGAAATCGGCTTCGGTGCGCTCGACGGGCGGGACGACGCCCTGGTACTTGGCGCGCAGGGCCCACCACGCCTTGTTGTAATCGGCGGGCTTGATTTCGCCGGAGAAGACCTGCCAGCGCCACTTGTCCAGAGCCAGGGCGAAGGGCAGGAAGGCGACCTTGTCCAGAGCGGTGCGCAACTGGAGGGGAATGTCGGCCTCGGCGGGCGGCTCGGTCGCGGCTAGACCCAGAGTCTTCAGGTAGGCCGGGGTGATGGAGAGGGCGATGGAGTCGCCGATGGCCTCGTGGAAGCCGTCGTTGGCGCCGTTGCGGAAGAGGAAGGGCTGGCGGTCGTAGGCGCGCTGGTAGAAGTTGTGGCCCAGCTCGTGGTGGACGGTGGTGAAGTAGTCTTCGTTGACCTCGATGCACATCTTCACGCGCAGGTCATCGACCGAATCCACATCCCACGCCGAGGCATGGCAGACTACTTCGCGGTCGCGCGGATGGACAAACTGCGAGCGCTCCCAGAGGGTCTTGGGCAGGGCGGGAAAGCCCAGCGAAGTGAAGAAGTTTTCGCCGTAGTGCACCATCTCTTTGCCGGCGGCGAGCTTGGCCGCGTGGCCGGCATCGGAAGTGAGGTCGGTGGTGGAATCGAAGGCTGGAGCAGTGGCGGGGTTCTTGGCCGCGATCTGCTGCTTCAGCGCGGATTCCATATCGACGGGCTTGAACTGGGAGAGCTTGGGATCGGTGGGCGCGACGAGGTCGTAGATGTTGCCCCACTCCTGGGCCCACATGTTGCCCAACAATTGCGCGGGAATCATGCCGTCGGTGCGGTCGGCGGCCTTGCCGTACTTCTGAATCAGGCGTGCACGGACGTAGGTGTGGAGTTCGCGGTAGAGGGGCTCAAGCTGCTTCCAGGCGCGCTCCATCTCCGCGGAGAACTCGGCCGGCGTCATGTCGTAGCCGGCGCGCCACAACTCGCCGGTATCCTGATAGCCCAGCTCTTTGGCCCCGATATTCTGGAGTTCGATGAGGCGGGCGTATTTGGGACGCATGGGGGCTCCGATGGCGTGCCAGCCGACCCAGAGCCGGGTCAGCTCTTCGGGATCGTGCGACTTGGCCATGATGCCGGAGATATCGTCGATGCCCAGGCATTTGGCGGCGGGCGCAGGCTCCTGGCCTGCGGGAGTTCCGGGACAGAACTTGCCCTTGCCGTACATGCCGGTGAGTTGGGCAGCGAGTTCGGACTGCTCGGCCAGCAGCTTGGGGTCTTTGGGCGCGGCTGGCGCATTGACCTGCAGCAGCATGATCTGGCGCTTGAGTTCGGGCGGCAGATTCACGTGGTCGAAGCGATGGCTCTCCGCGGTCAACGCCAGGGCGCGCGCAGTGGCCTGCTCGTTGAGGAGCGCCGAGGTGGCTTCGGTGTCGCCGGTGATGTCGGTATTGGCGGTCCACTGGGCGTGGGAGGCTTCGGTGGCGAGTTTGAGCAGTTCGGCATTCGCACCGTCCACAAAGGCCTGCGCTTCGGCCGCAGTGGCGGGCTGTGGTTCGACAGGATTTTGTGCAGAGACCAGCGGAGAAAAGGCGATCAGGGAAAGTGTGGCAGAAAGGACAAAATTACGCATGGCGGGAGTATAAACCGCGCCCCGTGCACTCGACCTGCTCAATGATTGATCCGGCATGAAACGAATTCATGGTGCTTTCCCACCCATTCCGCACAAAACGCGGATTACATGGGACACGGAGCCCTGTGCGGCCGTTTGGGACCCGCGCGGTTGCATTCCGCTATCCTGTTACTTGGACTCCACCGCACAAATTCGCAAAGAACCCAGTGGTTGGGCTGCAGCAGCAGTCGCCCTTTGCGGGGTGTGCGCGTTTCTGGAGCTTTATTGCACGCAGCCCTTGCTGCCGATGCTGGCGCACCTTTTCCATGCCTCGAAGACCGGGGTGGGGATGACGGTTTCCGCCGCTACCCTGGGCGTCGCGCTCTCCGCGCCTTTCTTCGGAGCGCTGACCGAGCGGCTGCCGCGCAAGCGGGTCATCGTGATTTCGCTCGTCGGCGTGGCGCTGCCGACGCTTCTGGCCGCCACCTCCACCACGCTGGCGCAGCTCATCTTTTGGAGATTCTTGCAGGGCATCACGATCCCCGGCATTGTTGCCGTTGTGGTGACGTACATTGGCGAGGAGTGGCCGCCGCAGCGGGTGGCGCTGATCATGAGCTTCTACGTCAGCGGCACGGCGCTGGGCGGCTTTGTGGGGCGGGTTTCGAGCGGCATTCTGGCCGACCGGTTCAATTGGCGAGTAAGCTTCCTGGTGCTGGGCGTGGTGGCGTTGGCAGGGGCCGGGGCGGTGGCGGCCTGGCTGCCCAAAGGAAGCCGCGCGCCACGGACTTCGATGGCGAAGGCCGGAAGTGCGATGCCCGCGCGCCTTTCGTTTCCCTACCAGGTGCAGGAACTCTTCCGGAGGCCGCGGCTGGTGGCGACCTTTGCCGTGGGATTCAACGTGCTGTTTTCGCTGGTCGGGGTCTTCACCTGGATCGGCTTCCACCTGGCCGCGGCGCCGTTTCTGCTTTCGACCACCGCTCTCAGTTCGCTCTTCTTCGTTTATCTCGTGGGACTTGTGGTGACGCCCGCGGCTGGATTTCTGATCACCCGCGTCGGTCTGCGCGCCGGGATTGCGGGCGCTATCCTGTGCTCGATGACCGGCGTGGTGCTCACGCTGGCCCCAGGGCTGCCGGTCATCATCCTGGGACTTGTGCTGGTTTCTTCGGGCGTCTTCGTGGCCCAGACGGCCTCGCAAAGCCACTTGCGCGTGGCTGCGCCACCGGAGGCGCGAGTGACCGCCGCGGGACTCTACCTGACCTGCTACTACCTGGGCGGCACAGCGGCGGGGGTGGTTCCGGGCGCCTTTTGGGCGCTGGGCAAGTGGCCCGCCTGCGTGGCCTTCATCGTCTCAATGCAGGCGGTAGCGCTGACGATTGCCCTGGTCGGTTGGCGAACTCCCAAATTGGTCGCAACTGCCGTTCCGGGGTTGGCTGGCGGATCGGCCGTCCCGCTCAAATAGCGGCAGCAGTTCGCGGAGCGCGTTGCGCAGTGTCCCATTTCCCCTGCCGGGCGTACCAAAACACGCCGGATTCCATGAACCCATCGCGGTCCCGGCGAATCTATAGATAACCGGCCCCTGCTGCAAGACTTCTGGCTATTCCAGGAGGCACGGGAATTTTCATTCCTATCATCCCTGTCGGAGGCCGTGCTTCCCCGGCAGACAGAATAGACAACCATCAAGGAGAAGTTTCTTGTCCGATATCGAGCCCGCAGCGGCGCCCGCCGCCGCATCCGCGGCCAAAACCGTACAAAACCCGAGCCAAGGCGCCGCGATGCCGTGGAAGCCGAGGGTGAATCCCTGGCTGATCGCCATGACGGTGGCGCTGGCCGCGTTCATGGAGGTTCTGGACACCTCAATCGCCAACGTGGCGCTGCCCCACATTGCGGGCACGCTGGGCGCCTCGACCGACGAAGGGACCTGGGTGCTGACCAGTTACCTGGTGGCCAACGCCATCGTGCTGCCCATCGGCGCCTGGGCATCGAGCGTGATCGGACGCCGTAACTTCTTTATTCTGTGCATTACCATCTTTACCGTCTCCAGTTTCCTGTGCGGCGCAGCACCGACGCTGCCCATGCTGCTGCTTTTCCGGATTCTGCAGGGCGCGGGCGGTGGCGGCATGCAGCCGATGGCCCAGGCCATTATGGCCGACTCCTTCGAACCGCAGAAGCGCGGCCAGGCTTTTGCGCTTTATGGGCTGGTCGCCGTGCTTGCCCCCTCCATCGGACCGACGCTGGGCGGATGGATCACCGACAACTTCTCCTGGCGCTGGATCTTCTTCATCAATATTCCGGTGGGGATTCTGGCCTTCATTCTGGTCAGCCGACTGGTGGAGGATCCGCCATGGATCAAGCCGGACCGGTCGCGCCTGCGGCACATGGACTACATGGGCCTGAGCTTCCTGACCCTGGCCATGGGTGGGCTGCAGATCATGCTGGACAAAGGCCAGGAGAACGACTGGTTCCAGTCGAACTTCATCCGCTTCTTCTGCTTCGTCTTTGTTGCCTCGATGGTGGGGCTGGTGGCATGGGAGTGGAACCATAAGAACCCGCTGATCAACCTCAAGCTCTTCAAGTACAAGAACTTCGCCATCTGTTGTTTCCTGATGATGCTGGTGGGCGGCGTGCTGAACGCGAACACCGTTTTGCAGCCGCAGTTTCTGCAGCAATTGCTAGGGTGGACCGCCACCTCGGCGGGCATGGCGCTGACCGCGGGCGGCATTGCGCTGCTCTTTGTGATGCCGATGGCCGGCTACGCCACGGGCAAGCTTTCCGCGCGAACGCTGGCGGTGGCGGGCTTCATTCTGTTTGTGGTCAGCTTCCGCTATGCGGCGAATGTGACCAACCTGGACATGACCTTTCCGGCCGCCTCGTGGCTGCGCGTGGTGCAGATGCTGCCTATCCCCTTCTGCTTTATATCCATCACCAACGCAGCCTATGTGGGGATGCCCAAGGAGCAGAGCAACCAGGTTTCGGGCCTGGTCAACTTTGTGCGCAACATTGGCGGCAGCATTCTGATCGCCGTGACCAATGCGCAGGTAACCAGCCGGGCAACATGGCACCAGCAGCACCTGCAGAACGCCATGCAGTCGGGTTCTATCGCCTTCCAGCAACACACGCAGGCGCTCGGCGGCTTCTTCGGCGGCGCGTTCGGCGGGCCTAACGGCAGCGGCATGGCGCTGGCCTCGCTCTACAACCAACTCAACCGCCAGGCGCAGATGCAGGGCTACCAGGATGTGTACATGGAGCTGTCGTGGATGTCGGTGGGGCTGGTGGTGTTGGCCTTCCTGCTGAGCAGGAACGTGCCGGGGAAGAGCTCGGGGGCGGGGGCAGTGCACTAGACAGCCCGTGGTTAAAGTCCGTAGGTGCGGATCGTTGCGGGTCCCATCAGGGGCAAGCGCTGAATTGCTTGCAGCGCTTGCCCCCCTTTCCGAATCACTCCCTGACAGTTTCAATTCAGAGGGAGACCGGCGACGGCCCTTCTTACGGGTGCACGATCTCTACGATTTTGGAATCGGGCTCAGTCCAGGCCGCGGCACCCGCATGGGTTAACCGATGCTTCGCGTCATCCCAGTGCAGAGTGGTTGTGGAGCCAGTTCCCTTCTCATAGGCGTAGGTGGTTCCATCGTCGGAATAGAGCGTGAAGTCAGCGTCCGCTCCGGGGTAGACACGCACCGTCGCAATGGCCTGCGGCTGCTGTGTGCTCAGAACCGGCGCCCCCAGCGGCAGAATCGACCCCGCGCGCACGAAGAGCGGAATGGTGTCGATCGGCGCATCGGCGGTGATGGTCTGGCCGCCCTTGATGCGCGCATTGGTCCAGTAGTTGTACCAATCGCTGCCGGCGGGGAGGTAGACCTTGCGGCTGGTTGCTCCCTGCACGGTGACCGGCGCTACCAAAATGGCGGGCCCAAACATGTATTCGTCGCGAATGTCGGCGACATTCTTGTCGTCGGGATAATCCATGAAGAGCGCGCGCATGAACGGAGCGCCCGTCTGGTAAGTGCCGTAGGCCTGCGAGTAGATATACGGAATGAGCTGATAACGCAGGCGCAGATACTTTTCCAGGATGGGTTCGGCCTGTTTGCCGTAGGACCATACCTCGTTGTGCATCCTTTCGCCGTGGGCACGCATGACGGGCTGGAAAGCTCCCCACTGGAACCAGCGCACGAATAACTCGGGATAGTCTTCGTTGTTCCCCACGTTGTCCCGCGCGTCGGAGGCATCGATCAAAGGCTTATGGGCAGCGTGGTAGTTGGCGTCGGTGGACGGCGAGAAGAAGCCGGCGATGTCGGTGTCCCAATAAGACATGCCGCTGGCGGTAAAGCCGAGCCCGGCGGGAATGGAACGCTTGAGCATGTCCCACGTTGAGTAAATATCGCTGGACCAGAAGACCGTTCCGTTGCGCTGCGCTCCCAGGTATGCCGCCCGTGACAGGATCATCACTCTGCGGCTGTCGCCAAAGTCGCGCCGGAAGCCATCGTATACGGAGGCGGTGTGGAACAAGGGATAGGCGTTGTAGTAGCGGGTGCCTGAACCGATCCAGAAGACGTCGTTCGCGGGATCGACATCCGGCTCGGTTTCATCCAGCCAAATGGAATCGAAGCCATAGGGCTTCACGTAACGGTCGCGAATCTTCTCCCAGAACCACCTGGCGGCTTCGGGGTTCGTTGTATCCAGGTTCGGGCCAATCACATCGTGGGTCCATCCTTGATCCGGCTTTCCGTCGGGGGTATGCACCAGCCAGCCCTTGCTGAGCAGCATGTCATAGAACTGTGTGCCCTTGGAGTAGTGCGGCCATACGCTGAGAAGAGTCGTGACACCCATGGCGTGAAGCTGCTTGTTCATGGCGGCGGGATCGGGCCAACGGGCCGGGTCCAGATCCATCTCCCCCTGGCGCGTCATGTTCAGGAAGTCGACGACCAGCGTATCCAGAGGCAACTGTCGGTCGCGATATCCCTTGGCAATCTCCAGAGCCTGCTCCTGGGTGGGATAGATGGCCTTGCTCTGGATGTAGCCGTAGGTGGCTTTGGGCAGCAGGTGCGTTACCCCGGTGAGTTGCCGGTAGCCCGTGTAGATTTCGTCGCTCTTGTCGCCGGCAATCACGAAGAAGGAGACGCTGTCGCCGACCTCGGAGGACCAGACATTCAACTGGTTGAAGCCGAGATCGATGGTCGTTTTGGACGGGTTGTCCCAGATAAGGCCGTAGCCCTGGCTCGACACCATGAAAGGAACGCAGACGTTCTCTCCTCCGATGGCGGCGTAATCGTGCCAGCATTGGATGCGATGGTCGCGCAGGTCGAGAAACCCCTGCTGCTGCTGGCCGAGACCGTAATAGTGCTCGCCTTGCGGCGAGTCAAAGGTGGCGGAAACGCGGTAGCCCGGATTGTCTTTGGCGCTGTCGCTCGCATTCGCAGGCGAGGCTGCGGGGCGGTTGGGGATCATGGACCAGCGATCCATCTTGAGGAGCGGCTTGCCGGAGGAAGTGGCCACGGAAATGATGTTGTTGTAGGGGCCGTGCTCATTGCCGCCGCCGCCAAAGTAGTGATCCCGTAGCGACTGATTCAGCGCATCCAGCGGGAAAGCGTGGGGTGGCGGCAGGTTCTCGGGAGCAACGCGCACGATCAATCTTCCGGAGCGGATGACGTCATCGCCGTTCGGATCGCGCTCCTGGGTCCATCCGGTCATCGAAGGAGTTCCCACGATTCCATATCCGGGTGCCACAAGCGCCGCCGGCTTCGCTTTGCTCAACGTGATGCGAACGATGTTCTCCGCATAAGGCTCCAGCACAATGGTTCTTTCGGTTCGTTCGAGCACGAATCTGCTGGCCTGGTTCTGAGCGCCGGCTGCAGCGGCCACCGTCAGCAGGGTCAGCATGGTTGCATGTGCGCGCAGAGTCTTGGTGAGCGCAGTCCGGATGGGTAGAAGGCCGGGCCAGGCAATGGATTCAGTTCTAGATAAGGATCGCATCCGCGTTGTATCCCCTTGCGCCTCTTGAAAATGGCGCATCTTTCCTGTTGGCGGGTAAACACCGAAATCGTAGGAGGCTTGTCTTTGCCGTGTCAATTGGCGAAGGGCCGGGATAGGTTCTTGAGTAGCAAACCGATCGAGCTCGCGACCGGACACAAGAGAAGATCCTCCCCCGGCCTTCGCGAACCGGAAGTTCAGGGGCGGGCGGGGAGACTTCCCTGCGCGCCCCTGGTGTGATGAGTCCGAAGTTCCTTGAAGAGCAACTGCAGATCTTTCGACTCCGTTTGGCCAAAAAGCCGGCCAAACTGCGCTCAAGATGACAGTGCACCTCTGATGCGAACTTCAGATTCGCTTACTCCATCCACAGCGCGCTGGTGATAATGCGCGGATAGTAGCGGCTGGCCTTGCCCTCCCCGGAAACGATCTGGTCACAGCAGGCCCAGTACGAACTCCCCTCTGTCTGCCACTTGACGTGCGCCGCATCCGCTTGGCGGAAGACCTTGGCGACCTCGGGATCGGCGTCCAGATGGAAGACCTTGCGCGTGACGTGCATGAAGATGGCGATTTTGCTCATCCACGAGTTATTGCTGGTGGAGGAGAGCTTGATGCCGCCATCGGCAAAGAGATTGCGCCGCTGGGGATCAAGCAACAGGTTGCGGGTGTGTTCGCGTAGAACCTCGAACATGCGCTTTTCAGCGGGAGTGGCGAAGATCTGCTCCAGCGTGCAGCCGGCAAAGCCAGTCTTGACGAAGTAGAGCGGATAGACGCAGCCCTCGATGGCAGGCAGAATGCGCGAAGCGTAGCCGGGATTGGACTTCTCAAAGATGGCCGGAAGCACGCCGTCCTTGGCCTGATCGCTGACCACCGCGGCAACCTTGGCGGCGAGTTCCTCCGAGCGAGCCTGATTGGTTGAGGCGCCGAGTTCGCGGAACATCAACCCAAGAGCCCAGTAACTGGCCCAGCTTTTCACGGCAATATAGACGTTGTTGCGCGTCTGCGCCAGCGAATGGTCGAGCGAGTCGTAGGTAGTGATCTCCTGACCGCCGGCACAACGGGTGCTGTCGAACTGCGCAAATCCGACGTCGCCGCTGCGGTTGATCATGCTGGTCAAACAGGCTTCAACCACAGGCTGGTTTTTCTTGAGCCACTCCAGGTCGCGGGTCTTGGCCACGTAGCAGCCGGCAGTGAGAATCCAGTTGCAGAGCTGCTCCTGAGTCATGTAACTGAAGCAGCCGGTCAGGTTTGCCAGCTCGTAACTGCTGCGGCCCTGCGGCGAGAAGTTGTTGTGCGCGCCCATATCGTGGCAGAAGCTGAGGCCGCCGGGCCGGGTGTCATAGGGGCGGTTGAGCTGCGCCTCGTCGGGCGGCGGCGGGGTCTGCGAGGGATCCAACTGTACGGTGTCGGCCGAAGCCGCGAAATCCGATTTATAGACCTTCACTTCGTCGGTATAGCTGTAGCGCCGAACGAAATTGTCGAGCAGGTTGCGAACCAGCCAGGGATTGTGGTCCAGCTCCCAGAAGACGTGATCGACGGCCAGGTCGAGCGTGTTCATCATGCAGTATTCGCCCTCGTTGACTACCCAGAAGGGCTGGCCTTCCACTTCGAGCAACTGCGTGCTGCCGTAGTAGCTGTGGGTGGCATGAGAGATCAGGAATCGCTGATCGGCAGAGAGAGCGGAGCTGTCCAGCTTGCTGTCCAGCGACTCTGCCGATGCAACCATCTTGCCGGCGTTATCGAGCGCTGTTTTGAGCACATCGGCGAGACCTTTGAAATAGCGGGTGTAGAGGTAGCGGCCGTCGAGCCCGTTGGTCTGGAAGCCCTCCAGATAGGAGCCGATAGCGATCGTGATTCCGTACTTTTTGCCCGCCGGAACCTCGAATCCAAAGCCGGGACAGGAACCGAGAAGATGAACCGGATTGTGCTGCTCGCGCACGCCGTCGCTGGCCGACCAGCGCATGAAGATGAAGGGCTCGGCATCGGTTTTTACGCCATCTTCAGAGGAGGTGAAATCGCGCAATTCGGCGGCGGCGCCGGCCTCGCGACGAAAGGCAAAGGCCAAGCGGCCGTTGCCCAGGTCTTCGGTCAGAATCCGGCTGCCGGGACGCGCATGATTGAGCGCGAACATTGCAGTCCGCGTGGTTGTGCCGGAGGTGTTATCGAGTTCGAGGCGGGCCACGATGGCAGGCAGCAGTCCCTCGCGCATCCGCTGATCGTTTTCCGCTGCGGGATCGGGGATCGCTCCAAAGGGCGAATAGACAGAGAAGCTCAACCCCTCGGCCTGCCATTGGTCGCTGGCCCAGCCATAGGACCGCGAAAACGCGCCTTCCTTGATCGGCTCGGCGTCGGGCTTGACGTTCTGCTCCGCGGGGCCGGACTGCTCCACCAGAAAGGCGTCGGAGGCGCGGTTGACGGCGGCGGTATAGAAAGGCAGGCACTTCAGGGTCGCGCCGGAATGGCGATCGCCCTCCTTGAAACCGATGAATACTTCCTGATCGCCGGGCTGGCCGATTTGCAGGCCGATTCCACCGCGGGTTCCGAAGTTGCCGCAGGTGAAGCTCATAAAGGCGCCCATGGGCGAATGCTGGGCATTGAAGCCCACATGGCAAGAGAGCGGTGCACGTTTGGTCACGGTCGTTCCTCCCCGCGAATTATATCTGTACTTGCACTGGGGGCGGTATCCCATTTTTAAGTCGCCAATTCCCCTAGTAAAGCGATATAGTTGTCTGGTTTGAATCGCAGGGGCTGAACCTTATTGTCTGGAAAATGCGGTCGGTCCTTTGCGGACCGGGCTAGAGATTTCCGCGGGATTTTTCGGATCGTGGGCGATGCCGGTCCGACTCTGCCGAGGTCGCAGGTGACTGCCTGCAATTCCAGCGTATGCGCACGCACCGAAGACGAACTCCCTCGCCGCTGCGGGTCACCCTTGGGGGCTGTGGCGGGTTAAACCTAACAGGTTGTGTTTCCCGCCAACAGGGATGGAAAGAGAGAACGAATCGATGAGCGGCAACAGCAAAGGGCTTCCATTTTCAGAGAAATTCGGGTACGGCCTGGGCGATATGGCGGCCAACTTCATCTTCCAGGCGATGATGGCGCTGCAGTTGAACTTCTACACCGATACCTTCGGTCTGTCTCCGGCTCAGGCCGGTACGATGTTTCTGGTTGTCGGCTTGGGAATGGCCGGGCTGAACCCGGTGATGGGCGTGATCGCCGACCGCACCAACACGCGCTGGGGCCGATTCCGTCCCTGGCTGCTGTGGACCGCGGTGCCCTTCGGCGTCATCGGCATTCTGACCTTCACCACGCCGGATCTCAGCGCTCCCGCCAAACTTATCTATGCCTGGGTCACTTACCTTCTGTTGCGTCTTATCTACACCATCAACAATGTGCCATACGCCTCGCTGACCGGGGTCATGACGGACGACCCCAACGAGCGCAACAGCATTGCATCGTATCGTCAGATCTTCGCCAATCTGGCCGGTTTCATTGTGCAGAGCCTGGCCATTCCCATGGTCATCTTCCTGGGGCACGGCAGCAATGCGCGCGGCTATCAACTGACGATGGGCATCTTCCTCTCCATCAGCGTGGTCTTCTTCCTGATTGCCTTTGCCGTAACCAAGGAGCGCATTCAGCCCGATCCCAAGCAGAAATCTTCTGTGGGGCAGGATCTGGCCGATCTGTTCAAAAACACTCCCTGGATCATCCTCTTCCTAGTTACAACCTTTTACTTCATCGCCCTGATGATCCGCGGCAGCGTGATGCTGCCTTACTTCAAATACTGCGCCGGGAACGCTATTCTCTTCAGCTGGTTCAATGGTTTCGGCTTGACGGCTCTGCTGATCGGCGTGGCCTGCTCCACCGCCCTTACCAAGCGCATGGGCAAGCGCCAGGTTTTCTTCCTGAGCATGTTGCTGACCGGCATCTTCAACATTGCGCTGTTCTTCATTCCGGCTTCGGCAACCAATCCCATCATCGCTCTTGAAGTGCTGCGCCAGTTTGCGTTTGGCTGCTCGGGGCCGGTGCTGTGGTCCATGATGGCCGACGTGGCCGACTACGGCGAGTGGAAGACGGGACGGCGCGCCACGGCCACCGTTACTTCCGCCGTGGTCTTTGCGCTTTGGGTTGGTTTGGCGATTGGCGGCGCCATCGCGGGCTGGCTTCTCTCGCTGTATGGGTACGTGCCCAATGCCGTACAGACGGAACATTCCCTGCTGGGCATCCGGCTGATCGCCTCGGTCTACTCCGGCGCGGCGTTCCTTGCTGCTGCTGTTTGCCTGATCTTCTACGGCATCAACATGAAACTCAACCTCACCATCTCGCACGATTTGAGCGAACGCCGCAAGAATTTTTAGACGCTGGTGGTGAAAGTGCCCTTGTAGCAGGGCGCGACTTGAGCCGTGCCCTGCTACATTACCCGAATCTCCGTTCCCGAGCGGTTGGCCGCGCGGTAGATAGCTTCCGATCCGGTTACTGCATAACTAAGATCATGACCTGTAATGAACCGAGTTTCGCAGCCTCAAGAGCGCTTGCTGAACTTGCGAACCAACCCTGGAGAGAATTGAAAATGCGACTGCACCGCTGCATTCTTCTTGTTTCCGCCGTCTGCCTGTGGAATCTGGCAGCCACTGCCCAGGCCCCTGCTCCAACAACGCTCAAGGACGCATTTCGCGGCGGCTTTGTGATTGGCGCGGCGATCAACATAGCTCAGATTACCGGCAGAGATGCGCGCGGCGACGCCATTCTTATCAGCCAGTTCAACTCCATCAGCCCAGAGAACGTGATGAAATGGGAAGTGATTCATCCCCGGCCCGACGTGTATGACTTCACGATGGCGGACAAGTATGTCGAGCTTGGCTTGAAGAATCACATGTTCATCGTCGGCCACAATCTCTGCTGGCACGCGCAGACGCCGGACTGGGTCTTCAAGGATGAAAAGGGCAATCCGATTTCGCGCGAAGCTCTGATCGAGCGCCTTCACGACCACATCAAGACGGTTGTGGGCCACTACAAGGGAAAGATCGATAGTTGGGATGTCGTGAACGAAGCTCTGAATGAGGACGGAACGCTCCGGCAGTCGCCCTGGTTGAAGATCATTGGAGACGACTTCCTCATCAAGGCATTTCAGTTTGCCCATGAAGCGGACCCCAACGTCCAATTGAATTACAACGACTACAACCTGGAGACACCGGCCAAGCGCAAGGGCGCAATTGCGCTGGTGAAGAAGCTGCAAGCGGCCGGCGTTCCCATTGCAGTGGTCGGCAATCAGGCACACCTGCAAATCGACGGCCCCTCGATTGCGGACGAAGAAGCGACCGTCACGGAGCTGGCCGCAAGCGGCGTTAAGGTCGCCATTACGGAACTGGATATCGATGTGCTGCCTTCGGCATGGGGGAAAACCGCGGATGTTTCGCTGAACATTCAAGCGAATCCCGCGCTCAACCCTTATCCCAAAGGACTGCCCGACGATGTTCAGCAACGTTTGGCGAAGCGATATGCGGATCTCTTCGCGGTGTATTGGAAGCATCGCGACGTGGTCAACCGGGTGACGCTCTGGGGCGTGACGGATAGTGAATCGTGGCTCAACAACTGGCCGGTTCGAGGGCGAACCTCTTACCCGCTGCTCTTCGACCGCGACGGTAAGCCGAAGCCGGCATTCGAGGCCGTGCTCAAGACAGCCGCGAACTGAGTTATCCCTCGCCACAAAGCTGCGACTTGCCACAATTCCATCGGAAAGCGACGGCCGGGTTTCTCCCACACTCGACGGTCGCTTTCGCCGCAGCAAACTCCCGCTAGGGAATGCGCGTTGCAAGCAGCGCAGCCTGGGCTGCGGCTTCCTGGGGACCGGGCAAGTTGGCGTAGCCGGCAAGGATGCGGCCCTTGCGGAAAATGCAGATTCCGTCCAGGTACGGCGCCTTGGCCTGGAAGGCTTCATCGCCAATCTGCGCGGGGGCTGTGCCTTCAAAATGTTCGCGCAGCTTCTTCATCAGGGCCGCGGCGGATTCCGGCGTCGCTTCCAGCACGATGAACGCCTGTCCTTGCTTGTACTTCGCCACGTAGCCGCGCTTAAGGATGCGCAGCCCCAAGACGCTTTCGGGAACCATGCGGGCGGAAGTGAGGTTCTCACTGGAAAACCAGCCCAACGCCTCCGGGGGCGTCTCCCGGCCCTCCAGCTTCGACTGCATTTTGGCTGCGAAAGCTTGCAGAGCGACGACGTAATTGCCGTCCGGCTTGGCGTCGGTCATCACCAATTCAACAAAATACTTGCCCTTGGCGAAGCTGAGGCTCTGCGGCTGCACCTGCCCGCCCATTCCGATTTTGGCAATGGGAAGGTTGGGATCGCGGTTGGCGGCGAACATGCCATAGGCCGAGTCAGCATCGCTCATCTCGGAGACGTCGATGGCCATGGTGCTTCCCGCCGACGCGCAGTCCACTCCCTGCATGTGCGTGAAGCCGTAGACCAGGTAACCCTCCGCGCCGCCATCCTTGTAGTCGTAGAGGTTGTCCGCGGCGTACTGGCGCTTTGCGCCGGACTGTTCCCAGCCCGGTACAAAATGGCAGTCGAGAAATTCCTGCGCGTGTGCGACTCCCGCCGCACACGCCATGGTCAGGAGCAAACAGACAACCCTCATGCGAACAATTCCTGAGCACGCGTCATGCGGTCGGCTACATGGACGCCGTGCGGGCATTGCACCGTGCATTCCGCGCAATCGCCACAGCGCACCGCTGCCTGCGCGGCGGGCAGTTCGGCAAACCGCTCCCGTCCCAAAGCGAACTGGCGATAGCCGTCGGCATAGGTGAGGAAGCGCAGCACATCGGCCACCGGCAGCCCCTTCTGGCAGGTCCCATCGCACTGGCCGCAGAGCCGGCAATAGATGGGCTTGATCTGCTCCAGGTGCGCAGTCAGCACTTTTTCGTCACTGGGCGCGTACGGAGTGGCCATGGCCTTCAGGTTCTCTTCCAACTGGTCCATGTCCGTCATGCTAGGAATGGTGGTGGCGATGCCGGGCTTCTTGATGACCCACTTCAATGCGGCCAGCAGGGCGCCCTCGCGGTGCAGTTTCTCGAAAGTCGGGTCGGTCGGCTTCAGGCTGCGGAACCCTCCCGCCATCACCTTCATGCCCACGATGCCGATGCCCGCCTTGGATGCGGCTTCGATTGCCTTGTCCATGCTGGCGTCCATGGAGAAGTTGTAGGCCACCAGCGCCACGTCGAAGACGCCCTTCTGTGCCATCCAGGGCAATAACTGCTGCTGGCCGCCGTGCGTGCTGACGCCTGCAAAGCGAATCTTGCCTTGCTGCTTCGCAATCTGCTGCGCTTCGATCATGTCGTCGTGGATCTCGGCCGGGCTGCCCTTGGCATGGAGGTACCAGATGTCCACATAATCCGTCTTCAGCTCGCCCAGGCTGGTGTCCAGTTCCTTGAGCAGGCTGGTCTTGTCGCCGGCCGCCGACTTGGTGGAGAGCACCACCTGCTTCCGCTTGGCTCCCAGAGCCGCGCCCACCATGCGCTCGTTGTTGCCGTGCTGGTAGCCGCGCGCGGTGTCGAAGTAGTTGATGCCCATGTCGGCGGCGCGTTCGATCACACTGGGGTCGGAGGTAATCATGCAGCCGAATCCCACCGTGGTCACCTTCAACTTGGTGCGGCCCAAGGTTCTGAATTCCAGCTTGGGGGAAGCGCCGGAGGGCTCTGCCAAAGAACCTTCGGCAGAGGGCCAAAGCCCGGTTTTCGCGCTGGCAAATCCCATGCGGGAACCGGCGCCAACGACAGGAAGGATCAAGCCGGCGGAGAGAAAGGCACGGCGAGAGGTTTTTGACTTCATGGATGCACCTCGATTGGGAGACAAACCATCATAGTCCCGCATCGAAGTCACTCTCAAGCTTGAAGAGACCACAGTGAGAAGCGATTGGCCCCATTGAGTTTATCGGCGGGCGCGTATTGCAGCAGGTTGAAGAAATGGGGTTAGATATCGGCTGTTGCATCGTAAAACGCATGTAGGACGCGCGCATTATTCGATCCGGGCCGGGGGTGCGCGAAACCCCGCGGCCAGAAAAGGAATCAGTTCCTGCAGCGTGTCTTCGACCCGCAGCGGGTCGCACCGTCCCTCGGAGAAGAGTGCGATTCTTCTTGGCCCCGTGACCGTATAGTTGATGGTGCCCAGCATGAAGTGGAATCGCCACAACACATCCTCATGGGTGAGATGAGGCAGGCAGCGGCGCAGGGCGTTCACGAAGAGCGTAGTGGAATGGTCGAAATTGGCTGCCACCAGAGCCTCCAGCGCGGCTGCATTCTCGGCTGCAAGCAGGGCGCGCAACCGCGTAAACTCCGAAAGACCGCTGCTGTCCGTGGTGATCGCCAGCGCCGGCCGGATGAAAGCCTCGAGGACCTTTTCGAGTGAAGGCTCGGCACCGCCGCGGCTGGAAGTTCCCAACAACCTGGTGCGCTCCGCATTCAGCGGCTCGCAGTGGCGACGGTAAAGCTGCGAAAGAAGCCCGTCTTTGCTGCGAAAATAGTAGCCCACCAGCGCGGAATTGACCCCCGCCGCACGCGCAATGTCGCGGACGGAAACGCGGTCTACCCCGCGCGCCGCGAAGAGATGAAGGGCCGCGTTCAAAAGTTTTTCACGGGAATCCATCGCCGAATTACCCGGCGATTCAGTTTGCGCGCCACTCTTGGTCTCGATCGTCTTCTCTTCCTTCATGCCTGTGCGCTTCATCTCGATAGCCGTCCACCGTACGCTACATTGAGGGGAAGGACTGCATTCTTCCCTGTTCGCACAAACTATCTGCCGAGTCTCAAAAGGAAACCCACCTTGACAGGGATTGTACACACTTATGGATGTAGAAACAGCCATCGCGGCCTTCAGACAAGGATAAAGTAACTTGCTTTCCGAGAACACATGGGCTGCAAGCACCTTCACACAGATGCAAAGTCTTGCAACTATTTACTGAACTTACCGAACAGCCAGCGATAAGATGGGCCTGTGCGTTCGCAGGGCCAAGCGGAGTTCTTTCAAGGCCGCCGATGGGGCCGACTCAACTCGACACCGTGTTGGTTCCGCACGCGAAGCAGCAACTCCGCCTTGCAATCGGGACAACGCCAGGGGAAGTAACCGAACAGCGGCGCTAGTTTCTGTTCGACGAAGCCTTCTCTCCTGAGCCGGTGTATTTTGTTGCTCTGGCATCGGGGACAACGCATTTTCACTTACTCCTTGAAGGGGAGAGACAAGGACGCGATTCCTGTTATTGGACAGCATCGTATGGAACGAATCTCAGAACAAGAGCTTTTGTTGCGCCATCGCCACCGAGGTAACTATTCGGTCCGAACTGGTAACTCAAGCCAAGGTGCAAAGGCGAAGCGGTATTCGAGTAGATGACTTGCCAAAAGAATCGAGAGGCGGACCGCTTTTGTTATCTCCACAGCTTCTTTGGGAAGGTTTCCTTGGCCAATCAGCGGCAGCTTGTGCTAGGTTCGCGCCGCAGAAGCAGGAGGAGGCCGGCAGTGGCTCATCCGCATTGGAAGGCGATTGCCTTGATTTCGTCCCGGTCGCGGCTCCGGATAAAACCAAATTGCGGTATGCTGGTAATGCGCGCCCGTAGCTCAGCTGGATAGAGCGAACGCCTCCGAAGCGTTAGGTCGTGAGTTCGAATCTCGCCGGGCGCACCAGATCTTCTTGTATATTTATATTTTCCTTTCGGTCCGATCCGTTTTCATCTTCACAATCAACTCAAGTGAGGGAATATGGCAGACTGGAATACCTCCTACAACTGAATGAATGGACAACGAGGATCCGGCCCGCGCCTTCGCGCAGGGTCCCGATCCCTGCCCAAAGGGCGTTGCTGGCCCCTGCTACGCCATCGGAGGCGTCAACTCGGGCGCCTGGCCTGAGGAATACGCAGCCATTGCCGCGGCCGACCCAGGCGACCGCTTGGGGCTCATTCAGCAGTTCTACCAGAGCCACTTCTGGAACAATTGGTACGCTCAGTTGAACTCCGACGACCTCTGCAAGCGGGTCTTCGACTTCGCGGTCAACGGCGGCACCGGCGCTTCGGTGCGTTGTCTGCAGCGTGGGGTGAACAGGCTGGCTGCGCCGGGAGCAGACCCTCTCGCCGAGGATGGCGGTTGGGGCCCGGCCACGTTGGGCGCCGCCAATGCCGCCTATCCGGCGGCGCTGCTCACGGCATTCCAGGACGCCCGCGTGGCGTTTTACCAGTCCATCGCCGCCTCCGATCCCAGCAAGGAAAAATACCTGAACGGATGGACCGCGCGCGCAGAAGTAGCGGGCTGTAGACGGTTTCGGTCCCCTTTCACGGGACCGGCGCCGGTCAGCGGCGGTTAGACTGGAGAAGGGGCGCCCAAGCTACTCCTACGCGCCCCGGACAAGGCAAAGATGCACTTCAGTTTTGCTGCTATCACTGCACGCCAGATTCTTTGGACACTTACGTTTGCCGCGCAACTGGTTCTCCTGGTGGTTCTGCTGGGCCGCGACCGTGTACGCCGCTATCCATGGTTCACGGCCTCCATCGCGCTGTTTGCGTTGCGCTTGCTGGCCGAGGTCCTGCTCGCCGGCCGCATGGCGGTGCTGCCCCTCCAGGAGATTTTCCTTACCCTGGCCGATGTGGGGGCAATTGTCGGACTGCTGGTAGTGGTGGAGATGGCGCGCCGGGCTTTTGTGGGAATTCGTCCGCGGCCTCTGATCATCGGCTTAGCGGCGACCCTGGCCGTGGCCGGGGTGGTGCTGGTGAAATGGGGACCGTGGCCGGAGTGGGCGCAACTGGCCGACAAATCGGTGATCGGCGTACTGCGCATGATGCAGTTGCTGGCGCAGAAGACCAATACGCTCGCAGATCTGCTGACCGTCGAGCTGGGCCTGCTGGTGGTGCTCTTCGGCCGCCGCTTCAAAGGAGGCTGGAGCAGTCACACGCAGAAGATCGCCATTGGGCTTTCCACCGTCTCCATGGCTTGGCTGGCGGTGCAGGGAACGTGGCAACTTCTGGCGCAAACGGTGCACCCGCAGACCCAGCAGGAATATGAACACATCATGGACCTGGGCGCCAAGCTGGTGAACGCCAACAAGGTGGTTTACTTGGCCGCTCTGGTGTGGTGGATCGTGTGGTTGTGGAAGGACGAGCCGGGAACCGCTGCGGTCGAACCGCCACAGCAGGAGCCAGTCGAACCAGCGCAGTTGGCTCCGGAGAGCGATGCCGCTGAAGGGGACGCGCAGTAGGGCGTCCCGCTGACTCTCTCTGTGTAGATGGCTTCTGCTCCTTTTGCTTTGCTTTAAAATGCATTTCGGACTCAGGACACTGGTGGGACGAACCTGAAGTTCGCAACACGAGCCGCAGGCCTGCTTGCTGTGCGGAAAGTGTTGAAAATGCAGATCCTTCGCTACGCTCAGGATGACAGTTTATTTTTGAGATGAACTTTAGGGGCACACCCTGCTCGTTGTTCCCTATTCCCTGCCCCCTGATTCCTAAATATGGCAGCTTGCCTGGCCGCGCTTTTCCAGGTAGCGCTGGTGGTAGTCTTCGGCGCGCCAGAAGGTCTGCGCTGGCTCGACTTTGGTTACGATGCGCTTGGGCGCGTACCGCTCTTCCGCGATCAACTTCTCGATTTTGGCCTTTGCCTGCGCTTCCTGCTCCGGGGAGTGGAAGAAGATCGCCGAGCGGTATTGCGTGCCCCAGTCCGGCCCCTGGCGGTTCAGCGTGGTGGGGTCGTGGAGTTCAAAGAAGGCGTCCAGAAGCCGCTCGTAGGTGATCTGGGCCGGGTCAAAATCCAATTCGACAACCTCGGCGTGTCCGGTCTGGTCCGTGCAGACATCCTTGTAGCTCGGCCGGTCCAGTGAACCGCCCTCATACCCGACAGCCGTAGCCGTCACTCCCGGAATAGCGGCAAATGCCGCTTCCACTCCCCAAAAACACCCTGCCCCAAATGTCGCTTTTTCCAAACTCATATAGATAGAGATGCGCGTTTCGCCAATCCGGTAGCAGGTTTCTTGCCTACGCAGGCGTTGGCCGGCGGCTACCGGGGTTGAGAATCGCCCGAGGACGCCGGCCGCGGCAAGGTTGGCGTTCCTCCCGGCGGAGGAGCCTGGACGGAGACAGAGGCAGCTATAAATGTTCCATCCTTCACGGAGCCTTCCACGCGCAGCCCATCGCCTACCTGGAGATCGGCCAGGGTGATGGGCTCGCGGCGCTTGCGGAAGCTGGTGTTTTCGTCGGCGACAAAAGCGTGAGCGGCGTTATCCACCGAGCCGAGCAGCGTGATCTTGGTCTCGTTGATGGCGGTCACCTTGCCCATCAGCCAGGTCTTGCCGTAGTTGGCCTGCATCTCGCGCATCTGGCGGGCGCGCTCGGGGTCAACTTGCAGAATCATCACGGCGCCGATGGATTTGGCGGTTGCGTCCACTTCGCCCATGGCCACCACCGCGTCTCCCACCTTGATGTCGGCGGGCTTGAGGGTCTGCGGGGGATTGGCGGACGGGCCGTCGTTTTCGCCGCGAGCGCGGCGCTGCAAAGCTTGTTTCATCATGCGGGTGTTAGCGCTGAAGTGGACCGTGTAGCGCTCGCCGGTGTCGGTCTTGATGGTGTAGTGGTCGGCGGCTACTTCAGTCACTGTGCCGGTCAGGCCGCGTCCGCCGCCCCATGGGCCTCGCGGACCGCGCTGGCCTTGCCCGCCACCAGGTCCCTGAGCCGGGAATGGATCGGGATTTGCATCCTGCGCAAAGGCCGATGCGGTGAGCAAAAGGGCGAAGGCTATCGAGGATAACAGGCGAATCTTCATGATGGCTCCAGGGATGGCGTCAGGCAGGCGGCCAAGGGGTCACCCACAACAGCATAGACGGTGGAAACGCACGCCGGGACTACAATCGGCATAGGGGGAGCGGCTTGCCGCTCTCCCCTGCCACACCACCGGACAAGCGGGTCCGCATCCGGCGGTTCGAGAAGTTGAGGTCAACAGAGTCTCGGGATTCCCAGTTGATCGGCCCAGC